>Ga0209636_10007139_pt1 | contig 11397 bp, 12 predicted proteins | sample DeeMarSWOR152_54_FD_187464 | JGI IMG/M metagenome (GOLD analysis project Ga0209636, IMG submission 187464) | Marine sediment microbial communities from White Oak River estuary, North Carolina - WOR-1-52-54 (SPAdes) (version 2) | ecosystem: Environmental > Aquatic > Marine > Intertidal zone >... | reverse complement strand
CAATGGATTCAATGAATTCAATAATTTTCTTCTTATCGCCTTCTACAACTATCAAAACAGCAGAATTTCCAGTATTCAAAACGTATCCTAACAAATTACGTTGTGTGGCTTGGGCATAGATAAATGGACGGAAGCCAATTCCCTGTACAACGCCGACAACACGAATTTCTGCTTGTTGAATATTAGTCATCGGCGTCAACTCCCTTTGAACCGACGAAAGCGAAGTATTAATTCTTTTGGAGTTATCATCAAGTAGTATATGCTTTCGGTTAGTGTTTGATGATGAGTGAATTTCGTGTCCCAACGCCAAAGGAACTGCAAGAACTCCGAAAGAAAGTTGGGCTCACGCAAGAAGAACTTGCTACTCGAGTTGGGATTAGTCAGTCTTTAGTTGCACGAATAGAAAACGGCCAAGTGAATCCGAGCATTATTACGCTTAAACGAATTCTTAGTGCAATCGAAGATCAAGAACAGGTTTCTCCAAGTCTACGAAAGCTGTTAAAATGGAAAGGCCAAACTACAAAGATGCAACAATTAATCGGGGTCAGCCCCAATGACAAAGTACGAAGTGCAGTAATACTGATGAGGCGTCATGGCATATCACAACTTCCTGTCATTAAAAAGAACAAATCTGTTGGGTGTATTAGTGAAGGTACTATACTTCGAAAATTGATGGTCATGGACTCACAGAGAGTCTTCTCATTATCAGTCAATGAAATAATGGAAGAGCCTTTTCCATCAATTGATATTAACGAGAGTGTAGAACTTGCATTCTCCAAAATCGCATCAGGCGTTGAGGCATTATTAATAGAGGATCAAGGACGTCCTGTGGGAATCGTCACTAAGATTGATATTATAGCATTTACACGAATTTAGCACATGATTTTGTAATAATTTCAATGAATTCAATAAATTTATCTAGTTTTATGTTTTTAATACTATCAATAATCCTTATAATACAGAACCCACATTTCTCCAAAATAACTGAGGCGTGATGAAACTGAGTGAGCTGGATCGATTAGTCGAACGAACACAAAAATTCGATCAACAAATGCTTTCAAAATGGGGATTCAAAACAGAGAGAATTGAGCTATTTGGCATTGATTCTGACGAGCTGTATGTAGTTCCAGAAGGGGAAGCCCTAGCAATAAAGAGAGCCGTTAACTATCTGCGTAATCAAACAGCTAGTGTGGTCGTATCTGGTCCATTGGGCGCGGGAAAAACCACATTTTTAGAAATGATCCAGCAATCATTAAATCGTCTACCAAATATTCGGGCCATAAGACTTGAAGGTGTTAGTTCGGCTGATGCTTTAATTGATGACCTGGTTCATGCAAACATTGGAGAACAAACTGTGCGTGATTTCCTAATTGACAGAGTTGGTGTTCGTGTCGTACGCAGTGGTTCAGTTGCTAAACGGCTTTCTCGTTTACTATTGGCATTAAGAACGGATGCAGAAGAAAATGGAACCTCATATGTTTTCTTAATTGATGAATTTCGACAATTAGAACGCCAAAGACCTGATAATCGTGTACGTATTGTAGATACGCTATTACGAATGGTAAACGACAAAACCAGAGATGGACGTCGATACGTTGTCCTAGCCTTGGCAGTAATTACCCGTGTTGGCGAGAGTGCTATTAAGACTCTTGAAATACTCTCATCAGTTGGAGAAACCTTAGGTCATGGAACCAAGTCTGCTATTCGAAGACGGTTCGTTGAAATCTACGATATGCGTCGAATGAATAAATCAAGTGCAATGAAAGTCATGCTCTGGAGAATAGCCTACCTCAAAGGTGCAATGGACAAACTGCAATCGAATTCGGAGGATAGTGTAGATTATGAGTCTGATACAGTGAAAGAGTTACTGTATCCCTATACAGTTGAAGCACTAGAGGGTATTTTCAGTTATTCTGGGGGTAATCCCGGGATTATGCTTGAGCTATTATTACGCTGTCTTCAGGATGCAGTTCGTGGTGCTGAAGTTCTTGTAAACGATGGTTACACGCTAGATCATATTCTATCAGCATATCAAATAGACTTCAACTACGTTCAACGGTTTGTACAAAAAGAGGTAAAACGGGCAAGAGCAGAATTTTCTTCATTTCAAACTGAGCTTCTGAGTTTCCTTTCTGTTGCAAGATCACTTGATGAAATTGAAGACTGGCTACAAATTCATGATAGCTCTTGGGAAAACGTATTGGAGGATTTCGATCTATTTGAAAAACAAGGCCTTATCTACAGTCCTGAAGCGGGACGTATTCAGGCTACTGAACTATGGACCAAGGGTTCCACATTTGTGTGAGGTGAATAAATCATGTCGGCTACGGATCTGATAAGAGAACGATTGAAGAAGGAAAAAGAAACCAAACCCAAAAAAGAATCAAAAAAACCAGCAGAAAAAACATCTGATATCGAGTTAGAAGAATTATCATCAAGAGTCGGTGATTCAAGTCTTAAACGCTTACGCATTGAAAGTGAATACGAAGGACGCAGAACTATAAGTGCGAGCATTCCAGCGTGGATCAAAGCCGCCTTGGATTATGTGGCAATTGCTGCCACAAAATCAGGAGAAGGTAAATATGGTGGGTTTGGTGGTAAATCGCGGTTTATTGCAGAGGCACTCGAGGCGAAGATAAAATCAGATTTTCCTGAGGTCTTCGAAAAGCTTCAACGCAAATCGTAAATAGCATAAAAAGAAATAACTTCAATAAAATTAATGAAATTATTGAAGTCATTCCTTTCAGTTAATTTTCTTTAGTTTAACTTTTAGGGAATCCACTACCTTATGTTTAATTGTTGGGCAAATTCCGGAGGAAGCAAGATGCAAGTAAGCGGCACGAAGAGATTATGGATCGTCTCATTTGATTTCAAGCAACCTAAAGGCTCTAACCAGTCTAGAAAGACCCGTTTTTTCCGAGAATTATATGGATACACCCAACAAGTTAAACAGCTGCTAAAAGGTGGCAAAGAAGTTACCCGTACTTATCATTATTCAGGCATTATGGATCAATTACCGTTTGTTAAATTGGGAAAAAGCGTATTAGGAGTTCAACCTGGTACAGAAGGTCCTATACTTGAATTGCTTCACAAATTCGATGAAGTCGATTATTACAACTTCATTGGTTGGGTGCCCTCAGCGATTTGGACGGTTGCTGAGGATGACAACCTTTTGATGGCTAGTAAACTCATTTCTAGATTGGGTTATCTTTCAGTCCTATTTATGTTGAAAAGGTTCGGAGGAGTTATTCAAGTCGATGAACTTCTTAACTTCGGTTTCGATGCTGACTATATCAATCAAGCGATAACCAATTTAGAAAAGAGTGGCCTTGTGCTTCAGAATCAGGATGTCATTCAGTGTACTGATACTGGAGAAACAGTCGCAACAATCTTGGCTGAAAAAATGAAATTTTCAGAAATCTAACTATTTTTTTGGCTTTCAATAAAGTTCCTTATTCGGGTTTCAGGGCAAGCGGTTTGGCAAGTGCTTCGATTAGGGCAATGATGCGGTGTTGTGTTTGCTTAAGGGAGCTGAGGTGAGTTGGTGTTGGAGTTTCCTTAGTTGTGGCTACCTTGTCATATTCTCGTGCATAACTTCGAATAGTTTCGGAGAGGTCTTGATATTGCATGAGTGATGGAGTTTCCAGAATTCCTAAATAACCTAGGAGAACTAATGTAAAAATCGACTTTGATACGTTCTTTCGGGCTTGGGCGAGTGATCGGTTGAACGATCCCCGACTAATCCCCTTAGGCTTCTTTGTTCTAGGTCTTGGATCTCGTAAGGTGGCTTTAGTTTTATAGTCAATACGTTTCTCTCCAAAACCATCCAGCAAATAGTCTATGATGAGTGTTTCAAGTTGCACATTTGTTAGGTGGCTATTTTCTGCTAGCAATTGGGTAACTGGGTCTTCTTGCATTCTGCGAGACCAAGAGCGCGTCTCCTCTACTTCGTTTTTTTGGGTCAACTGGCTATCTCCATGGATACAATTTTGTATACGAATTGAAATGGCACCTCAAAAATGCGTCGGTGTTAACACCCGGCTATCACCAATTTCTAAATTATTGATTTCAATAATTTCAATAAGTATAATGAATCAAAAATTACAACTGAACAGGTGATGAGGTTTTTATGGTAGATACATATTCATCTGTGAGGACTTGGCAAATGTGTGCTAATGCAGCTTCATCCTATTTTCCGTATTCGACTCCTCGGCCAGGTCAACTAACCCTTATCAGAGCCATTCAAGAATATGCAGCAGTCGGAACGCACTTGTGTGTCGAAGCCGCGAATGGGTTTGGTAAAACAATCGCTGCATTGTCAGGAGTGCTTCCTCTCCTTAAAACGAATAATTATGGCATTGTCTACATCGCCCGTACTCACAAACAACTGGATCGGGTTATGCATGAACTACGGCTTATCTCAGAATCAACAGGATTGAACGGAGTTGTGCTACGGGGGAGAGCTGTTTCCTGTTTGAATCCCTTGATTCAAAGATATGCATCTAATGCCCAACAGGCCATGTTCATTTGTTTTCAATTAAGACTCGCAGGGCGATGTGAATTTTATCAAAATCTCTTAAAGAAGACAAAAAGAAATCGGAATTATTACACTCAATTTTATAAGGTACCTCTAACTGGGTCGGAACTACGTCAAAAATGCCTCAAAGAACGGGTTTGTCCCTATGAACTTACAAAGCGGATATTACCCTTTGTTACCGTCGTTGCAACTACCTATTTTCAGATTTTTGATCCCCAAATCCATCAATCATTTTTAGAGGCCTTCGCCCGACCATTTTCAAATACAATACTCATCATAGATGAAGCCCATAACCTCCCCCGGATAGCTGTCGAATTGGCATCAGCTAAACTTTCTCTTAACTCCATTCGTCAAGCAAGGAGGGAAGCAAAACGCTACGACTTACACTCAGTCGTAACATTCTGTAACAAACTAGATCATGTTATCCAGAAACTACTTGAAACACACTCCGAGCAAGAAATAAAATTAGATCCAAAAGTTTTCAATACTCAAATTTCAAAATCGATAAAGTCTAACGATTTAGAGACTTTTTCTACAAAGTTGTTACAACTTGGAGACAAACTGATAAAGAAGCTCTTGACTGAAAGCTTGGCTCCAATAAGCTATATTTATTCACTAGGCAGATTCTTTGTCAAATGGAGTAATTCTCTCCACCGTTCTGATTCCGCGTATTTCATTGTAAGAAATGAATCCAAGAGAAACTCTGCTCGTCTAGAGCTAATTGCGCTAGACCCACGGTGTGCAACGGTTACCGTTTTTGAAGCTTGTCATTCGTCAGTTCACCTTTCAGGGACATTGCAACCAATAAGTGCTCATATTGACTTAGTGGGATTACCTAAGGGAACACAGGTGTTGAATTTGCCGTCTCCTTTTAGTCCTAATCAGATCTTTCCTGTAATTAGTCTTGGTGTAACAACAGCAATGAAATACAGAACACCAAGAATGTTTACAAAGATAACCCGTCGTATCGTTGAGGTATGCCAGGCTACCACTCACAATGTTGGAATCTTTGTTCCCTCATATTCAGTTTTACAATCATTACTTAATTCGGGTCTTGCCTCACAAATCAATCGAGAGCTCTTTGTAGAGAAACCAGGCAGTTCATCAAACGAAAATGATGCCATGATTAAAGCCTATAAAGCCAGGGCTGATGCAGGAGCAGCGCTCTTGGGTGTGTTGAGTGGGAGAAACAGTGAGGGTGAAGATTATCCAGGAAGGGAAATGCAAACAGTAATCGTTGTAGGGGTTCCTTATCCCAGACCGAACCCAATAGAAGCCACCCGTATTGATTATTTCGAACAACAATTTCCAGGTAAAGGGCGACTTTACGGTTATCAGCTGCCAGCACTGAGGAGTGCTTCGCAAGCAGCTGGGCGCTCTGTTCGTCGACTTGATGATCGTGGGGCAATAGTGTTTCTTGATGATCGTTATGCAACACCATCTTGTAGTCGCTTGCTTCCCAGTTGGATTATCGAAAATTTGAAAAGCTCCAACGATAGCGATGGAGTACTCTTCGACAAGTTGAAATCTTTTTATTCAGAGGTATGATAATACTAATCCTATTATGTAATCATTAATAATAACAAATTCATTGAATTCATTGAAGTAATATTAACCGAGATGCCAATTATGAGATATTTCCCTTCTGGAGCTCCTGAGTTGGATAAGGCCTTGGGTGGGGGTCTACGATCCACTGAGATATTCCAGATTTATGGACCAGGTGGGGTTGGAAAGACAACCTTGGCTCTGCAGTTTGCTATTGCCACAGCAAAAAATGGATTTCAGGTGTTTTATGTAAACACAGAGGGGAAATTTCCGATAATTCGGTTGAATCAATTGTCTGGATCTGAATTCAATAAGATTACTCCTTTGATTAATGTAGTTTCGCCAACTAGTTTCAATAATCAAGCACTAATGGTTTCACAGTTTGAGTCATTAATCCCGTCTGGCACTCGGTTGGTAATTTTTGATACAATCGTTTCTCTTTACCGGAAGGAACTTGGTGAAAGTTCAGAGAATCTCATCCTCAATCGAAAGCTGAATCAACAGTTGGGAATGATTGCCAACTTTGCGATATCTCAATCAGTTGCTGTAATTCTAATTAATCAGGTCCGTGGAAATATCGAAGGAGAAAACAATTTCCGACCGGTTGCGGATTCAATAACTTCGTATTGGAGTACCTACTCTCTCCTAATCTCAAGAGCTGAATCGAAGGGTTACAGAGAATTTAAGTTGTTTAGGTCACAAGATTCGGAACCATTAACTCTAGTATTGCAATTACAGGAATCAGGCTTTAGGTAACTCCAACAAGATGATTACAATGTCTCATCCAATTCTGCTTCTTCTAGGTTTTTGGTATATTCTCCCAGCGTATGTTGCGAATGGGTTTGCGGTGTTTGCCAAATTTTTTGCTTCTCCCCATCCAATTGATGGAGGACGTGTTCTCAAGGATGAGCGTTTCATACTCGGTCCTGGGAAGAGTTGGGAAGGTTTTATTATTGGGTTCATTAGTGGAGTGTGCGTGGGGCTTCTCCAAGTATTTACTGCACCATTTTTGGAAGCTCTGATTGTACAATATTTAATTCTGCCACCCGAATTTGTTCCTATTGTGTTATTACCTATTCCACTTGTGATGATGGTAGCTTTAGGAGCCTTGATTGGAGATTTAATTGGTTCATTTGTTAAACGAAGAATGAATATCTCAAGAGGTCGCCCAGCACCCTTACTTGATCAATTGGATTTTCTTATTATGGCAATTCTTTTTGGGTGGCTTATTACCCCTTTGCCGTTACTTTTTGTGGCTTTCCTGTTAATTGTAACACCGATTATCCACTTATTAGCAAATTTCATAGGCTATCTTTTACGGTTGAAGACGGTCCCTTGGTAACTAGGCAATATCTGCCTATCTTACAAATATCTTGTAATTAACCATGTATTGGGAAGTAATGAAAGATACGAGAATTAGAACAATGCCTATGGCTAGCAACATTTGGGAGTAGCGTGGTCGGTAGATGTGCCTTGTACTATGGTACATAAAGAAGAATCCAATGAAGCCGATTAGGTACATGATTCCTCCGACGATTCCTTCGAGAAGGAACTGACGGCTAAGTCCTGGCCAAAGGATCCTAAGCGCTTCTTCTGTTCCGCCAAAAGGTGGGGGAATATATGATAAACTGAAAATACTACCACTCACTATGAAGTAATAGATTCCTAGTACAATGGCGAAAAATATCCATTTTGAAGGCATGTGCACTCCTCGGAACTGGGGCACGCGTAGTTTTAGACGGGGTTTACGGATGAATTTTGGCCACCAAAGGTCAGACATCGACTCACCAAAGAATTATCGTGGGCGTGAATTAGACCATACGAACGCTATATATTCTTTCCCATCGTATCCTCTTTGTTTGGCAAATCGGTGAGAAAGGGGCTAGTCTATGGCTCAATCCAAGACCGTATCGGGAATGCGTGCTACTTTACTCTTCATTCTATATCCTCTTGTTGGCGATTTCCTTTTTATTGATACAATAATCAGAGATGTCTATGCTCGTAGACGTATTCGGCTTGTATTTTCGCTAGTTGGTCTCGCCGTCGTGGCTATCAGCTTCGCGGGATCAGAACTGCTTATCCTCATAGCCGAAGTAACCGGCTCTTCGTTTCCTACAACATCACTAGGGATTCGCTACCTAGTAACTGGAATCGCAACTCTTATCTTTCTTATTCTCTTCATCGATGAAGGCTGGGGTGGTCGTGTGTCTCTAGATGAACAACTTGATGTCCCTGAAGCTCGAATCTCCCTTCTCATGAACGATTCGCGTGAGGTGTTTACAACTCTCAACCGTATTCTTAACGCGGCACAGCTTCGGAGGCATAGACGCGATCACTGCGATAATTCCCGTCTAGCAAGCTATGCCCTAACAGTATTAGGAGAATATCTACAAACACGAGTCTTTTCCGAACCGATTCGTGAAAAATGAATCTACCATCAACAGTTACCAAAAACTCGAGTTCACTTATCTCTAACTCTGTCTTCTCTTTTATTACACCTTCTGTATGTTCAGAACACCGCGAATGGAGAACACAGGATGGAGATCATTCGGCATGAATTGCAACGCCCATCTGTATTCATCAATGAAGCGAAGCTTTCCATTGATTATGTTCCTCCCACCCTCCCCCATCGTGAAGAGCATCTCCGTAAGCTAACCCAGCTGTTTCGCGGGGTAATCGAGGCACCTGGTCATGTTTCACAAAAGGTATTACTCGTCGGTGATACAGGTTCGGGAAAGACTTCTGTAACAAAGCTATTTGGAAAACTACTGACAGAGATTGCTCAGGGTCATGGATTCAACTTAGTGTATATTCATGTTAATGCGCGACGTGAACGAACCGAATATATGATTCTAAATAAAATACTCTCGGCGCTTCAAACAGGTATTCCTCTCCGGGGGCTCTCAACACAAGAACTACTTTCAATAATTTTGGAGTTTATTGAAACAAACAACCTGTATTTGCTCATTACGCTAGATGAACTCGGTGTATTTCTCAAACGATGTGGAGAAGAACTTCTTTATCTTTTATCACGTACTGTGGATGACCAATTAAACGCGCAACAAAGAGTATCATTAATAGGTATAAGCCGTAGTCCACTTTTTGGCTACATTCTTGATCCAAGTACTTGGAGTACACTACAGAAGAACCTAATACAATTCAATCGTTATAACTCCCTCCAGCTTCGAGATATCCTGAACTATCGAGTAAAAGAAGCCGTTCTCGACGGAGCAGTTCCTGAAAGCACAATTGATCTAATCACTGATATCGCAGGAACATCAGGAGATGCACGGTACGCTCTATCACTTCTGTATCACGCAGGGAAAGCTGCGGACGAGAAGGGTGTACTTCGCATCTTACCCGAGTTCGTGAGAAGTGCTAAAGCTTTTACCACGCCTGAAATACGACGGGAGGTTCTCTTGGATTTATCGCTTCACCAGAAATTTCTGCTGCTCGCCGTATGCAGATTGTTAAAACCTTCAGAAGATGCCTACGTGAAAACTGGTGAGCTAGAAGCGCGGTATCGGCTTGTCTGTGAAGAGAATGGCCAAACGCCACGCGCTCATACCCAAATATGGACGTATGTTCAAGATCTTGTCGGGTTAGGAATTCTATCTTCGAAACTTTCTGGCATTGGTCAACGCGGAAAAACCACTCTAATTGGGCTTCCTGATATTCCAGCCGTAGTGTTAGAACGCGAACTTGAACTACAGATTGAAAAAAAGAAAGTTGGTGGCAGTAGGTGATTGATAGACCTGAGACAGCTATTCTTGAGCAGGTTCCCGATAATCGACTAATTCCAGTTGAACTTCTTTTCTCCTCTCGCGGACGTATCAAGATAATTCGTCTGTTGGCTGAGTGTGGTGAGCTAAATATCTCTGAAATCGCCCGGAGAGCTCAGCTGAATCACAGTACTACAAGGAGGCATCTTCGGTTTTTAGAACGTGCGCAACTCGTTCAGGAAAAAACGTTCGGCCGAATAAGGATATTTCGATATAAAATCGAGAATCTGCGTGCTCTAGCTCTCCGACGGTTCATTGAACTCTGGGAAAAATCTGAGTGAGAACTTGGATGACATTACTTGAGAATAAAGTGAACAAGATCCTCTGACAAGTCTAGGTCATTCTTGACTCTTTCCTTAAGTTTCGCTTCTTTGAGAAGAGCTTTGAGCACGGTGATGTATTCTTCGTAGGCTCTTTTGGCTGATAGATGAACGATTGGCGATAGGGCGTGTCCAACTAGAACCCGTTTTTGTCGTACACCCCGAGAAAATCCCATTTGTTGTATCCAATCTGGAAAACGATATTCAGAACGTTTCGGTGTTGGTGTTCCATCTGTTATTGTTCCTGTTATGCACATTAGTTCCTTAGAATAAGGGAGGAGCCTCCAATTCTGAGTTCGATTTATTCGACGGGAAAATATGCTTGCCCTTGATAAGAAATCAAAAGCCTTGATTTGTTGTTTTAATTCAGGAAAAACTAGCGGTATGTTCGCATTAATCCATCTGATTAGTTCATCAGGGTATACATCTATTTGATTAGCTGCGATGATGGCTTTATTCCATGTCTCGGCATAAAAAATCCGGTCAAGAGCCTCGTTTAAGTCAATTCTTTGATCTCTTGATTGTATGAACTCGAGCAAATTTCTATTATTTAGTACACTAACAGATTTTGAAATGCTTTGCAAGTCATTTATTGCAGCTCTTATATCACCACGAGAATGAGAAGCCAACGTATCTAAAGCTGAATCCTCAAATCTTATTTTCTCCTGATTGCATATTTGTTTCAACATCTCAACTATTTCCGACTCTTTAACCGGTTCGAATTCAATAAGTGTAGTAATCTTTCTTAACGGTCGAATCTTGGGCTCAGAAATATCATTTGTGACTAAAATGATGGGCACGCGCGTCTTCTGAATATGCTCTTTTAAAGCTGAAGCAGCACCCCTATCGGATTTACCACTTAGTCCAGCCAGCTCATCAACCAATAATACTCTCCCTCGTGTGCTGGTAAGTGTTCCTGTCATCGTTGAAGTTTGTAATAATTCATCCATACTTTTTTTGCTTCTTTTCACAGTAGCGTTAATTTCAGTTATGTCATAACCTAGCTCTGAGCCAATTGTATGAGCCACTAATGTTTTTCCTACACCTGAAGGACCAAAGAGCATCAAGGCTCGTTTATTTCGAGAAATACTCTTGGGCCAGTTACTGAGCCATTTCTTAATCTTTGAAATCGCAGTGGTATTACCTACAAGATCCTTGCTTGATTGTGGTCGATATTTTTCTACCCAAGGCTGATTTATCATCACTATCATCA
>Ga0209636_10007138_pt1 | contig 11398 bp, 8 predicted proteins | sample DeeMarSWOR152_54_FD_187464 | JGI IMG/M metagenome (GOLD analysis project Ga0209636, IMG submission 187464) | Marine sediment microbial communities from White Oak River estuary, North Carolina - WOR-1-52-54 (SPAdes) (version 2) | ecosystem: Environmental > Aquatic > Marine > Intertidal zone >... | reverse complement strand
AACCATAAAAGGCTGTATTTAAAATTTTTGAAATGGTTTTAACAAAAAATTGTAATAAGTGCAATAATTTAAAACAAAATGTTAATTATAATTACTATTCTCTTTGTTTTGTAAATAATCTAAAACTTGCCTCATAGGATTGAGGTTCATCAATCCAATCATTCAGACAACGCTGCATGAAAAAAATATGGATTCCAATTATAATTACAATAATTATTACTTTGTTATCTAAGTTTTTGTAAATCAACTTAAAATTGGCAATATTTTCATTTTGGTATTTTATCACATATAATATTTATAGTCGATTAAATAAAGTATAACATAATGAGGAGGGTGTAAAAATAAAAAAGAAAAAAATATGGTGGGTAAATAAAAAAGATTCTAAATGGATAATAGAAACATCAAAAGCACTTATGGATAAAAATACTGATAGGTTATCAAAAAATCAAATAAAAATGCTATATAATCTGTATTTAGAAAATCTAAGGGAAGGCTTAAAACCAAAAGAAGCAATGGACAAAGCTTATCAAACTGTTAATTGTTTCAAAAAATAAGTAAAAGTAACTAATCAAAAATTTTTATTGATCTTGAATTAATAACCTTTGAATCAACATAATTATTGTTTTTTTTAAATAAGAAAGTAGGGAAATGGTTTGAGCGCCTGGGTGGCAGAAAACAATGAACACAAAAATTCATTCCCAGGGCGGAAGTGATTTGGATAATTTTCCCTCAAACCATATTTTTATATAACAATGGTAAATTTAAATATTTTATCCTTTATTGAATCCCAATTGCTATGTTAATAATTTAGTCTAATAATTTAGTTAACAGTAGAAGGTAATTTTAAAAAAATAAGAAAGAAACCATTTTTCTACAGAAAAAAACTCATTAAAATAATTCAGATAATTTGTATTTTCCAATAATGAAAAATGTGAAAGAATATCTAAATTTATAAAAAATCAAAAAGTATTATAATAAAAAAAAGAAAAAAGATTTTAGAAAAATTCCGTCAAAAATACCAATGGTTTTTTTGTGATTTTCTCCTGTTAGAATAACCCCTAGATCACACCCGCAAAATCAGCAGTTAAATACAATATTTGTTTTAGTATTTTACTATAACAAATAGAATTATTTTAATTTTTGATAGCAAAATTCAAAATCAGGTTTAAGATAGCCGTAGACACCGGAACTAATTGCTGGAAAAGATATACTTTTAATCTTTCTTTTAGAAGCAAGTTTGAGACTCTCAAGATAATCTCTTTTTAGTAGTTTTGATTCTCCTTTATATACAAGGCGGACTGTGTGCATCAAGAAGAAAATACAGTATAGAACTATTGAATACAAATTAATAAACCTTTAAAAATATTGAAAAAAAATTTATTAGAAATTAAAAAAAGAAAAAAGAGAAGTAAGATTTGGTCTATTAAATTCCTAATAGGTATCTTAGAAAGAGAGATTTTTATAATAAAGGCCAAACATAATCAATATCTGTAAAAACAGGTCCTTTTGAAGATACATATAATACAGCATTATAAATTATTCGTTTAGAGGTATTTCCCCATTCCCATGCACAATATTCTGGATGATCACCGAATGTAATTATTTTTCCATCTCCAAATTTTGCAGTAACCCACAGAGCTTTTTCTTCGCTATATTCTATCCATTTTTCTATTAATTGTTTTTTATGTTTTTCTGGTAAAATACACCACCAAGGAATATGGTAAAACATACTATAATTCCAATTCCAACCATTTTCATCTAATCCTTCTATAACTCCAAGATCTTCTGAATTAGGTGAACCATCTTTTTTCTCAAGAAACATAGGTCCACCCCAGTAATTGGTCTTATTTATTATATCTGGGAGCCCAAAAGAAACAGGACAGCTATGATTTACTATTTTTATTATAACTCCAGATCCGCTACCTGAAGATAAAGATCCTCCCCCTCCTGGTAAAGCCCTATAGATAGCTCTATCAACAATTTTAATTTGAAATGGAATGTAATTTAATATAAAATAACTGACACTAACTGGTAAATTATTTGGACGATAGTATCCTGAGGAAGCCTTCGTTCCTCCTCCACAAGAACCAATAAATCCTCCACCAGAACTAACAAAGTTACTTATTTTCTTATTAGCAAAAAATGTAATTGGTTTTAAATAATCGATAATCTCTGATCCACTCTGATTTTCACCACCAATTATAAACACATTAAAATTATTAATGATTAAATTATTTAAAACATCCTTTGGTGTTAATACTTCTTGATGACAAAAACCAGCTTCAGATAGGCATTTATAATATGATTCCCGATCAATACTAGGCCTATTATAATGAGCTATTTTTGGTTCTAACAAAATATGTATTTTTATATTATATAATGGTTCATTTAATTGATATATTTCAATGTTTTTACTTAAATTATAATCTTTTGCTATTGCTATAGCAATTGAATTAAGATCAGAATTATTTGTAAATGGAACAATAAATATTCCCTTTTCAAAAGAGCGGTTAATTATTTCACTTTTCTTATCCATGCTTTTTGATAACACTGAAATATTTTCGCATATCCAATATAGAGTCACATTTTCTTGAAATAAATTATTTATCAATTTACATATATTTGTTTGAGAAATGGAGTTTTGATTAGCGCTGACATTGATTATAAAACCATAACAATTAAAAGACTCTTTATTTTTTAAAAATTTGGAAGCTGAAACATAAACATCATTTCCAATATAATTGCTGTTAATAATGGTCATATTCTTATCCCCGACAACAACGTTTATTGATTTATCCATTGTACCAGTTGTAAGCACAATACCACTTCCAATAAACAACAATATTATTCCAAAAACCAAACCTTTTCTAAAAATATTTTTTTGCATAATACCTACCTCCCTATGATAATCCCTTTTTTGAAATTTTTAATAGTATATTTTGATTTAAATGTTATGAAAAAAATATTTGTAATAAAAGTATGTAAAAACAATATTAAGAATATAATTTTTTACATTGAATTTTGTTTTAAAAGTTTATTTATGGAATTTAAAAAGAAAAATAAAAGATTTACAAGATTTTTGTATATAGAATTACTGGCATCGATATATCACGTGAATTTCCTGCTAAATCCTTTGCTACAAATTTGATATCAAAATCTCCCTTAACATATGGTGGTTGTTCCTGCCAATAAAATCTGTAACGGTCGATTCCAAACTTTGAATCGTTATTCTTAATATATGCATTATCCCGCCAAAATTCAACATGGCTAATACCAGATAGTGAATCGTTAGCAAATATACTCATTGGTCTACCAAAGCCAAATCCACCAATTACGATGATCTTGCCTTTTAATAAGCGGGGCCAAGGCCTCATATTGGTTATCCAACCTCTTAAAATATATACGTGGTTTTTTTCAGGGAATTCTATTATTGGCTCCTCAGGTGGAGTATTATCAATATTGAGAATTAGGTCGGCCAAGGTAGAAACATATCCAATATTGTCAGTAGCTTTTGCGTATATGACATGTGCCCCTTCATTAACTTCGTTTGTGTCCCAGCTGTAATTCCAAGAATTTGTACCAGATGCAATCTTCCAAGTAGTTCCATAATCAAAACTCAATTCAACCTTTACCACCTGGCCATCGGGATCATGAGCTTCTCCTTCGATTAATATATTACCGTTCACCCATTTACCAGATTCGGGAGATGTTATTGTAACCTCTGGTGCCTCTCCTAAGTTATTTACATTTACTATATTTGAATCCTCTTCAGAGGTATATCCGTCGTCATCAATACTACGTGCAGAAATAGTATTTGAACCATCACCAACTGATGAAGTATCCCAATAGAAATTCCAATGCACAGTGCTTGTTGTCTTACCAATACTAGCATTCTCCCACTCACCTTCATTTATTTGAATTTGTACATTATCTATAGTTCCATCTATATCATTAGCTGTTCCATTTATTGTAACAAACCCCTTCACTTTAGTGCCTGATTCAGGAGAAGTTATTTCAACTGTAGGTTGTTGATAATGAAATAAAATTTCATTTTCAGTTAATGCTTTATTATAAATCCTAAGTTCATCAATGATTCCGAAAAATGATCGCCAGTTACCATCAAAAGGTGCCCATCTATTATTACCTATTGCAGCAGTAATTTCAGTATTAGAGTAAGGCAAGTTAATAGCAACGGTGTTATCTTCCATACCATTCAAGAAGCTGGTAAGAGTATGGTCTGATAAATTATACACGACTGCTATATAAGTCCAAGCATCAACTGTGACTGGATCATTTCCATTAATCTTTTCCCATCCAGTTCCAGTTCCATATCGTAAAGAAATAGATCCATCTGTATCATTTAGCTGCAAAAGAAAACCCTTAGGTGGAGATACTTGTGCAGCATCAAATATATAAGGACCACCATCTGGAGATGAATCACCCGACCAATATACCCATCCTTCAATAGTAAATTCATCAGATATGGTATCATCAAAAGTGGGTTGAATATATTGCACAATGTTTTCATCTTCAGCGAAATCTAATGCATCCCCGGAAACGCCGTTAGTCCAGTCAGCACCACTTATTGTCCCATGATTATTATTCCCTGAAAAGTCATGAGCGATATTACCATCACTTTCATCAAAACTCCAGTAAGCCAACAATTCTTCATTATCTAGATTAGCGAGACTGACCCAATTTAAAATTTTATTATGTTTCATATTTGCTGTTTCATTCTCATCAGCACAAATATTAGGAATTAAACATGTTCCAACTAACACTAAAATTATGCTTAACACTATCCCTCTTTTAATTAATCCATTTTTCATATTTTTTCTACCTCCCTTTAAAAAAATTCCTCTCAATAAACTTTAATAAATTATCTTTATATAAATTTTATGAAAAAAATATATGCAACAAAAAGATAAAAAACAGTATTAAAAACACCATTTGTTACGCTTATTTTATCATAAAAATTATTATAAAGAACTAAAAAAAGAAAAAAAGTTTTAGATATATTTTTTTAAAAGGTTCATTTATATCAATATCCATTATTGTTAATATTCTTATTTTTAGAATCTAATTCTGTAATTATTACAAAATTACAGAGACCTATTGCATTGTAATAACATGGCCAAGTACCACCTGCCAAGGTTAATCCTAAGAATCCAAATATGTATCCCTTTTGAGAATCATCTTCATATATTTTTCTGCTATTAATGTAGGTATCTGCATTTGTTGAATCCCAATTTACAAGAATAGCTGGACCAATGTAGGTTTCATCAATAAATAAATTATGAAACAAGATATCGAAAATAAATGGTAGAATGCCACGAGCATAAGCAATACCAGTACCCGTACTACGCAATAAGCAGAGAAAATGAATTCCCTTGATTTTTGCATTAAGATTTAAAATATTCACTATCTCTTCTATATCTTTACTATCAACATTACCTTTTAATTCTAATGCATAAATTACTTGTTGTACAAATTCTTTAATTTGAGGAACGTCTATATGTCTCACTGATTTTCTAAATAAAGTTAAATGCTTACTAGTTAAATGTATATTTGAATCAATATTAGTTCCATAACCATAATCATTATCTTTATCAACAGTAATATTATCTATTTTAAAACCTGAAGCTACCCTTGTTCCATCAACATATAAGATGTTACTGTCAGTGATTGGAATAGAAGATTTCTTTACCTTATCAACAGCATATGATGGAATGATACTCATACAAATAAATAAAACAATTATTCCAAATACCAAACCTTTGTTAACATAATCTGTTTTCATACTATTATCACACTCAAATGTCATATGGTTCTTTTGCAGGTTTCCAATCAAAATAAATCCAATTGATAGTGATACCTCCGCCCCATGGAACATCCATCCAAATAAATGTAAATTTTCCAGGTATAAATTTCGGAAGAATTCTAGCTTTTCCCCAGTAATTTTCAGAAATATGTGGAAAACGATTTAATCTGAGTTTATAATATTGAATAACTTCTACAATCATGTTCTCATCATTATCAATAAGGTTATTTTTTATTATAGAGTTAAATCCTACATCTATTAGAATTACACCTCTATCATTTCCAATTATTCTATTATAGTTGATTAAATTATTTTCACTAGATGAACCAAGTTTAATTCCAGTATAATGATTATATCGAACTCCATTACCAGTAATTATATTATCAAAGGATCTAGAACATTCAATTCCAACATTATTCTGTTCAATTACATTGTTTTTAATAGTATTATTATCACTCCCAGAAAGGGAAATTCCATGGTAACTGAATTCACCCATTGTATTTTTCATACATAGATTGTGCTCAATAATGTTATAATCACTGCCGTGTAAATTAATTCCAAAATTCTTGTTTTGATAAAAATCATTATATGAAATGTTATTGTTGTTACTATTTGAAAGAATTAAGCCGCCTTTACTTTCAATAACGTCATTTCCGACAACTATACAACTATTACAATCAAAGAGGATAATTCCTGTGCCTGTTTTTTGAATCCTTTGATTCTGAATTGTTATTTGATCGCAATTGCCTAGAATTATCTGACCACATTCATAATCAATAATTTGATTATTCTTATTTTCCAGATAGACAAGTGGTTTATAATTAACAGTATTATTTTCAATAATATTTTCAGATATACTTAAATAAATCCCATCGTTAAAAAATTGATTATCTTTTATTATATTTTCACTTGTTCGAAGAGAAAGCCCACAATCATTATTCAAAAATTTATTTCTAATAATATTATTAAAAAAAGAATTATAGATGTAAATCCCCCAATCATTATTTAAAATAATGTTATCTGAAATCAAACTAAAGTTTTTAAGAATAGAAATCCCAGAAGTACCTTCATCCGGTCCAGTCATTTGTATAGAAAATCCTGAAATATGCACGTTTTCTGCTAATATTACAATTACGTTTTTTTCTGAGTCTCCATTGATTACTGTTGATTCTTTATTTTCTCCTATCAAGTTTATAGTTTTATTGATTATCAAGTTTTCATTGTAAGGTGATGAATCGTCATAAACAAATACAGTATCACCAAAACTAGCATTGTCAATAGCATCTTGTATTTTTGTATAGTTACTAGGTCCAATTCCACCTACAAATAGAATATTTCCATGAATTATAGGATTAGGTGATTTTTTTGTAGTATTTGAATTAATAATATTTTTTCCAAGTGTTATTGGAGTAATTATCAAAAACATAAAAATGAATAATACTCCAAATTTTAGGTATCTTTTATGCATATTTTTCCCTATTGTTAAATATTCATTATTTTTTTATTAATAGTACTATAGCAAATTACTATATAATAATTTGCAATAAATGTACGTTAATGTACAATATTATACATTTAATTTTCCATTTAAATCTGATTTTATTTAAAAATCTACTAAAAATAAAATAGAAAAAGAGAGATTGAGCTGTGTTATAATCCTATAATCAATAATAAAAGTCTTAATTATCATGAATGTGTGTTGAAATCTAAATTAAAGAATTTTTGTCGTACATTTTATAATATTATTTTGTTGTAAACACCCAAATCTCACCCTTTGACGAAGCCCCTTGCACATCAGTTGCAACTATCTTCCAATAATATTTTGTATTAGAGATTAAATCCGGCAACTCATAAACAATATCTACCTGATCCCATCTAAAAGGCCCTATCTTCTCTTTAAATGGAGGAACCGAACTAGTACCAAAATAAACATCATAATAAACAAAATCACCAGGATCATAATCCCCACCATCCCAACTTAAATTAGTTTCAACAGATACATTCATTGCACCATCCTCAGGATATGGATTACAAGGCTGAGAAGGAGGCCATTTACCCTTATATTGGGGTTTTGTCAACATAAAAAGATCCATTTCATCATATCCCATTTTTCCAGAGTTTGTATATACAAATACCCTTAAAATATGTCTACCAATTGCAGTTGTTATAAACCAACCAATAATTTTCCATTCATAAGGTGGATCTGAATCCCAAAATAAAAAATCATTATCTAAACAAAATATCACATGATCAATTTCCTCATTTGAAATAATATCAACTTTAGCCATTGCATTTCCAAAAATTATTGTAATACCTCTAACACCTGAAAAACCATTTTTCAAAAAATTTAAACTAATTAATGGAAAACCAAGAATATACAAATATCCTTCATATGGAGCAGTAATAACTGCTTGTACATCAATTGGTTTATTTGAAATCTCACCCATAAGCGCAATTAGAAACTTGGTTGCATTAACTTGATAACTCCAATTAAGTCTATCAGGAGTATCTAAAGGTGTGTTACACCAAGGATAAATATCATGATGCACAACCCATACTCCATCATATCCATAATCAACAAATGCTTGATGATCTGCTCCTCTATGATTAGGTTTTGACTCAACTAAAAGTTTAAAAAAATCATAATAATCATTACTAACTGTTTCTGCAAAATCAAAAATCCAAGTAGATCTTTCTGGATGCATAAATGAAATAAGTTTACCTCCTTCAAGTGTTACTGCATAACCAATCATATCAACATTAATCACTGCAACAATATTATCTCCTTTTTTATAAGCATCACGAGCATATGTAAGACTACCGTAGGTTCCAATTTCTTCCCCTGAAAAAGCAATAAATTTAATAGTATGATTAAAAGAATAATTACTCATAATTTCAGCAATAGCAAGCATGCCTGCTACACCTGACCCATCATCATTTGCACCCATAGAACTCTCGGAACAATCATAATGAGCAGATATTATAAAAATAGCATTACTATCAGGGTCTTTTCCAGGTAGAGTTGCAATGATATTTGAGCTTTTATAACCACTTAATTTCCAATCGTGATAAGTTACATTTAAACCTAAATTTTCAAAACAATTATATATATATTCTGCTGCAAGGGTACAATTTTCTGACCCAGTATATCTAGCTCCAAAAGCCATTAGACCATCATGATATTTAAAAATAATCGATTTGTTAACCTGATTTATCATTTCAATTATATTATTTTCATTGGAAAAAGAAGAATTTGTTTGAGTATTTGCATTTATTAAAGGAATAATAAAAAAATTACTAATTAAAAAAATGATTATAAAAAATAAACATATTATTTTCTTTTTCATAATTTTGTTTTCCTCCCATTGAAAAATGATTCCAATCTTGAAATATGTTATAAAGTAATTTAATTTAAATGTTATGATAAAAAACACTATTTGTTACAATGATTTTAATTATAAAAATTTGAGAATATTGGGGTCTAGGAGTTTTTTTTGAGGGAGGAAGGAAAGAATATGAGAAAAAGAGTTTATTCTAAACTTCCAAGACTAGACCCCATAATATTAACAATTGTTAATGTCCTATTTATAATTTTCGTTTTTAATCTGATTTCTTTACTAATAAAAAATTAAAATTTTAAAAATTGTTTACTAACCGATAATTATTTAAATTAATAAATATCTTTTATATTCTGGGGAAATTAAGCAAATGTTTAACTCAAAGATGTTTACAAAAAAATTTAGATTGAAAATAGCATTATCTATTATAATAATATTTTTACTTATAATGCCGAATGTTTTTGCAGATGTAGAATATATACAAGTTAATTTACAAAAAAATCTTGATTTGGAAAATAAACAACAAATAATTAAAGAAATTGAATGGAAGCAAATAACTGACAATGGATTTGGAAAAAATACTAATCTAGCAACTAGGGGAATGGCTGTATACAATGGTGAACTCTATATTGGGACACAAAATGTTAAATTACCAAAGCTTCTTGAAGATAGATTCCCAAAATTATTTGAATATTTGTCTAAATTATTACCAAATAAACTTCCTAAATTTTTAAATAGATCTTTTTTTCTTAAAACAATTTATAGATTGAAAAATTTACTTAGAGATAATTTTTTTAGAAAGTTTTTACATTTACTGGTAAGACGTAGTGAAGGATGCGAAATTTGGAAATATAATTTTACTACTGACTCTTTGACACAGATTGTAGGAGATAATTCTATAACTGGGATGAAAGCAGGTTTTAATTATAAATTTAATTGTCTTGCAACTGTTATTATTGAGTTTAAAGATAAATTGTATGTTGGAACTTGGAATACTCCTCTTGGAAGTTTGAAGGACCCTTTTAGAAAAGGAGCTGAAATTTGGAGATATGATGGGAATGAATGGGAGCAAGTTGTTGGACATGATGCACTTTTTGTAAAAGGTGGATTTGGTAATTTTAATAATGCTGGAATATCCAGTATGGAAGTGTTCAACGGTTATCTATATGCAGGCACCATGAATTGGGGTTACTCATTTTTTGGTGGTTGTGAAATTTGGAGAACCCAAGATGGTTTGCATTGGGAGAGAGTTGTTGCACACGGATTTAAACAAAACATGTCTATTTCTGATTTATTAAAAGGTGTAAGTAACACTTATATTTGGAATATGGAGGTTTTCCAAAATCAACTTTATGTAGGGACTTTTAATTCTTGTTACAAGTTTTTTTCAAATAAAGGTATGGGTTGTCAACTATGGCGCACAAGCTCTGGTAAAAACTGGACTAAGGTGGACCTTCCAAGTAGTTTTGAAGGAGTTTATCAGGATGGTTTTGGTGATCCAGAAAATTATGGTATTCGGACTATGGCTGTTTATAATGATGAGTTGTATGTTGGTACTGCAGCAAACCTTGTTCTGGATAAAGGTTGTGAAATATGGAAATATAATGGAATAAATTGGACACCAGTTATTAGCGCCAAAGCACCAGGAACAAGACCTGGTGATAAAACCTACAGTGGTTTTGGTAATCCTTTGAATAAGTATGCTTGGTCTATGGCTGTTACATCTGATAATAAACTCTATGTTGGTACAGCAAATGGTAAATTTGTTAATTTAATGGAACCACAAACTGATGGATGTGAAATCTGGTGTTACAATGGAACAGATTGGTTGCCAATTGTTAAAGATGGAATAGGCGAAGAATCAAATGGTTTTGGAAACATAAAAAATGAGGGTGCACGATCTATTATTGAATACCCACAAGGAACTGGAAATATTGTTGTTGGAACTTTTAAATTAGTTAGTACCAGACCTCTTTTGCCTCAGGAAGGATGCAGTCTTTGGATGAGAATTGAATAAACTTGTTTTTTTAGGATTTAGAAATTTTTTAAAATAAAAAAAATTGATAAAATGATTTCATTTTGAAAAATACTAAAAATTAAAAGATATTTTTGAAAAAAAAAATAAACAAAATTTGTTTTACTCATTTTTTAATTTAACTATTTTTATTTTAAATATTGCTTGTTAAATAATGTTTATATTTTATAATGTTAAATAAACATTTAAAATCTATTTAATTAA
>Ga0209636_10007137_pt1 | contig 11399 bp, 10 predicted proteins | sample DeeMarSWOR152_54_FD_187464 | JGI IMG/M metagenome (GOLD analysis project Ga0209636, IMG submission 187464) | Marine sediment microbial communities from White Oak River estuary, North Carolina - WOR-1-52-54 (SPAdes) (version 2) | ecosystem: Environmental > Aquatic > Marine > Intertidal zone >... | reverse complement strand
AGCGACGACTGAGGCGTATGGAGCAATACGCCGCAAGGAGGAGCGATCGAAGGCAACGCCGCCCTTCGGCTTTTCTCAGGGCCGTGAGCCTGTCGAACGGCAGATGATGCCTTGATGGTGGATCAGGCCCGTCGAACCTCCTTGACAGGGAAGAGCCCATGGGATATAAAACCGGGCAATTCACGAGGCCTCTGACCTGAGCCCGGTAATCCGGAAAGGTCGGGCCCCCTGTTGACCCTGTCAAACGGTTAGTGCTACATTCTTCCCAGGGAGGGATTTTCCCCTTGAAACGAATTCACAGGAGGTAAGGGAGATGGGAATAATACAGGACTTACCCGATACGTGTGATCTGGGAAGAGGCTATGAGGGTAGGGAGTTCAATTACCCCTATGATAATGCTGGGCTTGGCACCATGGCGGTTGATTGGGAGGAGAGAATAGATGTTAAACGGATGCGGGAAGAAAGGCTGGCCAAGGCCAAGAATGCGGTCAAAGATGCCGGGGTCGATGCACTGTTTCTCTTCAGGCTTGAAAACGTGAAGTACCTCACCGGCTACCGCGTGCATGACTGGCCTATGATTTTCTTCGGTCTGGCCTCGTCTCTCCTGATCAATGGTGAGGACCCGTACGTTTTTACCATGGATGTTGACCATGCTAAGCTCAGAATGCCCTGGTGTGCCGACCGAACTATGGAAGAGTGTGGCGGCAGCCTGGAGACGGTCGATGGCGTGCGCAATTGGGTCGATAAAGTAAAGGAGCTGATGGGAAGTTCCGGCATCAAAGAGCCAGAGAAAATAGGGGTAGATGCCTGGAATCAGGCTTTAATGGAAGAGCTTCCCCGGCAGTTTCCAAAGACCAAATTCGTAGACGGCCAATACATTATGCTGGAGGCGAGGAAGTGCAAGACCATAGATGAAATCAACATGCTGAAACTTGCCGCAAACGTGACTGCTGCCGGATTTGCAGCTGGACTTCAGATGTTGAAGCCTGGGGTCAGGGAGTGTGAGGTCTTGGGCGCAATCTGGGGGAAATTTACAGGACTCGGTAGCGAGTGGACACAGTGTGCTAACATCGTCTGTTCCGGCCCCTATACTGCCCCGTACCGCCGATTCACCTCAGACCGACTGATCGAGCACGGGGATCTGGTAATAATCGATGTTGGTGCTAGGGTAAACGGCTATTATGGAGACTTCACCAGGGTCTATGTTTGCGGTGAAACGGCAAAACCAACACCAAGACAGATAGACTTACACGTACAGGCTCGGGAGGCTATGCTTCGCGCTGAGGAGGCTATCAAACCGGGTGCATTGACCACTGATGTATACAATGCATGTGGAGAGGAGAATGTCCTGGGCGGGATACTGGGCCACGGGCTCGGGCTTGCCTCTGCCGAACCACCCTATATTGTCCCAGAATACATGGTGCCCCGTAAGAAGGCGTACGTCCTTGAGCCAGGAATGGTATTCTCAATCGAACCCTACGTCGGTGAACCAGGAATAGGCGGAATCAGGCTTGAGGATAATGTGGTGGTTACCGATAATGGCATGGACGTCATTAGCAGGTTTCCATACGACAATCGCCTGCTCCGTTAGACAAGGTTTACGAGCAAACGTGGAAGTGACGCTTTGCTGCCGCCTGGAGAACGTGTGGATTCTAAAGGAATATGAAACGGTAAGGACGTAAGAAACCTTATGGAATCCGCGGTGGGGCAACAATAGGGGGAGAGTTGATTTACGCAACTTCGATACCACCATTACAAGGGGAGAGATAATTGCGATGGGTAAAGGAAACGTTGTCAAGGTGGCGCTAATCGGTATCGGGGGCTGGTCGACTGTTATTGCCGATGCGGCGAAGAGGAGCAACAGGGTAGAACTGGTGACCTGCTTTACCAGGACTCCGGAAAAAAGGAGAGCATTCGCCCGGAAGTATGAATGTGGCGAGGAAAAAAACTTCGAAGACATCATCAAAAGGGATGATGTTGATGCGGTCCTTCTCACGACTCCGAACGCCATGCATGCAGAACACGCGGTGCTGGCAGCCCGACATGGGAAGCACGTTTTCGTGGATAAGCCCATTGCCAATACCATGGCCGACGGAAAAGAGATCGTCAAGGCATGCCAGGAAGCTGGCGTGGTTTTGCTGGTTGGTCATGATATGCGCCGGTTAGCTGGAAACCGGAAGGTAAAGGAGCTCATCGACGGAGGCGCGATTGGGGACCCTGTTCAGGTTGAGGCCAACTTTTCCCACAGCTTAGGATTTGATCTGACCCCGGATAAATTTCGCTGGCGCGGGGATGATTCCGGGTGCCCCGCTGGCTCGCTCATGACCATGGGTATCCATCACGCCGATACGCTCAACTACTTCTTCGGCCCGATCAAGAGCGCTTTCTCCTATTTCAATAAGCTCTACATTCCGGCACCTGTTGAAGATGTTACAGCGACGATTTTCGAATTCGAGTCGGGCGTTCTGGGCTACTTGGGCTCAAACTACGCTTCACCAAAGGCCAACTGGATGTACGTCTATGGGACCAAGGCCAATCTCCTCTGTTCCCTCGCGTTGCCTGAGGTGTCCTTCGAGGAGTACCTCAAGATCTGGCCGGTTGTTGACCGCTACACCAAACTTCTGCTCTTCGAAAAGGGAAAAGACGGTCCACAGGAGATTCCGTTGACTGAGGGAGATCCCATCCTGGAGCAAATCGATGAGTTTGCCCATTGCATTCAGACGGGAACCAAGCCGGAGACCGACGGACAAGGGGCTTTGGTCGCCCTCGCTCTGATTCGGGCGGCCATCGATTCTGCTCAGACGGGCAAGCCGGTGGAGGTAAAGGTTTAGGAAGAAATACAGGGCTTACTGAAATGAACAGTTTCAGGTTTCTCAATTATTCCACGATTTTCGAGAGGAGGATGGATTATGGTTAAGGACATTTCTTTTATTGGCAAGCCGCATGAATACGATGCTCGCAGGGTATTTGCTACAACGGGTGCTGACTGGCAGGAGAGGGTCAATTTTGATCGGATGCGCACCGACCGCTTGAATCGAGCCAAGGAACAGATGGAGATTCACGATCTTGGTGCGCTGGTGGTCTATGATGGAGCAAACGTTCGATATTTGACCGGATCTTTCCAGGGAAACTGGAAGTACAATATCTTCATCCGTTACGCGGTTCTCCCCAGGGGAGGAGAGCCGGTTCTCTTTGAGACCGCCGGTTCCGACCTGGTGTGTGCCAAAATGGATCTTCCCTGGATGGAGGGGAGAATCCGTCCAGCCATCACCTGGAAGTGGTCTGAGAGTGCCCAGGACTATATGGTGAACCGCATGGTCGACAGCGTCCTCGAGGTTCTGCGGGAGCATAAGGTTGAGAAGGAGCGGATTGGAATCGACTCCCTCGACATGGCGTCATTAACGGCATTTCAGAATAAAGGGGTGAAGGTGGTGAATGCATGGCCGGCAATGTCGGGAGCCCGCGTCATAAAAACCCCTGATGAGATCGAACTCTTAAAGCAGTCCGCCGCCATAGGTGACGCCGCTACGTATAAGGCCCGTTACGAATGGGCTAAACCAGGAATCACCGAGCGGGAACTGTCCGGAAAAATGTCCGAGTACATGTATTCCAAGGGATGCGAGATCGTTTACGAAATCATTGTTGCTTCCGGGGGAAATACCAGCCCTTACCGACGCTGGCCTACTGACAAGATCATTCGTCAGGGAGATCTGGTGATCATTGACAACAACACGGTTGGGCCCTCAGGTTATTTCGTCGACTACGTGCGCTGTTTCAAGGTGGAGGCCAAACCTACACCAAAGGAAAAAGATTTGTACAAAGAGTGCTACGATTCCCTTCAAGCCGGGATCGAGATGATGAAGCCCGGCAACACGACCAAGGACGTAGCTGAAAAGTTTCCCGTTTACGATGATGACAAGTACGGTACCGTTACCCTTCAACAGTTCGCCCATTCCATTGGCCTGACCCTCTATGAGGGGATGTGGATCTCTCGGGCTTACTCCCTTGAGTACCCTGTAGAGATCAAACCCAATATGTATTTTGCCATCGAAACTTTTGCGGGACACCCCAATCTGGAACAGACCGCCAGGCTTGAGGAGGACATGGTGATAACCGATACGGGCCACGAGATATTCACCCTTTTCCCCTTTGAGGAGGATTTCTTAAGGTGATCCTCATGCCTTAACTCGACGAGACTTTTTCGAGAGGATTGGTGCTGTTCAAATTCCTTGGTTGAAGCAGTAAGCCTGACCGGTTTGTCGTCATGCTACTGACTCAGCCTCTTTTCGTGGGCGTGGGGAGGAAAAGCACATGAATATTGACGCCCATAGTCATTTCGTAACGGAAGAATGCTTCCATGCGTTCTCTGAGTGCAAGGATGGGAGAAACATCACACGAGAATCCTCTGGGCCTGAATCTGGGAGGTGGAATATACAGTTTTTCGAGAGAATCAAGGACAAATTATCCGATATCCCAACCCGGTTACGTGACATGGATAGGGCTCGGGTGGACGTTCAGATCCTGTCCCCCTCTCCCATCATGCTCTATTATTGGGCTGATATCGAAACGGGCGTCACCCTTTCCAAATTGCAAAACGAGAGAATTTCGGAGATCTGCCGGCAATACCCAAGTCGATTTATTGGAATGGGCACGGTCCCCCTGCAGGATGTCGAAAAAGCTATTAAAGAACTGCAAAGATTGTCGAAGGAGCTAAAATTGAAAGGAGTTATTGTATCTTCAAACGTCAATGGAAAGGACCTCGATGATCCCGACTTCTTCCCCTTTTTCGAGAGAGCAGAAAGTTTGAATCTCCTTATATTTGTCCATCCGCACGATACCGCGGCAGCCGAAAGGATGCAACGATTCTATCTCACCAATCTGATTGGAAATCCGTTGGACACTACCATAGCGGCAACCCGACTCATTTTTAGCGGACTTTTTGGGAAGTTGCCCGGCCTCAAGATATGCTTCGCTCACGGCGGTGGGCATCTTCCGTATATCATGGGGAGGATTCACCACGGGTACCTGGTGAGGCCCGAATGCAGAGGCGAAATTGGTCGCTCACCATGGGAATATTTTGGGCGTCTTTATTTTGACACGATCACTCACTATTTGCCAGCACTGGAATATCTGGTGAAAACAGCGGGGAGCGACCATGTGCTTATGGGAACCGACTACCCTTACGACATGGGAGACGAAGACCCCGTGGGTTTTGTTAGAAGCCTTCCTATTCCAGAGGCTGACAAGGAGAAAATCCTGGGTGGAAACCTCAGGAGGCTTCTCGGGATCTAGGATTAATGATGTACCCGGAGTTTCCTGGTTTTTCCGCTTCCATTTTTTGTAACCAATTGATCTTTCATGGGATTATGCTTTTCATTGGTGAACACTATTGTCCCTTCGCTTCAATGCTTCCGAAGTGACCCCTTCGGGGCTCGCAGGCGGGGAATACTTACCCCTTCCGGTCTCTAAAGGACCGGCTTTCCCCTTCCGTTCGGCTGAGCTCACGTCGAAGCCTGCTTGCCCTCGATGGGTTCCCCACTTCTCCAGCAGACTTCGCTCATGGACAACCGTGTTCCCCAAAAGTCAGGAAACTCCGGATGATATAGCTCTTGACGCTTAAGGGATTTCATTCTCCTCAACGGGTGCGAAATGAAGGGAGTATGCGGAAGACTCCTGGAGATTGATTTGACCCAGGGAGAGACAAAGAACCTTTCCATCCCCGATGAGATGTTTGAGAAGTACCTGGGAGGAAGGGGCCTCGGGGCACGGTTGTTGTTTGATATGCTTCCGGCAAAAACAGATCCGCTTTCGCCGGGGAACATACTCATTTTTCTAACGGGGCCCCTTACCGGCACCTTAGTCCCGGGCTCGTCTAAATTTGTTGTCGTCACCAAGTCGCCCCTGACTCATGGGTGGTGCGATAGCTATTCGAGCGGGAGATTGTCGCTCGAGCTTAAGAAGGTGGGCTATGATGGCATGGTCATTCGCGGAAAATCAAACCATCCTTGCTACCTGAGGATCAGTGACAGCGGGGTTGATATAAGGGAGGCTGACTCTATTTGGGGAAAGGACAGCTTCGAGGCCGAAAGGATCCTCAAAGAGGTTGAAGTAAGACCCCCTGCCGGTGTCACCTCCATCGGTCCAGCTGGGGAGAGGCTCTGCAAGTTTGCCAGCATCAATTCAGATCTGTATCGCCAGGCCGCGAGGGGAGGGGTTGGAGCCGTCATGGGCTCAAAAAACCTCAAGGCCATCGTGATCAAGGGAACGGGAGGTCTTAAGCCGCATGATCGGAGAAAACTGATCGAGCTGAACCAAAGAAATTCACAGCGATCTCGAAAAAGCGAGGTTGCCCAAGCGAGAATGAAATATGGGACTCCTCTCACGCTCAATATTACCCATTTGGGAGGGATCCTGCCCACGAAGAATTTTCAGTTCGGAACATGGGAAAAGGCCTTGAAAAAGATCGACGCAGAGGGAGTTAACAGAACTGTCATTTCCCATAAAGCGTGTATTTCATGCTTTATGCCATGTGGCTTAATGACTCGAGTCTCTAAGGGGAAATACCGGGGAAGCACCATCGAGGGGCCAGAATACGAGACGCTTTCCATGTTTGGGCCCAACCAGCTGATTGCCTCGCTTCCCACAATTATCCAGGCAAATGTCCTGTGTGACAAATTGGGACTGGACACCATATCGACGGGGAACGTCATCGGTTTTGCCATGGAGTGTTTTGAAAGGGGATTGATTTCGCCGGCTCAAACCGAAGGACTGGAGATTCGCTTCGGAGATAACGAAGCGAGCCTTATGGCAATAGAAATGATCGCTACCCGCGAAGGTTTCGGTGATATACTCGCGGAAGGGGTTAGGAGTGTCGCGGAACATATAGGAGAAGGTTCTGAGCGTTTTGCCATGCACGTAAAAGGGATGGAATTCCCCGGCTATGAGCCAAGAGGGGCCTTCGGTTCTGCCCTGTCCTATGCTGTCAGCCCAAGGGGGGCTTGCCACCGGAGGGCCTGGCCTCCTGCCAGGGAAATACTTGGGGACCTTCCGCCCTACACGGTGGAAGGAAAGGCAGAAATGATAAGAGAACTCTATGATGAGAACTCCATTCTTCACTCACTCCTGGTCTGCGATTTCCACTCTAAGTTCATACCCTTATCCCTTGATGATTATTCACACTATTTTCAGGCTGTAACAGGGGAGTCTTTGTCGGAGAACGATTTTCTCGTGATTGCCGGAAGAATTGAATCGTTGATCAGGATGTTCAACCTCAGGGAGGGGTTAACGAGAAAGGACGATACGTTACCTCAAAGAACCCTCTTTGAACCTCTACCCGACGGCCCGGCCAAGGGACAATATATCGGGGAGGAGAATCTCAACCGCATGCTCGACGAATACTACGAATTGAGGGGATGGGATTCATCGGGGGTTCCAACCGAAGAAACCCACAAAAAGTATCAGCTCTGATCAAGAAACCTATAGGATTCGTTAACCACAATGAATGTGATTATCAATGTCATCGGTCCGGAAATTACTCTGAAACGAGAGATTGCTCTGGATCGGGGCTCCCAAACCTTCAAAGACGTTCTCGGGAGCCTTTTGGATCAGAAGAAGGGGCCGTGGAAGCGCATTGTGAAAAAAGATCTTTCGCTAACGGAAGGTTACGTTGTCTTGGTGAACGGGAGAAACATCATGTCTCTTGAAGGACTTGAAACGAAAATCCATGAGGGAGATGAGATTACCTTCACGGTAATTGTGGCGGGCGGTTAAATCCCTTTTTACAGAATTCGAGCAAAAATGAGAGCAATGGTTTTACATCAGTTAGGAGGTCCAGTAGTCCTGGAAGAAGTTGATCGTCCGCGTACTGGTCCATCCGATGCACTGGTTCGTGTTAGGGCAACAGGTGTTGGATTGACGGTTATCATCATGAGAAGCACCCCGGGACTGGTAACCAGTTATCCAAGAATATTGGGCCATGAGGTAGCGGGTGAAGTCGTTGATGTGGGGAGTGAGGTGCGAAATGTGAGGGTTGGAGACCGGGTTGTCTGTCATTTTTACCTGACATGCAAAGTCTGTAAATTTTGTAGAAGTGGGAGAGAAACACTCTGCGAGAATTTCGGCGGATACGTCGGTATGGCTTGTGATGGGGGTTATGCGGAATACATGAAAATTCCGGCGCTTAATCTCTGCCTCCTCCCCGAGGGGATCCCTTTTGTCGATGCCTCAATTATCTCAGATGCGGTAGCCACTTCGCTACATGCCTGCAGGGAAGAGGCCCGAATCGGGCCCGGTGATGACGTTTTGATCATCGGTGCGGGGGGAGGTGTTGGAATCCACGCGGTGCAAATGGCGAAACTGTGTGGGGGACGAGTACTGGCAGCAGATCTTTCTATGGAAAAACTCGAACTGGTAAGAGAGTTGGGGGTCGATGAGATCATTCATAGCAAGGGGACCAATTTATCCAAAGAAGCAAGGCGCCTTACAGATGAGAAGGGAGTAGATGCAGTCTTAGATTTCGTGGCGTCTTCTGAAACGCTGGAAGCCGGTTTCGAAAGTTTGGGCACAGCAGGTAAACTCATCATCTTAGGGTATCGTCCTGCCGAGGTCTTTAAAGTACAGCCTACCTTTAGGGTCAACCCATTAGTTGTATTATCAAAGGGGATCGAAATCCATGGATCCCGGTACGTATCCATGGCAGAGCTGATTGAAGCGGTAAAGATTGTTGAAGAAGGCAGAGTCAAGCCCATTGTTACTCAAACCTTTCCTCTTGAGGAGGCGGAAAAAGCCCACCAATTGCTGCAACAGAATAAAATTACTGGTAGGGCTGCGTTAGTTATTTAGAAGCCATCTTTCTCGGTTCTTGCACCCTGTGACACTTATGATCCGCCGTGGTTCAGCCGTCAAGATAGTGATCATCCGAGCAACATCCTGGCTGACCTTGGCGGCCGACCCCAAAACCAAAGGCCATCCAATAAGAATCGCGGCCAGGTAAATTGAATGGAGAGCCTGTATTTTGTCCACTCCGTCCATATCTTCCGTTTCCTATCAAGCCACGACCCGAAACTGCTCTATTGTATTTGTACGATCTTGTCCGGATTTAATATATTGAACGGGTCAAAGGCCCTTTTTATATTTTTTGTAATTTCGATCCCAGCTTCCCCCAGCTCATGGTGGAGGATTTCTCGCTTGGCGATTCCAATTCCGTGTTCCCCAGTTAATGTGCCGCCTAGTTCAAGTGCCTTGAGAGATATCTCATCGATGGCCTTTTCAACCCGCTTCATTTCTTCTTTATCGCGGATATCCGTTAGTATCTGCGGGTGAAGATTGCCATCTCCCGCATGGGCCACCACAGGGATCAATAGGTTATACTTTTTGGCAATCTTCGCCACCTCGCGGAACATTTGGACCAGCTGCCCAACGGGGACCGTACAATCCTCGGCGATGGCCGTAGGCCTCAACCTGGCCTCCGCACCAAAGGCTGACCGTCGAGCCCCCCATATTTCGTCATTCTCTTCAGCGGACTTAGCAACCTTCACCTCAAGAGCCCCCAGCTCCTGACAGAGCTTATCAAGTTGGGTCGCCTGAGCCTCCACTGCTATTTCAGGGCCGTCAATCTCAATGAGGAGCAAGGCCTCAGCCTCTCTAGGGAGACCAAGGCGGGTATAATCTTCGATGATATTAATGAATACGTTGTCCAAAAGTTCCAGGGCAACAGGAAGGATTCCCATATCGGCGATTTCGGTCACGGTCTTGCCAGCACGATCCAGGTCCTTGTAAGCGGCCTGCAGTGTCCTTCTCGTCTCGGGTATAGGGAGCAGCTTCACGATGATTTCAGTAATCAGCCCCAGGGTTCCCTCTGAGCCACAAATGAGTTGGGTTAGATTGTACCCCGTGACGTTTTTGATTGTTTTGCTTCCAGTCCGCAGTACTTGACCAGATGCGAGGACTACCTCCAGTCCGAGGAGATAGTCTTTGGTGACACCGTATTTAACAGCCCTCGGTCCGCCCGCGTTTTCGGCAACATTACCTCCTATGGTTGAAACGCTCATGCTAGCGGGATCCGGCGGAAAGAACAGACCATACTTTGCGAGCTCATTTTGGAGTTCCATATTGATCACGCCAGGTTGCACGATAGCTAACCGATTCTCCTTGTCGATCTTGAGGATTTTGTTCATTTTGGTGAAGGCAAGAACGATCCCCCCTCGAGTCGGAACTGATCCACCTGTGAGGTTGGTGCCACTTCCTCGAGCCGTAACCGGGATCTTTCCTCTTGAAGCCACCGCCATAATTCTCGAAACTTCTTCTGTAGCGATTGGAAGAAGCACCGCCTCCGGTTGGCCTTCCACCATAAATGCATCGTAAGAATAGCTGATAAGATCCTCCTTTTGGTCGAAATACCTGTCTTCTCCCACTATTCCCAGCAGTTCATCTCTTAGGGCTTTGCTCAACACCTTTTTCCTCCCTTTTGACCATGAAGGCAAAAAATAAATTTTAACCCTTAAAGATCAAATATAGAGAAGTTGGCTTCTCCGATTCAAGGCAAAAACAAATCTCCTCACGTTCGATTTCGCGAATTGTTAATATAATCTGCAAAATCTCCATCAACAAGAAGGCGTATCCAAGGAGATCATCGGGAGCAACGCATAAATGGGAGAAGGTATGGAGGAGCGTGTGGTCGGGACAGATAGCGAGGAGGGGAAATCGAGAAATCCCCTCATCCCATTTCCGGGTGCCCTCAGCGACAAAGGGTTGAAAAAGATATAGTGCTGAGGGTAGTATTTTATCTCCTAGGGTTGAGGTGGACATAAATTAGTCAATGGAAAAAGGAACGGTTCTAGAAAAGGGGAAATATTATTTGTCTCATTTTAGGAGGAATTCTACGATGAGAGAGGCTTCAGCTTGTTAATAAGTTGAATTGAAGAGGAGGATAGGAGAATGAATGAATCCTGGAAGTCAGACAAGGCTCAGCCCTGGAAAACGGATAACTGGTTTGTCAGCCCTTGGAATTTTGCTGAGGAGGTGACAGGGGATTTCCAACCCCCTGATCGGGTGAAAATCCACGATATCACCCTGCGCGACGGCGAGCAGCAAGCGGGGATCATCTTCACCAAAGACGATAAGATCCGGATTGCCGAGAAACTCGCCGAGGTAGGGGTGCACCGGATCGAGGCGGGCATGCCGGCGGTATCACCCCCTGACGAGGCCGCAATTAAGGAGATCGTGAAGCGCGATCTCGGCCCGCAGATTTTCTGTTTCACGCGTTGTATGGTGGAAGACGTGAAACGGGCAGTTGACTGCGGCGTATACGGTATTGTCATAGAGATCCCAGCCAGCGCTCACCTGATAGAGCATGCCTATAAATGGCCCCTTGAAAAGGCCATAGATCTCTCCGTTAAGGC
>Ga0209636_10007136_pt1 | contig 11399 bp, 6 predicted proteins | sample DeeMarSWOR152_54_FD_187464 | JGI IMG/M metagenome (GOLD analysis project Ga0209636, IMG submission 187464) | Marine sediment microbial communities from White Oak River estuary, North Carolina - WOR-1-52-54 (SPAdes) (version 2) | ecosystem: Environmental > Aquatic > Marine > Intertidal zone >... | reverse complement strand
AGACACCACCTGGGTTGATGACCCAGCAGGGCCTGATCCTCCGTATTGTGTGGACCAGATGTACATTGCTCTGGAAGATGGAAGCACCAATGAGGGCGTCATGAAATACGACACTGAACACGGCTACGATATGAACGACATCAAGGAAGCCATCTGGCATGAGTGGAATGTCAACCTGCAGGACTTTAATGATGCCGGCGTGGCCCTGACAAATGTCTCGAAGGTCTATCTGGGCTTTGGTGGGCCGAGGGTCGGACAAGCCGCAGACGGTGCCGGTATGGATTATAGTTATCCTGATACTGTGTACTTTGATGATATCAGGCTGTATCCACCCAGATGCAGGCCTTCTGTAACCGGGTTAGATGTCCTTCATGGTTTAGGCGATTTTACCGAAGATTGCAACACTGACTATTTTGACCTCGATATAATGGCAGGCGACTGGCTCATGAGCGGTCAATGGGTTGAGGCACAACCTCCAACCTTTGCTCCAGAGGTTTGGTACAGGTTTGATGATGGCCTAGGTAAGACCGTTGTCAAAAACGACGGCTGGTGGGGCAGCCAGTACGACATTGTCATCTCCTCGCCTAATGCACCGGATGAGCCAAAGTGGACAACTTCTGTAGCGCCTGCATTGGATCCGTGTGACCCGAATTATGCGCTGGACTTTGACGGTGCAGACGATTATCTTGAGATTCCGAACTCGCCAGCGACTAATTTTGCCGGCACTCAGAATATGACAATAACAACCTGGGTAAAGGGAACACCCACGGCATGGAGTCACCTGGTGTGTAGCGCAACAGACGATCCCAGACATGCCACCGGTCTTGGTTTTGGAGGTACGACCGGTGACTTCATGTACTTCTGGAACGAGAATGAGTGGTGGTGGGACCCAGGATTCGTGGTATCTGATAACCAGTGGGCGTTCATGGCCATTGCCGTAGAGCCAACGCAGGCGACGGCATATCTCTATGATGGAACAACGTTCAAGCAGGCCAAAAACATAGTAGAGCACGGTCCATTAGAGGATTTCGATACTGACTGCCGGACTGTGATTGCTCAGGACGCCGAAGACTCTGGCTACTTTGATGGGATAATGGATGACGTCCGCCTGTACAACAAGACCCTCACGGCAGGTGAGATTATGGGGATAGCCGGCGCGGAAGGTTTTGTCTATGTGCCGTTGGACTCGGATGCTGATTTGGTCGTCGGTGATAAGGACCCATGTTATCCAGATGTGGACGACCAGATAGACTTTGCAGACTATGCGGCGTTGGCGGATAACTGGCTTGAGCAGCATCTATGGCCGTAGTGTGTTTGCTGCAAGGATAAGTGTTTAGGTGACTCCTCCTAGACCAATCCGGGGCTTATACTTAGGTATAGGCCCCGGTTGTTTTTTGTATTGTGCGACAGATTTTGGAATTGGGTTTCTCCCTTCGGTTACCCTCAGTGCCTGATTACTGGTTAGTGGATAGTGGGGCTATTTAGTTTTGAGTGTTTAGTTTTGAGTTGGGGGTGCGCTTGCAGCGAGTTGTTAGTGAATGGTCGTTAGTGGATAGCGTGAAGCGTATCTCAAATATCGTATCTCGCCAGAGGAGGCCTGCGGCGGTATTTTTTTTGGGTTGACTGGGTCTGGAAAGTGGTGCTCCCTCGACGTTGCTTGGGACGAGGCTCGCAAGTACGCGTTTGGCGGGCTTGCAGGGCGAAGTGATTTTCGAATTGCGATTGAGGGTGAGGACGCTTCGCGATGTTAGTTTTATAGAATCCTGCCTTTGCAGGAATGACAATTTTTAAAAGGATTATTTTAACCACTCGGCGGCGAGCGCTTCGAGTTCGCGGGAATCTACGATGCTGTCACCGCCGTAAGGAACGACGTCACGTTCGTGGTCGCTGGTACGCCAAGCGGAGGCAAGGTAGGCAAAATCAAGGAAATTGACGATGCCATCGTTGTTGAAGTCAAGAATCCTGCGGGTACGAATGAGGATTTTGTCAAGAGCAGTGCCATCCTCCTGCAATGCAATGGTCAAAGTATGTGTGGCGGCATCAAGACCAAACTGGGACCACTTGACCCAGAGGAAATCGGAAGGGTGCTCCTGGAGCGTGACGGTGTCGTAAGGGGCGGCGTCTATACTGATATAGTAGGTGTTGGAGTTCTGTGCAGGGGCACGGGCGAGGAGGAATATCTCAGCGACGCAGTAGTTGTCCAGGTTGAAGTTGTACTGACATATTCCGACGGTTACCGGCAGAGGTTGGTCGCCTGAGCCATCCGGCACCGCTATGTACTGCCCTTCGGGCAGTGCGCCGCCGCTGTTGACGGCGAATGGTGCGAAATCGGGCTGGCCGGAGGCGGTTTCGGCTTCAATCCAGATATGGCCAATATGGGCAGGCTCGGCGAAGATGAGCCACTGCTGGCTGATATAATCGTAGTCAGGCTGCTGTATGGCAGGGGCGGCATCAGCGAATGAGCTATTTTGTATGCCGGCAAGCAGATTGCTGTTTGCATTGAGCATTCCGTAGAAACCGCTGCCGGTATTGTAAAGCTGCCACTTCTGGGCCGGGCCGCCGTCAGCGGGGTTCTGGACAACGTTGGCGCCTTCACTGGTGGAATTGCCGTCAATGTCCATAAGCTGACCACTGGCGAGGCTTGTAATGGTGTGGTATGTCGGGACCGGCTCGTTGAGCTGCCACTTTTGAGATGTATCGCCGGCGTAGAGGTATTGCTTTATCTGGGCTCCGGGGGTGGTTTTGGGAGAGCCGGAAACGGTGAGTGCCTTGCCGGTATGGCGGTTGACGAACCGGTAATCAGTAGAAGAATCAAATGAGCCAAAATCGTCCGGCAACTTGTAATAGGCAAAAGCGTCACAAACAATCTCAAAGCCCTTGGACGGGGGATGTTGATGTTTATCGCCGGTAACACGAACTTTCAGAGTGTGAGGGCCATAGGACAAGGTGTCAGTCTCATATAGAAGTACATCGTAGCTGGCGTTTCTGCTGTAACAATCAATCGTGGTCTGCGGGACACCGTCGACGTAAATCTCGGCAATGCCGAGGTCGTCGCGCAAGAAGCCATAATAGCGGGCGTTGGTACTGGTGAAGCTGTACGTTGCTTCGGAGTCGTTAACCTCGCTGTAATGCTCGGTGCCAAGATAGCCGGGGTTGCCGTAATATGTACCCCATCCCGCTGAATAGGTGACGTTTGGGTCATCGTCATCCACTTTGACCCAGCCGACCATGGACTCATTGGAACTGGCTATCTGGCCGGTTTCTGTATCTATCGAAATCGCCTCGTACCAGTTCATCACCATGCTGGTATCAGAGGTGAACTCGAGAGGCAGCCAGATGTAACGGCTGCGGTCAGTGTAATCCGACCAGGCGCGTGCCCAGCGGTCACCCATGTAGAGATATGAGGTTTCGAGGCTGCCCTGTAATGTAAGAACATAGTGAGACTGACTGCTGTAGGTGGTGGAGTTGCCGAGGTCATAGAGGCTTGACCATGGTCCGGCCAGGTTTGAGGCATAGCCGTACTTGGCCTGGTTGGGTGTCCATCCGGTACAGCCGGAGGAGACTATAAAATAGACGCCGTTTCGTTTGAAAAGACAGGGAGCCTCACGAGATAATCCTACCCAGATTTTCGTCACCAAGTAATCTACACTCAGATAGTCGCTGGTCAGCTTGTAAAGATGAAGGTCTGCATTATTATTTGCAGCGGAGAGAAAGTAGCCGTTGGCGTCGTCGACAAACAATGTGCAGTCGCGAGACATGTATCCAAGGGGATTGAAGCTTCCGACGTAGGTGTAATCTCCATCAGGCGTATCGCACCAGGCCACGGCGGCGCGTGCCTCATTGTAGTTGTTACCGTATTCCTTGTGTGCCCACATCACAAACTTGTCGTTAGCTGCGCAATATACAACCTTCGGGCGTTCAATCTTGGCAAATTCGAGGTCGGGGTCGGCGTCGCGTGTCAGGACGTGGTTGCGGAACTCCCAGTTCTTAAGGTCTTTCGAACGGTAACATGAGACTGCAAAAAACGTGTCATCACCGTTGTAGTTGCGGTTCTCGCCGAAATAATAAAAATATTCCCCGTATTTAAGTATCCCTCCGCCGTGGGCGTGCAAGACATCAGCGTAGGTGTCAAACAGCGGATAACCGTTATCGAAGATGACCGGCTCAGCGGACAACGATGAAACGAGAACACACAAGAATAGAGATACAAATATGAAGGGGCCTTCCTTAAGTGAATTGAACATCACACCTCTTCCGATAAAACTATAAACGCATCTTAATTTCAAGAGCTTAAACCTAGTGGGATAATTATAACATAAGTGTGAGAAGATTTCCAGCTATTTTGCCTCGGCACAAGTGCAAACTAAATTCAGTCTGTCCGTGTTCTCGATATGCAATCAACAATTTTGATGGGGTAGGCGGCCGGCAGGCGGGGTTATTTCAAGGAGAAGGGGTCGCTGGTTTTGTTTAGCCAGTGTTGTAGTTCTTTATCGAGCTCGGCCATTATTGGATTTTCTTGTGCATCGGTTGCCTGAATGGGATTTAGCTGATAGGGGTCCATTTCGTTGTCGTAAAGGAGGCGTTTTAGTTTTTTGCCCCGGCGGCCCCGGTCAACAACGTAGGTGTAGCGTTTTGTGCGTAGGCCGCGATATCCTATGGTGCGCCAGTCAATACCTTTTAGGCGGAGTTTTTCGGCAGCGAGTGCCCATTCTGAGGGTTCCTGGCCGACTGCGAGGAGTTTGCCCGGGTTGCCGTATGAGGCGATAAGGGCAGAGGTGGGTTTTTGCATATCTTTGCCGAGCAAAAGGGCGGAATAATCTGTGCCTTCTACGGTCTTTGGTATGGGCAGTCCGAGCAAGCCGAGCAAGGTCGGCATGAAATTATAGCACGCGAATGGCATATTTTCTCTGCGGGGTTTGATTCGGCTGGGCCATCGAATCATAAAGGGTATGCCAATGGCCTCCTCATACCAGACGCTTTTTCCAAATCGGTCGTGTGAGCCCATCATCTCACCGTGGTCTGCGGTGAACATCACGACGGTGTCATCTGCGAGGTTGAGCTCATCTAATGTCTTTAATAGTCGGCTAAAGTTGTCGTCGCAGGAGGTAACGGCGGCAAGATATGGCATAACAGATTTTTCGTATTTCTGGCTGGACTTTACGTTGGGGCGTGGGGGAAGCTTTTTGTCTTCATATAAAGCTTTGTACTTATCCGGCGCGATAAAGGGCGGATGCGGTGGGTTCCAGGAGACAAACAGGGCGAAGGGTTTTTCTTTTTGGCGGTTTTTGATGAAATCAATTGCAACATCTGTTTCGTGCTCGACTGACCATTGTTTGATGTCGATTCTTTTTGGGGTATGTTTCCAGTAAACGGGGTCGAAATGACTGCCGTTGCAATTGTATGCGTACCAGAAATCGAAGCCGTGTCGTCGTTGGCCTGGGGGTGTCCAGCCATCCCAGCTAACAGTTGCGCCATCGGGGGGATTTTTTGCTTTGTTGAGTGAGGGAATTTCGAGATGCCATTTGCCGATATAGCCTGTTTGATAGCCGTTGCCTTTTAACACATCGCCGAAGCAGATTTCGTCATCTTTTAGCTGCAGGTCAGTGCCGGGCATACAGTTGCTGGTGACGCCGGTTGATAGCGGGAAACGGCCGGTCATAAGCATAGCGCGGAATGGTGAGCAGATGGGGCAGGTGCTGACGGCGTTGGTAAAGACCATTGACCGCTTTGCGAATTTATCAAAATTGGGGGTGATCACAGGGTCCTGGTTCATAAAACCCATTGCCTGTTTGCGGAACTGGTCGGCCATTACGAAGAGTAAATTTGGTTTTTTGTTTTTGTTATAGGGGGCGCAGCCCGACCTTGGCAGCGCTAACGCGGCGGCACTTATACCCATTGTTTTTAGAAACTGGCGTCGATTCATTTTATATTTCCTTTATCAGGGTTTACAGGGACATCATTGATTTGGCTAAACCACTGAAAACGCCGTGATTAAAATATCAAATCTACCCAACAAATACAATAGTCGCGTGGGATTGTACCACCGGTTTTAGAGATTTTTTTGAGGAGTGAAGCAGTTGTAAAAGATTATAAACAAGGGAGTTACAGGTTTTGATGCCCCCCCCCAAAAAAACTTGACATTTATGCGGTTAAGGGGTACAAAAGTAATGGTAATATCTGAGGATTGTGGCGTGCATTATTTATGCTAAAGCTGCATTAGCGAGGTACAAAAGTGTGCTGGACGTAGGATAAAGTTAAGTCTTGAAGTTGTGTTAGGCAACTTCAGATTTAGCCAAAGGTTTTTTATGTATAGCACAGGGACTGATATGGACGAAAAAAAAGGTTTTACATTAGTAGAGCTTTTGGTTGTGATAGCAATTATTGCGCTACTTATGTCAATGTTGCTGCCAGCGATGGCGAGGGTGAAGAAGCAGGCCAAGGTAGTTATGTGTCAGTCAAATCTGAGGCAGTGGTGTGCTGTTTTCCAGATGTATACTGATGATTACAATGGCAATTTCATGGCAAACTGGAGTAACAATACTAAGCACACGGATTACTGGATGCAGGCTCTGCGGCCGTACTATAGTGATGCAGGTGACATACGCTGCTGTCCAATGGCCACGAAACCTTCAAGTTTGGTAAATGGGCATCCGGGTAACAGTCTGGGTCCATTTTTTGCGTGGGGGGTTTTTGAGGGTGAGCCCGGTCAGCCCTCGACCTGGTGGAGTTGTGTAACGGGAGGTGATTACGGCAGTTACGGGGTGAATGGCTGGATTTCTGACCCACGGGAAGGGACAATCTCCGTTGACCCGGGTAAGTTCTGGAGGACTATTAATGTTAAAGGAGCGGCGAGGGTGCCGATGTTTTGTGGTGACCAGTGGCTTGCCGGCTGGCCTGAGCCAAAGGACGGTCCTCCGCTTTGGGAGAATCAGGCATGGAACACCGGTGATGCAATGGTTCGTTTGTGCCCTAACCGACACGATGGGTATGTAAACCAAGTTTTTTTGGATTGCTCTGTACTAAAGATTGGACTTAAGCAGCTGTGGACGCTTAAGTGGCATCGAACATTTAAGACGGATGACTTCTGGACCTTGGCCGGCGGTGCAACGAAGGAAGACTGGCCGCAATGGATGAGGGATTTTAAGGATTACTAAAAAAATACTGTTTTGTTTGTGAAAGGTTGTTTGAGGCAGGCACGAATTATGGTATAATGGTGAAGGTTATTCGTGCTGTTGAGGACAACGGAGGTTTTTGGCGTGTAGCCAAAAAGTGAGCTTTATTATTTAATTTTTAAGGAGGAGTATCATGTCTAAGAATTTGTGTTTTTTAATTTCTATTGTTTTGTTGTTTGCTGGCAGCGCAGCGCGGGCTGTTGTTTTGGATGTCAACAACTACAGCTTTGAGTATGATGTCAATGGGGTGCAAATTGTCGACAAGACGGGCATATCGCCGCCATGGGAGTATGTCCGAGGCTGGACGGGTGTAGGGAACTGGTCTGGCGCGACGATATGGTGCGGGTCGCCTCTTTATGACGAGAATGACGCTAATACACAGTGCAACGACGTGGGTGCCACTGACGGACATGTCAGTGCCTGGATCCATGGAGACAACTGTTATATTTACCAGGTTACTGACCATATTTTCGAGGCGGACAGGCGGTATACACTTACTTTTGACGGTCAGGCCTGGGGGTATATTTTCACTCCATCGCTTTTTTACCCGCTGGACGCTAATTTTCCTGACGTAAACCATATTGAGGTTTGGAGCGAGCCGATCTTGATAGAAAGCGAGGTTCCGGTGGGGCCGGATAAGTATACACTTGACATCGAAACGGTATTTACAACCGTGCCCGGCCAGGATTACATCGGAAAACATATAGGCATCAAGTTTTTGCATGATTCAGGAGGTAACAACTATGTTTTCATCGACAATGTTCGGCTGGGCCACAAACCAGCTACTCTGGCAGGTAATCCCAGTCCGAAAAACAGAGCTACAGATGTGAGTATCTTATTAGAGGAGATTGGCTGGTCAGCAGGGATTGAAGCGTTCGAACACGATATTTACTTCGGCAGCGATTTTAATGACGTCAAGGATGCCAATAATACTGACCCTGTCGGTCCGGGGGAAATCTATAAAGCCCGCCAGAGTCTTGGTGCTACTACTTATCCTCTACCTGACGACCTTGAATTCAATAAAAAATACTACTGGCGGATTGACGAGGTCAATGACCCATGTCTTTGGAGGGGTGACATCTGGAGCTTTACGGCAGGTGACCATATTGTCGTGGACGATTTTGACTCGTACGCGGACACTACGGCTCTAAGGAGTGTATGGAAGGATTGGTGGTTCAACCCGGCAAGTGAGAATGGCGCGAAAATTTTCATTATGGAGACCGACCCGAATTTCATTCGCTCCGGTAAGTCGATGGAGTATGACTACACGAATTTCGATCAGGCCGGCAAACCACCCCAGTATGTTGGTGCATGGGCCGAAGCTGCTGCTACTGATTTGGAAATCGGCACCGATTGGATTAAAAGAGGTACAAAAGCATTGGTTCTGTACTTCATGGGCGATTTAGGTAACGGTCAGGATACTACCGGTGTTTATAATGGTATTCATCAGGACCAGATGTATATAGCTCTGAAAGATGGAAGCGCCAATGAAGGCGTCTTGGAATACCCGGATATGAACGCTGTGATGGAAGATTGGTGGCATGAGTGGAATATTGAGCTGGCAGACTCGGGTCTGAGCGTCGTGGATTTGAATAACGTGGCGAATGTCTATCTGGGCTTTGGTGGGCCGAGGGTCGGACAAACCAAAGCAGGTGCAGGTGTGGATTATGGTTATCCTGATACTGTGTACTTCGAGGATATCAAGGTTTGGCCACCCAGATGCCGTCCTTCGTTTAGTAAAGGGGAAGGCGATTCGGACGGGGATTGCTTTATCGATTATTTAGACGTTGATGCAATAGGCCGTGACTGGCTCGAGAGTGGCGGGATGGTTTATGGACAACCACCAGATACTAATCGACTGGCGGCCTGGTACAAATTTGACGAAGGAGCCGACCAGACTGTTGTTAACTACGGCACGTATGGTGCTACGCATAACGGGATGCTCGGGAACACTCCTGCGGTTGACGCATGTGACCCTCTGTGGATAACGAACGACCCGTGTGTTGCGCGCCAGCGTTGTCTGGAGTTCGATGGATCTACTGAATATGTGGAGATTCCTCCATTTGACTTCAATACAAATACACTGACGATAAGCGCGTGGGTAAAGCGAGCCGGCAGCCAGGAGATATTTGCCGGTATAGTGGTTGCGGCAGACCCGTGCAGCAACACCAAGGCGGGTTTGCAGTTTGGCAGCACGCCCAGTTGGAAATCTACCAACACGCTTAATTACACCTGGCCAGATGACGGACCCCCATATACGTGGGAGTTCCAGTCCGACCTTCTTGTGCCGGATGGTGAATGGGCCTTTGTCGGCCTTACAGTATCGCCAAGCGAAGGTGTGCTTTATCTCTACGATGGAACGATGTCCTCGGCAACAAACTTGTCGAACCAGCATTATGTAGAGGAATTTGACTGCGTTACTGACATAGGTTGGAACAGGACTAAAGGAGTAACAAAGCGGCACTTCGATGGGCGTATCGACGACGTCCGCATCTTCAACTATACATTGTCGGCTGATGAGATACTGTACGTAGCTAACCCAGCTGCGACGTATTATCGGGCGTTGGAAGACTGGCGTGCTGATGCTAATGGTGATGATAAAGTCGATTTCAAGGACTATGGGATTATGGCAAATAACTGGCTCGATGAAGTACTGTGGCCGGTGCCTTAATCTGCTTTGTTACAAGGCTAAGTAATTAGCCGGTTTTGTTTGTGTTAATTCGGGGCCTATACTGATTAATTTCGGCATAGGCCCTGTTTTTTTCACATTGTGCTACAGATTTTGTAATTGGGTTTCTCTCTTCGATTACACTCTTGCGCTCGGAATGACGAATTGATTGACGTTTTGGGTTGAGGGTGGGGATTTAGTTGTTGTGTTTTTGCTTTATTTTTGCATCGGCTTTTTCCCAGCTTTCGCGGATGTCGTCTTTTTGCTGTGAGCGGTGCCAGAGCAGGAAGCTTTCGTCCCGGTCGGCTCTGGCGTGATACTGGTCAAGGGCTACGAATCGTCCTTCGGCGTGAACGAAGATGAGGAACTTCATAATTCCGGTCTGCTCAACTTTTCGGAATAAAGAAATCTCCGGCATGGGGGCGGGGGAACCCGGGATTGGAATGGAAGGTATGCCTATGATGAAGCTTTTGTATTCAGTGCCTAAGCAGCCGGAAGCGATCTCGGCTATAAATTCGGCCTGGTCGGGGGTGTCGGTCAAAGTCGCACCAATTTCGGCGAAACGTGCCCGGACCGCTACCTTCATATATTGTGCATCGTAACCGGTGAGATTTGTAAGGTCGACGTAGACCTTTCTACCGGTGACGTGCGGCAGCTCAAACTTTTCAAGGGCGGCGTCCACAGCGGTGGAAAGCAGCATCTGCTCAATTGCTGTTCGAGGAGTGGTAGAGACGGTTCGAGTTGCACAGCTGGTTAGATGGATTAGTATTAAAACAGCCGGAATCAGGCGTCTCATATTCAGCTCCTTGGAATACTATCGCAGATAACGAAACTTTGTTGCAAGGCCGTGATAATTGGCAATATATATCCAAAGTGTAGCGCATGTCAAGATGGGTTTTCGTGTTTCTTATTGGGGGTTGGATTAGAGGATAAGGCGTAAGGGCAAGCTTCGCTGGGAGCCCTGCCTACGATATGCAGGGGCAGGCAGGGGGGTGAACATTTCAAAAATTGGACAATTTCTTGACTTGTGTGGGGAGTGGTTATATAAATGTTTTGTTTTAAGCGATTTTGTTGTGCAGGGGATGTTTAGAAAATCGCTGGAAACGGGTAATGGTTTTTTTATTGAAAAAGGAGGTTCAAAAAATGGCTTGGAGTGTAGGCGAAAGGAAAGGCGAGACGAAGCGAGGAGCGCCGGGTAAAGTTGTAGAGCTTCGGCCGTCAGGCGGTGCTTCCGGGACGGCAGGCCAAGAGGTGCAGAAAGGTGAGGCGGCGAAGGTTAAAGGCAAGGATTTGGCCGGCGGTATGGAGATTTTGGAACTGGATTTTTTGTTGAGTATCGTTGAGAGCACTGAAGGTGCCGATAGAAATGATGTGATGATGAGGAGGCTTAATTTTAATGAGCTGTTTCGCAGGGAGCAACTGAATGAGATTGACAGCAGCGCGCTAAAGGTTTATGCGAAGGATGAGGAGCATCTGTATGGTAAGGATATCCAGTGCCAGGCGATTCGAGAGTTGACGATAAGAACTACGCGCAAGGGTAAACATAGCGGTTGAGGCGG
>Ga0209636_10007135_pt1 | contig 11400 bp, 11 predicted proteins | sample DeeMarSWOR152_54_FD_187464 | JGI IMG/M metagenome (GOLD analysis project Ga0209636, IMG submission 187464) | Marine sediment microbial communities from White Oak River estuary, North Carolina - WOR-1-52-54 (SPAdes) (version 2) | ecosystem: Environmental > Aquatic > Marine > Intertidal zone >... | reverse complement strand
CGGCCATTCGATTTCCTCGTTTGCTACTATTGTGTAAATTGTATAGTGCCGTTGTGGGTTGTCAATATTGAACAAATGTAAAATAAGCCCCACTTTTGGGCAAGAAACGGTGCTTCACATCCAGTATCAACCAGTACTGTACCTGGTTACTTCATTATGCGACCTTTGATATAGACAAATCTGTCACCGAGGTTCTCAGCGCAGATAATGTCTGTTTTGCCCTTTCTATCTGCTGCCTGCTCAGCGGAATCTTTGTATACTGTTTCACGTTCGCGTGCATGGAATGGAAATATGACTTTGGGCCGGAGTGATTCGATCGTTAGTAGTGCTTCCTCGTTCTGCCAGTCATTGCCGATCCTCACAAATTCTATTTCAGCGTCTTTGGCAACTTCTCCCAGGTATCTAATGTCTTCTTTGAAAAGAGCATATTGCGGGGTGCCGTGACTATAGCCGCCAGAGTGATAGATAGTCACACCATCAACCTTGATGACAAAGGTTCCACCGGCTTCTTTTGCTTCAGCAGACTGTATTGTCTGCACCAGCATGTCGTCGATCTTCCTTGCTTCCCTGGGTCCGAGACGAATGTATTCGGCGCCTGCCGTATCTTGCCAGCCGAACACGTAAGTGATATATGGATTTCATCAGCTGCGGCAAATATGATTAGCATGAAAATCATTACACTGATGAATACCCGATAAGATTTCACGCGCGAATTCATGATAATTACCTCATTGTTATCATCTGACACCTTATACCTAGATATCTTACGAAATTCTCACAGATATGCTAACATGTAGCGTTAGCGGGATGTCACGGCGATTATCGTAGCATTGAAATTAGACTCATGTCTTTCTTGACTCGGGTTAGCAATAGGATAGAATAGAGGATTGAAAGAGAGGAATTATTGCGAAAAATAAATTACTCGGTGTTATTTTTGATGGGTTGCTCTGGTATCCTGCAAGCAAATGGTATCAATGACAATCAGGTTTTTATCAGTGATTCTCGAACATATTTTTTCTATCATGCTTTGCCTTATGGCACTCAGGTGAACTACAATCCCATGAATGTGATTATAAACGGAGGATATGGTATATTACAGATTCCTCAGTCCATCTCCACTGAATATGGTAGAAAAATCTTTGATTATCCGTACACTGAATGGGGTGAGAACGTGTGGCAGACAGTTGGGCATCCGATAGAGACGATTAACGAATTTGGCTGGCGTAGGTTCATTACAACTGAACTTTTTCCGCTGACGCTCAATATGCAAGGGAACCAATGGGTACCGAACTATTTTTTACATGTGATCGGTGGTGGGCTGCACTTTCGCGCTACAGAGGAGTGGTTTCGGTTCCACGGTTTTAGCGCGCCGCGCATGTGGTCAATCGGTACAATGGTTGCATACCATGCGTTGTCCGAAATAGTGGAGAACCACGGTAACGAAGACTTGACCGTTGATCATCTGGCGGATTTGCTTATTTTTGATCCTGTAGGCATGGTGCTTTTCGCCAATGATGGCGTCTGTCGTTTCTTTTCTGAGAAACTCAATCTTGCCGAATGGTCTATGCAGCCAGCTATAAATCTCGCTAATGGCAATCTCGAGAACATGGGTCAATTCTACGTAGCAAAATACCCGGTGACGAGCAACAGGAGATGGAATCTAATGGTTCATTTTGGCCTTCACGGTATGGCTGGGGTATCACACCAATGGTCAGAGGGGCGTTTTCTTTCTCTGACCGGGGGCTTCCTAGTGGAGGATTTGGTTGAAATCGAACCCGGCGGGGGAGAGAGAACACTGCGTGGTGTGCTCACTTGGCGCGTGGGAATTTTCTACGATCTGAATAATTCCTTGCTTGCTTCATTGATGGTATCGAATGTTGCCGAGAATCGCGTGCGGCTGAATATTTATCCCGGGGTCTTGCGTTTGGGTGGTTTCAGTCCTGGCTTCTTCTTGTCCGGGGACCAGGAGTGGGTGGTTGGTCTGTATGTTAGTTTCTTGCCTGTCGGTGGAGCATGGGGACGTTGATGGATTTGATTTTGCCATCCAGCAGGATCTGTGTTGTAGTTGCCTGATTCATCAGGCTTGCTCTACTAGTAATAACTGGAGTAGGGTAATCATGCCAGCACTCTGCTCGCTTGACTTGCGACAGCTTGTGTGTAGAATAGAGGCAGTAATTACATGAATTTCGGCCCCGCACTACCTTTGGAAGTGCGGGACACTGAAATCTGCAGTAAAATCAGAGATTTGAGCAGATTTCGTGGACGCTAAATTTACAAGAGCTGTAGCCCCGTATTCCTTGGGAACACGGGACGCTAAATTTACAAGAGCTGTAGCCCCGTATTCCTTGGGAACACGGGACGCTAAATTTACAAGAGCTGTAGCCCCGTATTCCTTCGGAACACGGGACGCTAAATTTACAAGAGCTGTAGCCCCGTATTCCTTCGGAACACGGGACGCTAAATTTTCCATCCAAATCAAAGATTTGGGGAAAATTTGCGGAGGCGGATGGGTGCTGGTGTGCCTGACGGGCTTCAAACCCGGATATCCTTCGAAAGGAGGATGGTAGGTTCGATTCCTACACGCCTCCGCCACACAAGGCAGGGCCTCGGTTCTCGGTCTTGGTGATAGACTCCTGCAAAAACAGGGATCGGTGTTAGTTCCGCAAACAATCACATCGCAGATGTGATTCCCCTTAGGCCACGGATAAGAATTTCTGTTGCAACAATCATTTAACACCGCAGTTCGTTATCAGAAGATAGGTCATTTCTTTGGTTCATGTCGTACGTTGTAGAATAGGGTGTGAATCTTGTATTAATAGTAGAAAGGAGGTAATGTGGAATCCACCGATACCAATGCGATAAAGCATTTTACAGACCTGAGGGTGTGGCAAAAGGCACATGACTTATTTGTGTCGATCAATAAGGTCACTGAGAAGGTGTCACTGGGTGTAGCTTCTACAATAGTTGTTGAGCAATTGCTTAAGAGTACAGGCAATATAAGTGCGAATATCGCTGAAGGTTTTAATTCGCACGGAAAGAAGAAATATATTCAATACCTCGATATCGCACAATGCAGTGCTGCGGAAACTGAAAATTGGCTATACAAGGTTGTCGATTGTGTTCTACTTGAAAAGACTGAAGTGCAGCCGTGGTTAGAGGAAAGTGTTATAATCCAAAAAATGTTGAGTTCTATGATAACGAAATTAGAGAAGAGGAAAGATGTGAAACCGCAGCCTTTTGTGTCGAGTCCCTCACTTCCTCATATGCCGTTCAAAAACCGTCATATGTTCCGTGATTGATCTCTCATCCGCCCGGACTATGATTTTGCTCTGGAGACGACTGATGTTTATTCCATAGCCCTTTTTTAGTTCAGTTTCGCCTTGATCACAGCGTACTCGCTTTCTTTGAAAGGCAGGTTAGTGCCGCCGACCTTCTTAATCTCCTTGTTGCCGTTTTTTATGCGATCGCCTGCGGGTGGGTGGGACGACAATAGCTTTTCAAACGTGCTGGGTGGTCGTCCTTCCATCTGTTTGAATTTCTCGAAAATTTGGATCATGCCCTTAGGGTTATAGCCGGCTTTCTTTGTGTAGAGAATACCGTAATCATCTGCTTCGTATTCATTATCTCGACCATAGCCGAGAAGGATTAATCCGGCTGCGGCATTGACCATTTGCTGAGCAGTCTGTCCCAATTTATCGCCGAGCGCGACTTCCATTAGAATACTGTAGCCGTAAGCCGCCTGTAATCTTTTCATTGAGTGACGAGCAACAACATGACCGACCTCATGGCCAAGAACCGCCGCTAATTGCGCTTCATTGTCCATCTGTTTCATGAGACCTTTATAGATATAGATGAAACCACCCGGGCAGGCAAATGCGTTTATTTCATTGCTATCGAGTACCTTGAATGAGTATTTAACATCCTTGCGATCGCATACATTGGCAACCCTGCGACCCACGTTGCTGACATAATTTTGCACTTGTGGATCATTGAGTACTCTTTCTTTAGATTCAACATCCTTTATTACTTCCTTGCCGATTTCGACTTCGCTTTCAGTTGGTATAACGACGAGACTTTTTTTGCCACCAGGACCGGTTGTGACACAAGACACTAGCAGCACAAGTAATAGGGGTAATATGATTAATTTCTTCATACGAGATTATAGTGAATCTGTACTTAAAATCAAGGACAAATTTCAAATCCCAACAGCCAAATCTCAAATAAATCACAAATCTCAAATTCGAACATCAAACAATGTTGAACTAAAGCGAGATTGCTTCGCCCGCCTTCGGCGGCTCGCAATGACGGGAGGGTGTTACGATGGGCTTGCAGTGACGGTAGGGGTTGTTTCTGTATAGTTTGCGGCATTCATTTTTGCGAAGCCATAGATTGTATACAAAGAATTGATCGGGCGGATCATACTATGATGATGTTCGTTTTGGATTTTGTATTTAGATATTCGAGTTTATTATGTGTTCCGATGTTTCTGCCCTAAAATCCGCACATCACCACGCTTAATGGTCACACCGTGTGTGTCAAAATAAATGAGAAGGGGGAGAACAAATTTGCGGCTTGCATTCAGTAAGTCACGGAACTGGGAGACTCGTATTTCCTTGTTCTGCTTGAGAAAGTCGATGACCTTTCGTTGCGCTTCCCCTATATACTTCTTATGGAGGACTATTTCTTCACCTACATTGACAAGCAATCCAGTGTCGAGCATGTAACGATGGGCCTTCTTGACAGTGACCTCGGGTCCCAGGTCTTGCGCCAAGACTGTCTTGTATTCGGGTGGTTTGAAACCAGAGTCGAGAAACAGCTGTTCGATTTTTCCAATGATTATGTCCAATTCCTTGTCGACCACTACTTTGTGTTCAAAGAGATTTACTTTGCCGTCCGGAGCCAGGCGCACTGTTTCATCATGTACCATTCTTGCCAGCGTGCGATCGAGCAGGATTTTGTCAAGACCACGGCTGATGTTTTTTAGTAGTTCAAGAGAAGGCATTCCAACACTGGTAGGGTTGTTCTTATGATATGCCTTTAGGCTTTCGAGTATGTTTTCTTTTAGATGTTCATAGTTTTTGCTGTGGTAATACAATCCCCGTTTTTCATCAATGAGAATCACTTTACCTTTCTCTTCCAAAGAATTGACCAGATGTTTAACTTCACTAACAAGTAGATTTACGTCGTGTGCAATTTCGTCGATCTTCCTGGGGAGATCAAAATTCGATAGTAAATCTTCCTCTACGATGACTATTGGTTCACCTACTTCCATGCGCTGTAAATGGCTGATAAGTTCTTCATCAAAACCTTTTGCCTTTGTTGCTTTTGGTTCAATTATAACTCCGCCACCGATTGTCACTTGCGGTGAATAGCTTCGTATCACATAGTTATCATTTATATCGCAAACGGCCGGAGATTCAAGTCGAAACTGTACCATGGCTTTATCACCAGGCGCGAGTGTTTTTTTGTCAAGGAGCACCACTCTGCCAAAAATTTCCTTTGTTCCAAGATGAATTCTTAATCGGGTGAAGTTCTTGAGGGGTTTGCTAGCCGACGTCAGAAGATGCAAGGACGCATTTAAGTATTCAGAAGGTTCAAAATATCCCGGTTGTGCCAAGACATCACCTCGGTCGATCTCATCTTTTTCGGCGCCGACCAAATTGATTGCGGCGCGGAAACCAGTCCCTACTTCATCCACCTGTTTATTGTGCACCTCGATTCCGCGAATCTTAACGCCTTTTTTTTCGGGAAGTAATTCCATGGTGTCGCCCGTGTTAACGCTGCCTGATAGCACTGTGCCGGCAACAACGGTGCCAAACCCTTTGATTATAAACCGCCGGTCGATTGGCATGCGAAATATTCCGCGGTCAGTCTTTGGTTCGGTCTGAGCAATCAGTGAATCAAGAGTTTTTCGCAGTTCATCTATGCCTTCTTTTGTAGTATTTGAAACAGAGATTATTGGTGCTTGCTCCAGGAATGAATTGCGTAGTGTGTTTTTTACATCTTCAATGACGATGTCGAGCATTTCTTTTTCTACAAGATCCTGTTTGGTGATCACTACCACACCTCTCTTTATACCAAGCAGTTTGAGAATCTCCAGGTGTTCATTGGTTTGCGGCATTACTCCGTCATCAGCGGCAACTACAAATATAACAAAATCAATCGTTGAGGCACCAGCAACCATATGCCGCACGAATTTCTCGTGGCCCGGAACATCGATGATAGTTACATCTTCACTGTAGAACACAAATCCGAGGTCTGTGGTCATGCCTCGTTCTTTCTCTTCTTTCAGACGATCAGGGTCGACTCCGGTTAGCGCTTTTATTAAGGCACTTTTACCATGGTCGATATGGCCGGCAGTGCCGATTACTATGTGCCTCTTTCCTGTGTTGCTCATGTGGGGAAGCACTCCAGTAGTGCTCGGTCTGTCTTACCTGTGGTTTTATTAAGGTTATGTTCAAATTCGAAATTCGAAATTCGAAATTCGAAACAATACCTAAATTGAAAATCTGAGTATCTAAAAAGCATGTTTAAGATTTCAGCACTTCCTTAAACGCTTCAAGGATGACTTTCTCCTCACCTTTCAAAACGGTGCGGAAGTCGAGGAGCAGGGCGTTTTCCGCGACTCGGCCAAACACGGGCTTTACACATTGCCGCAAGGCCCTTGCCAGATCTTGCATGGGTATTGTTTTCGACCGGACAGCGACCACATAGGTAGGCAGCTGCTCAGTACTTAAGGAACCGCCGCCGATCTCGCTGACTGCGGATTCAACAGATACTTCCAACTGGTCCGTATAGACCTTCTTAAGTGCGCGGGCGCAGTTATTAGCATGTCTTTTTATTTCATCTAATGGTTTAAGCAATATACCTAAAGTGCTGTGATTTAGGAATAAATCTTCTTCTTTCAATAAGAATACTTGAAGTGTCGCTTCGAGTACTGCGTTGGTTAGTTTATCGCATCTAAGGGCTCTCGTGAGCGGATTTTTTTTGATTTTCTCGATGTATTGCTTCTTGCCTATGATTATTCCGCATTGCGGTCCGCCAATTAGTTTATCACCGCTGAAGCAGACCACGTCGGCACCAGCCGTCATGCTTTCCTGTACCATTGGTTCTTTTGGCAATCCATAGTTGGAAAAATCGACCAAAGCACCACTTCCCAAGTCATCGATCACCGGGATATTGTTTTTTTTGCCCAATTCAACCAACTCATTCAGGGGTACTTCTTTGGTGAATCCGATAATACGATAATTAGATTGATGGACCCTGAGCAGGGCACCGGTTTGGTCATTTATAGCACCTTCATAATCTTTTAGGTGGGTTCGGTTTGTTGTGCCCACTTCGTGCATTACTGCCCCGCTTTGAGCCATGATTTCTGGTATCCGATATGCTCCACCGATTTCAATGAGTTGCCCCCTTGATACAATCACCTCTTTGCCTTTTGCCATTGCGTTCAGGATAAGCATTGTTGCTGCGGCATTGTTGTTAACGATAATACCAGCTTCGGCACCGGTCAATATCTGTAGCAAACGGTTTATCTTCTTATAGCGATCAGCCCGCTTGCCTTCTTCGTCGATCTGTAGCCGGGAGTACCCCATTGCCACGTCGTGGACGATTTGTGCAATACGTTTATTAAAGGGTGCACGGCCTAATCCAGTATGTAATACAATACCCAGGGCATTAACCGCATAACAGAAATACGGTGTAAGTATGTCGGTTAATTCATGGAGTATGCTTTTCTTAAGATGATCTGGCTCAATATTCTCACCGGTCAATAATCTTTCTCTGAACTCATCGATTTTGTCCCGTACGATTTTGGTGACATACTTAATATCTAAAGTGTTGAGACATTCCTTGAGCTCAGGCCAGTTGAGCACTTTGTCAACTGAGGGTATATTTCTTAAAATTTCTTTGCCTTTCATGCTTTCCTTCATACGACATTATAGCGATACGACTCGTTATGTCAATCAAAGGATGGCTGCCACTGAAGGCAACCACCTTTGATAATGGCTATTTTGGTACGTACCAAATGTCTAAACCGATCTTCCAGGTGAAGTTGCTCCCACCTTTGTTTACCGCCTCGATGGGATACAATAGCTTCGGCCTGATGCTAAGACCGGCTACCGGTTGAGCAACGATGCCCGGTGAGACCGTCAACCTTCGTTTCTCACTGTTTTCCTGTTCGCTCCCGTCTTCATATATGTTCCTAAAGGTTTCTACCCACTCGAAATTGAGAAATGCTTTCACCTTTGGCGTAAAGACGTATTCAGGTTTGAAAATAATCTCTATATCGTCGCCCAAATCAGCATTAACTGCGGTCTTTCCGTTTAACCAGTAAGCAGCTTTGAGGTGGATAATCACAGGGTTGAAGGTCTGCATGAGTAAAGCACCAAACGCGAAGTCTAGCGTCATATCATCGAGGGGAATATCGGCTTCTTCACTCGCGGTTGGTATGCGGACTGCCGCAACACCAGTCAAATATGGTGTGGTTTTTCCACCCAATAAGTTGTAGCGGGTCTTTATCCATATGTCCTGCAACCCAAAGGAACTGAGGGTATCCCTACTCTTATACATGACAGGAATGTGAGCCATGACCTCCCAATTGTTGATTGGTGCGTAGCCGAGCATGAAATGCGAGTTGATGACCGTGGTTTGATTATCGTTCGCTATGTCTGTCCACTCTTCGTCAGTCCAGTTGTAGCTTTTGTCAGTCTTCGTGTAGCCGAAGCCAACCATGAATATGGGTTTGCCTTTCGGAGCTGTTTTAGGCCCGCGCCAGAGTAAAGGTCCGGCATGGGCTATGTTTACTACCAACAAGAGAGCAACTGCAACATAAAGCAGTTTTTTCATTGTGGCACCTCCTTTTTTCAGATTATCAAATGCATAAATTTCTGAATGCCAAAATACCTAGATATAAGATATCGTAGGTCTGTAATCACTTAGTGTTTGTAGTAAGTATCTTTTCGAGCATCTCTCTTATGCTGATATGGAGATCCAGGAATGCTTTCGAACGTCGGTCACGGGGTCTCGGTAGATCGACTGCGATTTCTTCCATGATGCTACCAGGTCGATCGCGCATCACAAGAATACGTGATGCAAGGAACACTGCTTCGTCAATATTATGAGTCACAAAGACAACCGTTTTCTTCTGATTCTGCCATATTGTGAGCAATTCCTCTTGTAATCGGTGGCGTGTGCGTTCGTCGAGTGCGCCAAATCGTTCGTCAAAGAGCAAAAGCTTAGGGTTGTATGTTAGTGCTCGAGCAATGGCAACTCTTTGCTGCATACCACCAGATATCTCATAGGGGTAAGCTTTTTCAAAACCTTTGAGGCCAACTAGATCAATGTAGTATTGCGCGTCTTCATAGCGTTTCCTTTTTCCTATATGTTTCATTTCCAGACTGAAGCTAATGTTATTAATGACGTTGCGCCATGGGAAGAGTGAGTACTGTTGAAAGACGAGCGTGGCATCGTTGTTGAGACCCTCGATAATTCGATTATCGACACTTATTGTACCGGCATTCGGTTTATCCAAGCCCGCAATGAGCCTGAGCAAAGTTGTTTTACCACAACCAGTTGGCCCCACGATGCACAAGAATTCACCTTCTTCGCAGAAAAACGATAGGTCAGATATGGCGGTGACTTCTTCCCTGCGCTCTCCAACAAAGGTTTTCCGTATACTGTCTACCCTCAAGGAAACCATCACCGCTCCTTCGCTTGCCAAAATGATGTTTGGTCGGCGATCACCTTTACGACATAACTGAGCAACGCGCCAACCGCCCCGATGAGTATCATACTGGCGATTAGAATATCCATTTCTGCCAATTCATATGAGAACATGATTAGATAACCTATACCCGCGTCACTACCAGGTAGCATTTCTGCAGCGATGATGACCATCCAGGACACGCCGAGTCCTACTCGTAAGCCAGTGAGTATGGCGGGCAAAGAGGAGGGCACGATTACTTTTCTGAAGAGTTGGTTTTTATCTGCACCTAGGAGTAGGGCGGATTCGATGAAGAGGTCCTTAACTGATTTCACCCCGTGTACCGTGTTCAAGAAAATCGGAAAAAAACCACCGTAGAAGATGACAAAAAGCATCCCCAGTTGAATATGTCCAAAAATGCTCGTGGTGTAGCGTACGCCAAAAACCTCCGCGATAGTGTACGTCTTGAATATCGCCAGCGCAAATGGAATCCACGCGATAGGACAGAGTGGTCTGAGTATTTCGATTATCGGACTAAAAAGTCTGTGAAAAAGCACATAGCGACCAACTAATAGACCTAGGGGAATTCCAACGAACAGCGCGAGTACGAATCCGAGGATTACCCTTGATGCGCTTATCGCGATATGACGCAAGTAAGTTCCCGTATTTAGGAGATCCGCAAACGGGTGGGCGAGTCGGTCAATTACGGCTTCGACTCTCGGTAGAAGCGCAGGATTGTCGAGGCGTACGGCAAGGAATTCCCAAATGACTAGGACGATGATCGGTATGATCAGTGCGAAGAGTATTGTCTTTGCTAATTTAATACCACGTCTCCAGTTTCAGTTCCTTTGCTGCTTGATTAAGCGCACTGAAGTCATACAATATTCCCTCGATCTCTATTCCTGTTTTGCCTTTCAGCTTTCCCTCGAGCTGACCCAAACGGTTCATTTCGTCGATCCAAACCTGCATCGCTTTTTTCCATTCTTCATCAGGATTAGTGGTGAACCCAGATGTCGGTAGCGAAATTGCTTCAACCTCGGTGGTAGTACCGATCCACTCAGCAGCGTCTCGCACATGCATTTCAGGGTCCTCATTCGCGTATTGTGTGGCGAGGATTATCAACTTCAAGAATTCTTTTATAACATCTTTCTTCTGTGACATTGCCGAATCGGTGGCTGCTATGCAGCAGCATGGATGGTCTTTCCAGATGCCAGGTGGCAGTTCATTTAGATCCGCAACACACTTTCCTACGCCCTTTGTTTCGGCGATGGCACACCAGGGATTATTGGATACATACCCCTCGATTATTTTATTCTGAAGCCCCGGTATCAGGTTTTCTTCACCCTTCATATGTACCATGAGAATATCCTTAGTCCTGTCAGACTTATCACTAGTGTAGGTTAGGCCTTCTTCTTCAAGAGCTCGCTCGAAAATTAGTTTTGCAACCGCAACCGGATTCTTGAAGCCGATCCTTATCGGTTCTTGGGTTTTCCTTACCCATGCTACAAAATCCTGCCACGAAGCAGCCGGGTTTTCTGGTGCAAGCACCAGCATATCACCCTTGGTATGAAGGGGTGCGATGATCTTCATAGGAGAACCCTTGTCGGTGAAAAATGCGACAGCCGCAACTCCACCAAAGCCGACTTCAAAATGACCTTGCGACATGAGGGTGGGCATTTTTGACCCACCACCTGAAA
>Ga0209636_10007134_pt1 | contig 11402 bp, 5 predicted proteins | sample DeeMarSWOR152_54_FD_187464 | JGI IMG/M metagenome (GOLD analysis project Ga0209636, IMG submission 187464) | Marine sediment microbial communities from White Oak River estuary, North Carolina - WOR-1-52-54 (SPAdes) (version 2) | ecosystem: Environmental > Aquatic > Marine > Intertidal zone >... | reverse complement strand
AATGACACTTTATTTCTTGCGTTTGTATTAATACAAAAGCAATAAATAAGTTTACATACCTCTCACCCTGACCCTCGCCCACAAGGGGAAGGTGATTATGTCAATTTATTCAATTCGTTTGCTATAATGTGGACTTTAAGGATGTAGAGGAACTCGATTATGAGCAAACTTGATCGAAGACGGTTTTTGAAATGCTCTCTGGCTGCGGCCGGGGGTGCAATGTTGCCTCAAGTTTTGCCGGGAGGTTCCCTTCTTAATTTATCCCAAAATGCTTCCGCTTCGCCCACCCAGGCTGGTCTTTCCCATGTGGAGGCGAAATATTATAAGAAGCTTGAGCATAAAGAGATAGAATGCGAGCTCTGTCCCCGACAATGCAAGGTGGGGGATCGGGAGAGAGGATATTGCGGGTGTAGAGAGAACCAGAATGGAATCTACTACACCCTGGTTCATTCCTATCCTTGCTCAGCTCATGTCGACCCCATTGAGAAAAAGCCCTTTTTTCATTTTCTTCCGGGGACCAAAGCTTTTTCCATCGCCACAGCAGGTTGCAACATAAACTGCAAGTTCTGCCAGAACTGGGAGATCTCACAGGTCAGACCTGAACAGGTAAGAGCTTACTATCTTCCTCCAGAGGATGTGGCTTCCTATGCCCAGGAGAGCGGAAGCAGATCCATCGCCTATACTTATTCTGAGCCAGTGGTATTCTATGAATACATGCTGGACTGTGCCATTGCCGGAAGGAGAAAGGGGGTCAAAAGCGTGGTGGTCACCGCCGGATATATAAATCATGATCCCTGGCTGGAGTTAATAAAAGAAGTGGATGCCATCAAGGTGGATTTCAAGGCTTTTACCGAAGAATTCTATCAAGATATTTGCAGTGGAAAGCTTAAACCTGTGATGGACGCTTTGGTGGATCTGGCGAAAAGCAACATTTGGTATGAATTGGTCTATCTGGTTGTGCCCACCCTTAACGATAATCTCAGCGACATTAGAAGGATGTCTAAGTGGATAGTCAAAGAGCTAGGCAGGAATGTTCCAGTTCATTTTACTCGTTTTCACCCCATGTATCTTTTAAAGAATCTTCCTCCCACTCCAATATCCACTCTGGAAAAAGCCAGAGAGATTGCCCAAGAGGAGGGGATGAACTTCGTCTACGTGGGAAATGTCCCGGGCCACAAAGGAGAACACACCTATTGCCCTGACTGCAAACAGGTGGTGATAGAAAGAATGGGCTATCGCATCACCCAGATGAATTTAAAGGATGGCAAATGCAAATTCTGCGGGAAGGTTATACCTGGGATCTGGAGTTAATCAGATTTTAAATGTGGTATTCTGCAAATTACGCATTTTGCGTTATGCTATTCGCATATCCGTATTTCTCCCTGATCCACATCTTTAAGAATACATCAATGAAAGAATATTCTTCCTCCTCCTTATCGATGAGATCCTTTTCGATCAGTGAGCTTAAAGCTCTTTGGACGCTTGAGACAGAGCCTAAATTATTCTTTACTAAAAATCCGGTTGAAAAAATTTTTTCCTCCTTGACCTTCCGGGCTAACGCTAATAGAACTTGCTTTTGCTTGCCAGTAAGCATGTCCCAGATGTTGTGATAGGCAGCGGATTCTCGCTTTAAAAGCAATTTCAAGCTTTCACCGATGTTCTGCTCAGTAATTTCTTTTTCATCCAGAGTCAGTTCCCAAAGAATATGGCAAAGATACTGAGTATAATAGGGATGGCATTCTGAAATACTGATAATCGTGTGGGCTAAGCTGGTGGGTAATTTTTTGTTTGTATTTTTGAACTTTGTTTTGATGAATTTCACTAATTTCCCTTCTTCGATTTTAGCCAGAGGAAAATGCTTGGTGCTTTTGTAAAGAGGTCTGTTGGGGTTACCAAACATATTGTAGATCAAATGTTTCTTGCTTCCCATGAAAATGTAAGATATGTTACGATGACTGCCAATTTCAGATCTTGTCTGTTTTTCCACCTTATCATCCCCGAAAAAGTCCACCTGCTGAAACTCATCAAAAACCACCACCGCCGGCTTTTTTTTCTTATCGGAATTTCTCTTTACCGCTTTCAAGACATCCTCCAGGTAGGAAGTGACGTCCGACTGCCTGTTTATCTCAAACTCGATCTGTGCTTTCCCCTGGTTATCCACAGTTATCTTGGGAGTAAGTCTTTTCAAAATCTCGGTGACAGCTTTGAATACCCTCTCTACCCTCCCGGTGATAGTATTGGAGATGGACCTGGCATAGATTTCGACAAAATCAGCGTTGGTCAGCGCTGGATACAAATCCACGTAAATAGTTACAAAGCCTCTCCTTTTAGCACGTGCGAGTACCTCCTTTATGAGAGAGGTTTTTCCAAATCGCCTCTGAGAGTAAATCATTACATTTTGACCATTCTCTATATCTCTCAAAAGCTCTTTAATCTCTGCATCCCGATTGCAGAAATTTTTTCCGCTTACTTCTTCTCCATATACAAAAGGATTCCGCATTGTAAATCCCAATCAAAAGATAATGCTGACTATACTTTTTGCGTTACGCATTTTGCGTGCCTTTGATTATAACTTGCAATTATTTAAAAGTCAACATTTTTCTGAATCAAATTTTGAGCTGGAGTATGGCAATCTTTATGAGTCAGTTTCTTCATTGGCCTTATCCATTTGGTTTACTAATCCTTAAACCTTCCGCGAATTAGTATTGGGCAGAAAGAAGTTGACAAAAAAACCGTATAGACTATTTTGAAACAAAAAGAGAATTAAATATGGTCATCTGATTTTGTAAAAGTTTAGTGAATTATTAATTTGATTATTATCCACTTTAACGGCTGAAATTCTTGATAAGTCCACAGGATCCAGATGCTGGTAGATTGGCAAAAATTTTCCAATAGAGCTGGGTTTCTTCTGGCCGGTGTTCTTTTAGGTTTTTCCTGCATGTCCTCCCAGATCGTGCTTTTTAGAGAGATGATGGTCTCATTCTACGGGAATGAATTGAGTTTGGGAGTTATGCTTTCGGTATGGCTTTTCTGGGAGGGGGTGGGTTCAGCTTTGGCTAATAAGATAGCCGGCAAAAGAAGTTATTCCCCCCAAAAACTTTCCCTGTGGTATTTTTTGATCTCAGTTGCAACTTTGTCAACCATTATTCTCATAAGATTCTCCAAGCAGATTTTGGGAACTGCTCCAGCGGAGATCGTTGGATTTTTTTCCATGTTTATTTTCGCATTTATAGTGATGAGCTTTTTGTGTCTTTGTTTGGGGATGACCTTTGTGTTGAATTCCAAATCCTGGCCATTTGATGAAAGCATCATTTTTTCAGTCAATCGGGTGTATCTGTGGGAATCTTTGGGCGCAGGTTTAGGTGGATTTTTAGTCACCTTTATTTTGATTCCAAACTTCTCTAATTTTGAGATGATAGAAATGTTGTTCGCTTTGAATTTTCTTTTCTTCGTTTTTCTTTTGACCCGTGACTTCAAGAGATGGACAAAGGCTTTGGTGTGGATGCCGGTGATTTTTGTCATCGTAGGTTTTTCCGCATCCAAACTGGATAAGTCGCTTGATCGCTTCTCCGCCAGCAGGATGTGGAGAAACTTACCTCTAATTTATTCGACAGATACCAGATATGGCAATATTTCGGTGACCAGACAATATGAACAGGTTACATTTTATGAGAACGGTTTGATGCTGTTTTCATATCCAGACGATTTCTCCGCAGAGGAGGCGGTTCATTTTGCCCTTTTAGAACACCCTTGTCCGCGAAGCCTTCTTCTGATCGGAGGGGGAGTGGGAGGGGGATTATCCCAGGCACTTAAATATGATAGCTTGAAGATAGACTACGTGGAGATAGACCCGGAGTTGATAAGAACAGGAGAAGCCTATCTACCGAAGGAGGAGACTCGATCTTTAAAAAACCCGTGGGTTCGCATTCACTTCATGGATGGCAGGCTTTTTGTTAAAGAAAAATTGAAGCAAAAAGACGAAAAACCCTATGACGTGATCATACTGAACCTACCCGATCCCTACACTGCTCAGTTAAATCGTTTCTTCACCTTCGAGTTTTTTCAGATGATAAGATCTATCCTGAATGAAGAAGGGGTCTTTTCCTTCAGGGTAAGCTCAGCCGAAAACTATATCAGCCGGGAGCTGAGCCTTTATCTCTCCTCCATTTACCAAACTCTAAAGTCCAGCTTTGGAGAGGTGAAGATTCTCCCTGGCTCCAACAACATCCTTTTGGCTTCAAAAAAGAAAGGCATGCTTTTCGATGACTGGCAAATTATGATCAAGAGGTTGAGACAGAGAGGAATTTCTACCCGATTTGTGAATGAGAATTTCTTGCCAGATCGTCTTTCTTCGCTTAGAATAGATTTCTTAAAAAATGCCTTTCCCCAAAAGGTGCGCAGAACAAACTTTGATTTAAAACCGGTCTGCTACTTTTACAACAGCATCCTATGGAGCAAGCAGTTCAGATCCTTAGAAAAATCGCTTTTGCTCTTCCTCTCTCATGTCCGTTCTGGATGGTTTTTAGGAGCAACCATCTTCGTTTTCTCTATTTTCTTTCTTTTGTGCTTATTGTTGGGATCAAGGTCGTCGAATCTGGCTTTGGCCGCCATCTTCGTAGCCGGTTTTACCAGCATATTGGTGGAGATAATTGTGGTTTTGTCTTTTCAGATATTTTATGGATATATCTATTCAATGATCGGGTTGATATTCACCCTTTTCATGCTGGGACTTGTCTTTGGCGCCTTCGTCATACAAAGGGTAGCCAAACGTGGAAGGGTCAGTTTCAAAGGATTGGTTTTTGTTCAACTGCTTCAGGTGATCTTTATATTTTCTGTTCTGGTTATGATCTGGTCTTTTGCAGAAACTTCCCTTTCGGATGTAGGGATAATGCTTTTCTTGTTTTTGCTTATAACCATTTCGGGATTGTTAGGGGGAATGGAGTTTACTTTAGCCAATCATCTCTTCCTGAAGAAGAGAACCACCCTAAAGGCTGGAACCGGTTACTCTGTGGATCTGTTGGGTGCAAGTTTAAGTTCAATTTTAGCTTCTGCCTTCCTGATTCCCCTTTTAGGAATTCCCACCACCCTCATCATGGTTTTACTGATAAACCTCGTTTGTTTTTTCTCACTTTTAATCCCTCTCAAAACGTTATAAGGATGATAATCTCATTTTAGAGAAAATTAGTGGGATCTGAAACATTCCTGTCTGAATGATTGTATAAAATATGAGTGCTGTCGAAGCATTCAAAGTCAAAGGATTGACAGGGAAGAAGAGATTGCTTATGGGGAGCGGTTGGTCAAGGAGGTGTCGTTTTCTCGAAAGCAAAACCAAATTTCAAAGAAGAACCATAAAATCAAAAACAAAGCTCCGCCTGTACAAATCTTGCAAAAACTATGAAACTTCTTGCATGCCGGGACGGCTAATTGCCTGTTAGCTTTCAAGCTTCTCCTTTTATTGAAGGTGGACTCTTCCGTTTATTGAATAATCTCTTACACAACAACGGGTTAATTCTTCATTCGGGGTCTTGCGGTTGAGAATAAGAAACGATATGACGGTCTGTTATTTGCTTAAACCAGGATGTGAAAAATGTCTGTCACCTTTGAAGCTGTTAGAAACGAACATTTGAGAATTCAGTTTTGACGTTGACAAAATGAGAATTTGTGTTAAATTAACTTTAGCAAGGAAAATTAAATGTGGAGGTTGAAAATGAAAGAACAAAGGAAATTCGGAATTGTTGTCCTGGCGCTGGCTTTGATTTCGGCGGCGATAATCTGGGTGGTGGGCTTGGGAGAAGCCACAGAAGAACCCGATGCGATGAAGGAGTCTGAGAGGGCGACTATCTATAGTTATGTAAAGCTTTTCGATAAGGTGGCTTTTGACATAAATAAGAAGTACGTGGACTCGGTCAACGTTAAAGATATGATCTATTCCGGAATAAGGGGAATGATAGAAACACTGGATCCTTTTTCCACCTTGCAGGATGTCAAAGCTCATGATCGATTGATGGAGATGACCACAGGGAAATATGAGGGATTGGGAATGACCATCTCCAAGAGAAACAAAGTTGTCACCGTCATATCTCCCATTGAGGGAACCCCGGCGTACCGCATGGGGCTTCGTGCTGGTGATCAGATAGTTAAAATCGATGGCAAATCGACAGAGGGGATGAGCACCGAGGAGGCTTCCAAGTTGATGAGAGGCAAAAGGGGAACCACTGTGGTTCTCACCATAAAAAGGGAAGGGGTGACAGAGCTTTTGGAATACGAAATCGAAAGGGCGATAATTGAGCTTAAAAGCGTCCCCTACTATGGGATCATGGATGGAGGAATCGGATACGTCAGATTATCCAAATTTTCCAAAGAGTCAGGAAAAGAACTAAGGGATGCCATAGAAGATCTGAAAAACAGGGGTGCAAGGGGGATGATTTTAGATTTGAGAAGCAATGGGGGTGGGCTTCTGGATCAAGCGGTCGAAACTTCAAACCTTTTTATCGATCAGGGCAAGCTTATTGTATATACCCAGGGTCGAACCGAGTTCAAAAAGGATTTTAATGCCAGAGAAGTTCCTGTCTTTCCTGACGGTCCTCTGGCAGTTTTGGTGAACGAAGGGACCGCCTCTGCCTCGGAGATAGTCTCCGGAGCAATTCAGGATTGGGATAGAGGTGTGATCATCGGAAACACCACTTTTGGTAAAGGACTGGTACAGCAGATAATTCCCATGCGCGAAGATACCTATCTGAAGCTTACCACAGCCAAGTATTATATACCCAGCGGAAGATGCATCCAGAAGCCAGAGAGAGCTAAAAGACATAAGCTGGCGATAGAAGCCGAGGATGAAGAAGAAGAACCAGACAGCCTGGTGGAGGTAGAAAAGGAAGTTTTTTATACTAAAGGTGGAAGAAAAGTGTATGGAGGTGGCGGAATAGTCCCGGATATCGAGATAACGGTTCCCACATTTAAGCCCATCGAATATAACTTAGAAAGACACTCGATGTTTTTTAATTTCGCGGTATCATATATAGCTAAGCATCCGGATATCCCAAAAGATTTCGAGGTGGATGATCAGATGCTGAAGGAGTTCAAAAAATTTCTGAAAGAGAAAGACTTTACCTACAAGTCCACCCTCGAGCTTAATTTGGAGCCCTTGAAGAGACAAATCGAAAAGCAAGAGAAATCCCAGATGTTTTCCGAGGCAGTTGAAGATTTGGAACGGTTAATCGATGAGGATAAGGAGGACGATTTCAAGGAAAGCTTAGACTACATCAAAAAGTCCTTGAAGAGAGATATATTAAATAATCTTTATGGTCAAAAGGCATTCTATGAACAAGTTATATTAAAAACCGATCCTTATATTCAGAAAGCTTACCAGATTTTGATTAATGAAAATGAATATATGGGGATGTTGAAAGAATAAAAAAACTCACAGTTTTAAGACTAACTACAAAAGATCAAAAGGCAAGCTCTTTGAGAGGGCTTGTCTTTTTTCTGTTTTTGCCTTGGAAAACGTCTTTTCGTCGAGACAAGCTCCGACGCTACCTTTTTTCATCACCGATTAACTCGCCCGTATTGAACGGCTTCACTGGTCGCCCTAGCCTGTTTTTCGACGATAACTTCTGAAATCAAATGTAGCGAAAGGCTTTCCATTGGATCTTACGTACAGGTTCCCATAGTGGAAGGCTAAAGATCTTTTGTCCATCTGGATCCATTCCATATAAATCAACTGGCTTTCCGCTGCATCAATCTGTTTAATCCTTTGACCCTTCGGCTACCGGCTTTTCAACCAAAGTTTTGAAAAACTACTTCTGTTGGAACAGAAGCTCTGTCTATGGGACATAAGTCATTTTTTCGCCTCAGGTGATGCATCCGTGCCCACCCCACTTTTCTCCAGTTTTTGGAAAGAAGTGTCCCAAACCGCTTGACAGTTCATTTAAAAATTGCTTAATTAAATAGGCTGAGAAGCAGATGGAGCAAAGTTTGAGATGAGCTTGAAATTCGCCAAGTTAGCTATACTCTCATTTTTGATGAACTGGCCTTTATCAGGATGGGGAAAGATGAACAACACTGATGTAACCCGAACTGTGCTGGACAACGGGATGATCGTTCTGATCCAAGAGCGCCATTCTGCGCCGGTGGTTGCCATCAATACTTGGGTCAACACCGGATATTTCAATGAGCCGGACAGCCTGACCGGCATCTCTCACCTTCTGGAGCATATGTTTTTTAAGGGTACCAAGAAAAGAGTTGTGGGACAACTGAGGGAGGAGACTAAGAAGCTGGGCGGATATCTCAACGCGGGAACGATATATGAATATACACATTATTACACCGTGCTACCCAACCGCTTTGTTCAACAGGGACTGGAGCTTCAGTCGGATGCTTTGTGGAATTCAGTCATCGATTCGATGGAACTGAAGAAAGAGAAAAAGGTGGTCATCCAGGAGATCAAAAGAAAACTGGACAATCCGGACGCCTTAGCCTGGGAAAAGCTAATGGAGCTCGCCTTCGATCGTCATCCTGTTCGTCGATGGAGGATGGGAGCACCCCAGCAGGTGGATAGCTGGAGCAAAGATCAATTGGAGGACTACTTCAAAAGCTTCTATCGACCGGATAATATCGTTCTGGCCATAGTGGGAGACATCGATACAAAGAAAGTATTAGAAGAGGTTAAAAGATATTATGGCAGGGTAAAGATGGGGAAGACCAAAAAGCCACAAATTCCGGTGGAACCTCTCCAGAGAGAATTCAAATACTCTCAGATGAAAGGGGATATCACCCAGACTTATCTTAAGATGGGATTTCATATCCCCGGACAACTGGAGCAGGATTTTTTTGCTCTGGAAGTTTTGGCTCATATTCTGGGGCATGGTCGAAGCTCCCGCTTAAGCCAGAGCTTGATAGAGAAAAAAAGACTGGTCAGCTCCATCAAATCTGAAGCTTTTGCTTTGAGAGATTTTGGGGTGTTTCTGGTTGAGTCGGAGCTGGAAGCCGAAAAGCTTTCGGAAACTGAGCTAGAGATTTTCCGGGAAATTGAAAGTGTCAAGATAGACAGAATATATGATTATGAGCTTGCCAAGGCCAAAAATGCCATTAAATTCTCCTATCTTTCTTCCATCGAGACCGCAGTGGGTCGTTCTGAAAATCTGGCATCCTTTGAGTCGTATGGGAATTATCGATTGGGTGAGCAATATTTGAAGGATGTGGAGAAGGTTACGGAGGGGGATGTGAAAAAGGTGGCTTCAAGATATCTGATTTTGGAAAATGTTAGCATACTGGAATACAGACCAGAGGATCAGTTTGATGAAAAGATGACCGCCGGGCGAATAAAAGAAGAGATCCCAGAAGGATTGAAGGAGAAGTTAGAAGAAGGTAAAGGGATGGACCTGAAACTGGCAAAATCCCAAGAGAATAACGATTCCCCTAAATTTGTTGAACCAAATCCCCAAAAAGAGACTCTTTCCTGTGGAGCTACCTTGGTCACCAGGGAAAATCATTCTTTGCCCCTAATCTCCCTGGGGATTTATTTCAAAGGGGGAAGAGCTTACGAATCTTTAGAAAATTGCGGGATAACCCGGCTTACCCTGAGAGGAAGTTTGAAGGGAACTAAAAATAGAAGTGGAACAGAGATATTCAATTCGTTGGAAGCTCTGGGGGCGTCCATTGAAACAGAGGCAGAAGCGGACTTTTTCGGGTATCTGATTAAGCTTTTGTCGGCCAACTTAGAAGTGGGTCTGGACATAATAGCAGATGTGATAAAAAATCCTGTTTTTGATCCGGAGGAGTTGGAGAAGGAGAAACGGATTCTTCTGGCGAAGATCGAAAAGAACAAAGATAACATGAGAAACTATCCCATCCAGCTTTTCTATCAAGCTATCTTTCCTGAGCATCCTTACGGTTTGAATAACTTGGGTGAAGAAGAGGCGCTCAAGAACTTAAATCAATCCCAGGTGAACCAATGGCACAGCAAACATTTTTCTGCAAGCAATATGACCATCGTGGCGGTGGGTGATTTTAACTCCTCCGACTTAAAGGAAAAATTGGAGAAAGTATTTGTGGGTTTCAAAAAAGAAAAGATCGAAGAACCGAAGATTTCAAAGATCGATCTCAATTTCGAAGAAAATATGCTTATAGAGAGCCGACAGAAGGCACAAACAGCACAGGCTCTGGGATTTGTTACCTGTCCTTACCAGGAAGATGATTTATATGCACTCAAGGTTTTGCAGGCTATTGCTTCTGGAACAGGGGGAAGATTCTTTCACCAGCTCAGGGAGAAGAAAAGCTTGGCTTACACAGTGTATGGAGTTAACGATTCCTGGGAACAGAGTGGAGCCTTCTACGCATACATAGCCACATCCCCCCAAAACGAGGAACTGGCAAAAGATAACCTTTTGAGCGAATTTTATAAGTTTAAGACTGAACCAGTGACAGACGAGGAGTTTGAGACCGCCAAAAATTATATCGGTGGAATGTATCAGATACACTTGGAGACCAATTCAGCTTTAGTGAAGCAATACGCTAAAACGGAGCTTCTGGGGAAGGGAATAGAGGAGGTGGAACGGTATCCGCATAAAATCTCTCAGGTGACTAAAGAACAGGTGAAGGAGGTAGCCACAAGATACTTTGATCCCAAACGCCTTGCTGTAGGAGTGATCAGGGGTAAAAAATAAAAGCTAAGTCAAAAAAGGATGTTTCTTTTTTTATCATGTATTAAATATGAGAAGCCCTCGCTTTAGCCTCATGAAATGTATGTCGGAAATGTTTTCAAATGAAAACCTTCGGGCCAACTATAAATTGGTTGAATAATCCTTAAGGCATATCCCGTCTTGCAAAAGGGTAATAGGTTTGTCCAAAAAGTGAGCCGAAAGAAGAAGGAAATAGATTAAAAATGCGAGATAAGAAAAACAAAGAAAAGAGTCACAGAAGAGTTGATCCTACACTTCCCACCGGTTTTGTTTTTCATCCAGATTATCTTAAGCACGATTCCGGACAGAATCATCCCGAAAGCGGGGAGAGGCTCTCTTCTCTTTTAGCCCACCTGGAGAAAAAGGGACTTTTGTCCAGGCTCAAGAAAATTCAACCTTATCCTGCATCGGTTGACTGGCTGGAGGCGGCTCACGATCCCCGCTACATTAAGGTGGTGGAGAAGTTTTGCAAGGATGGTGGGGGAATGTTAGATCCTGATACGCATGTAGGCCCGGAATCTTACCAGATTGCTCTTTTGGCTGCGGGAGGAGTTATGGCGGCGGTGGATGCGGTGATGAATAAGAAGATCAAAAATGCCTTTTGTGCCATAAGGCCACCGGGACATCATGCGGAAAAAGGTAAAGCCATGGGATTTTGCATCTTCAACAATGTGGCAGTGGGGGCCAGATATGTTCAAAAGAGGTTCGGTTTGAAAAAGGTTT
>Ga0209636_10007133_pt1 | contig 11405 bp, 9 predicted proteins | sample DeeMarSWOR152_54_FD_187464 | JGI IMG/M metagenome (GOLD analysis project Ga0209636, IMG submission 187464) | Marine sediment microbial communities from White Oak River estuary, North Carolina - WOR-1-52-54 (SPAdes) (version 2) | ecosystem: Environmental > Aquatic > Marine > Intertidal zone >... | reverse complement strand
AGAATATGGTAGACGTTCACAGATTTTGAATTGATTGTACTTAAGCCTTCCAGAATATTGATCCCTTTTAAGGCATTGGTAATTCCATTTTGCATTAAATTGGTAAAATCGCAGTTGATGATTTCCGGGTAATTCATCAAGTCTCTGGTATCCCGAGTGGATACCACATACCTTTTAAAATCATTCGCACCCTTCTCATGCTCAAGTAAATAAACCGCAACCGCTTCATCTTTAAACTTTCTGATCAATTTTTCCTGATTCATCGTTCTGTTTAATCAACCTTTCTTGTGGCTTCCCGAATCCGTTCAGCAAGGATCTTTAGTGAAGAAACTATCACTGATACTTCCCGATCATTTTTCAGTTGTTCGTTTTTAGTGATCCAGTTGAATATCATCACAATTAATGCTAATCATATGTACGCCGAATATCAACATAATATTATGTTTTTTAATTGCTGATGGCAGAAGGTTGGACAACATTTTGCTCCCTTAACACATATACAGGCAAAAGATTTTCCTTATCACCTTTTAGCTTGTATAAACCAGGAGAATGTAGAAATTATTTCTCTATAGCCATAAACTGTTGATACAGGGTCATTATAGGTTATAAAAAGCTATTGTAATATCTCCCATGGTGCCTTATGTGAAATCATGCTCTGCATTTTAAGCCGTGTTTATTAAAACAAGGCGCTCACGTACAATGTATGGCTCCTAAAGAAACAATTTTAGCATTCCTTCGGCTTACCGCAGTTTGTATTCACCCTCCCCAACCTGCTGCGAGTGTATTTTAAATATGACAGAAAACCTCGGTTGTCTGCTCCACAGACAACTCGAAGATGTTTCGAGGATCATATTTTCCAACATACACGATTACTACACTGAAGCAGCAAAAACAGTAGTGACGACAGGAGCTATTGTTCTCCTACCAATCATTTGGGGACATGATTAGATTCAATCCTCACTATCACTGTATCGTTTTGGAGGGAGGGATCGATGAAACAAGGTCTTTCCACCATATTCCTTTAAATGAAACCTCAAGGCTCACCGAGTTCTTCAGGAGGCAAATGATAAAACATTTTGTTGAAAGGGGAGCTGCTTTGCCGCAATTCTGCGGCGCGCAATTCTGCGGCGCGCAATTCTGCGGCGCGCAGTTTTGTGTTGAAGGCTCTTTCCTGGAAACACTCCGGGTTTTCGGTGTATAACTCTGTTCCGATTCCCGCCTCACGCCGGAAAGCAAGGATAAATCTGAGCCGATAAGAAGTGAGTAACTTTTGATAAGTTATATTTGATGAATGGTATATTATTACAATAATATATCATTTTTTTAATCAAACAAAAATTAAGTTAATCAGTCTAGAATTTTGTTTTAAACGTAAAGCAGGTGATTTTATAGCCGAGTTGCCACGGCACATACCGCACAAGAACAAACATTTAATACATTATTATGGCCTCTATTCCAGCAGAAGTAGAAGTAAGGGTAGAAAAGAAGGTAGCTTCGATAAGTTTGAGTATAACGCCATTTCAAAAAGGAAACCTGTCAAAAGCACCGGATCCCATCGAGTGTAAACACTCGCTTATGTAGAGTGTATCCTCAGGGGGCATCACGGAAGAGCTGGGTGCTGTTGATACAACAAATATATAAAGCCGATCCGCTAATATGAGATCGTTACAATTATTCTTGACATAGTTTTAGAGCATTGTATAATATGATAGATAAACAGCATATATTTTAGATTATGCGAGGATAAAAAGGATTAATTATTCCCTGTTTTACCTAAAAAACATTTATTACGCAGTATATCCAGTAAACTGGAGATATAATTTTACCTATCACGTGGATTAATTGTGGATTATGTGTATGTGCTCTCTGAGAACACTCCAGAAATAACAGAATTGGGTATCCCGATTCAGATGCTTCGGTTGGGAAACGGAAGTGTAGGTTTCACCTTAGGGTTGCATTTTTAGTTTTTACATAATTTGAACTCACGTTGATATGATAAGATAAGGAGAAAGGGATTTAATCAAAACGTCGGAAAAAAGGAGGGAGTTATGTCAAAAAAAATATTAACTCTTATAATCCTAACATTTTTTTTGAATTTTATCTTCAGTTGTACCACTACATCAACTCTCACACGGGAGGAAGTCGTTAAAACATCTTCGACTTCTGAAATAAAGGCTAAGAAATTACAGGAAATTCAGCTTATAACTAAAGGAGAAATTCATACAGGTAAGCTGTTAAGCTTAGAAGGAGGAGATTTAATACTGTTGCCTTTTCCCTATTGGAATGTTGAACCCATAAAGATTGATTTAAATGAAATTGATTCAATTAAGGTGAGAAAAAAGCACAGTAGAGCTGGCGAAAGAGTGGCTGGTAGCTTTGCTTGGGGATTTATTATTACTGGAATCTTAACAGGATTAAGCAGTGAATATGATGTGGACTTTGAGGCTGCTCTTTTATATAGTGCCATCATAGGGGCATTTTCCGGACTTCTAGGGTTATTCATTGGAGGGGTAGGTGATGTTACAAAGATATTAAAATATGATTTTTACAAAATGTCCGATTCTGAAAAGATTAGAGTAATAAATAAAATTATGGGGGTATGAAACTTGCTTAGTGAATAATTTTATGGAGGGAAATATGTGGAATAAAGGATTCATGGTATTAATAATTGTAGTAATTTTGTTATTTTTGTATTCCTGCACAACGACCATGACATACATTGCTCCCCTGGAGACTGATAAAATTTCTACTGCCAAGAGAATCATCATCGTATTAAAAGATGGAACTGAATTGGAATTGAGAAATGCCAGTATTGAGGAAGAAAAAATTATTGGGTACACAAAAGATAAAGTTAAAAAAGAGATAGATTTCTCCTTAATAAAATCAGTAAGAATAGAAACATTAAATACAAAATATGTAGTTCTTTATGGAGGAGTAACCGTTGTTGCAGCTTTTCTTGCTATCGGTGCTGCAACTGCTCCAGAGCCCCCTCCCACTGGGTCCTGCCCATTTGTATACTCTTTTGATGGCGAGAATTACGTCTTCGATGCGGAGCCTTATGGAGGAGCAATATGCCAGGGATTAAAGAGGGCTGAGTGGTGTGAGTTGGAACATATAAAGGATATAAAAGGTCATTATAGAATTGTGATCGCCAATGAATTGGATGAAACTCAATACATTGATGAGCTGAAAATACTCATTGTAGATCATCCGAAAGGAACAAGAGTTGCGCCCGATGTTTCAGGAAAAATCCATTCTATTTCAAACCAAATTATCCCAATTAGAGCAGTTGATGGTGAAGGAAATGACCTCATGCCCATTGTTTCGAAGAAAGATGGTAAATTTTGGCAGACTCGTGTTGAAGAGAAGAACCCGAATAGAACGGAAGATTTGAAAGATGAACTCATCTTTGAATTTCCCAAGCCAAGTTATGCAAAGAAAGTTAAGCTTTTGGTTAATGCGTGTACGAGTTTATGGGGCTCTCAGGTGGCAAAGCTATTTCTGGAATTATATGGTAATAGACTTGCCGAATGGTATAATGAAGTTAATAACTTTGGCCCTGCCTATCAGCGAGTTATGAACTGGTATTTTAATGAAGAACTCTATCTACTCCAGATTCGAGTGGAGACTGAAAAAGGATGGGAACCTAAAGGCACGATTTTTGGGGGAGGTCCATTTATCACAGAAGATAAAGCATACATTATTGACATTAGCGATGTTCCTGATGATACCCTAAAAATAAAGATTACGCCTCCAGCTACCTTCTGGATGATAGATTGTCTTTCTGTTGATTATACAGAGGATTTGACTCTCCAAATAACAGAGATAGGCGCAATAAAGGCTTTTGATAATACAGGTCAAGATGTCCGTGAAATATTAACAGATAATGATAATAACTATCTCATCATGCCAAATAAAGGAGACAAAGCTGAATTATTATTTCAGTCCCCTCCTAAAATTGATGTCATGAATCGTACAATAATCTTAAAAGCAGTCGGATACTACGATATTCACGTGGAGGCAGAAGGAGAGCCTCAAGACGAGATTATTGAAAAAATTAACAATGAAACCTGCTTTACCATTCAATATGCGCTTAGAGAATATAGTAAGGCAAAAGAAATGAGCAAAATGAGAAAATAATATAGCCTCATAATGCAAGTTGAAGAATTAAAAAGTAAAATAGATATTCAACCGTTAAAATTCACGCTCGTGGAAACACCTCATGCAACCATAGAACCAAACAGAACATGTAATTTAAACTGCCGTTCCTGCTACACGCTTAATAAAGACTATGTTAAATCCTTAAATGATATAAAAAGGGAGATAGATTTAGCGGCAAAAAAAAGAAATCTTGAAACAATTAGTCTGTTAGGAGGGGAACCTACTCTACATCCACAAATAATGGAAATAATAAAATTCATCAAAGGCAAAAAAATAAAATGCCAGCTTTTAACCAATGGGACTACGCTGCTGAATGACAGAAATGATCGGTTCTTAGATAAATTGATTCAAGCTCGAGTCGACAGAATCTTACTCCATGTGGATATTGGTCAAAAACACACTTACAAAGATATCGGCGAGGTCCGGAATATTTTATTCTCAAAGTTAGAAAAGAAAAAAGTTCATTTTGCTTTATCGATAACTATCTATGAGGAAAACAAAGGCGAGATACCAGAATCGGTCAGGCAGTATTCCAAGTTTCAATTTTTTGATGGCATTTTAGCTGTGCTTGCAAGAGATCCCTTGCATCAGCAAGTCCATAATACCGAACTTTTCGACGAATACGCAAGTATCTATAATGAACTCATTCTTGAGCCTGTAGCCTACATCCCATCAAATTTAGATGACAAGCACATGAGCTGGCTTATATATGTTTACTTCATTAATGCAAATACGGGAAACACTTTCAGTGTCTCATCTGTAATCGACAGAATTCTAAGAAAATTGTATAGATCGATAAAGGGTCATCATTTATTCGCCACTATAGTTAATCCTTCGGTATATACAGCCATGTACTTACTAGTCGGTCTATTAGAAATCATACATAGCCCAAAAAAGATATCTGCCTTTTTAAAGTTACTTAAGAACTCAAATATGATGAGGTCTATCAGGTTTCATTTTATTGTCATTCAAACCCCGCCAGAGTTTAATCAAGAGAAAAATAAATATCAGATATGTTATCACTGTCCTGATGCCACAATTAGAAATGGAATGCTTACTCCAGTCTGTGTAGCAGATAAAGTGAATCCTCTGAATGATGGATCACAAAAAGATGAAATACAGAAAGATTTATATAACATAGTATATAAACACTTAGAAGAAATCTGAACTTATTCAGCGAAAGAAGATCGAGTTTGTTAAGCCTATAAAAAGGTGCGACGAATATTGGGAGTTTAGCCTAAATGTGATTTCCCACATTCCAGACAAAGATCAGATGATAGTCTGCTATTACTGAGGTTTTCCAAATTCTTTCTTTGCAACAAGTTGAAAAATTTCTTTATACCTAACCCTAAATAAAGCATATAAGATGTGTCCAATGAATTGATTACCGCGGCCAGTAAATCATAAATGAAAGATTTGAAGCTATCTTTGATCGTCTTAAATAAACTGAATAACTTATAAAGGTCCTCCAAAACCCTTTGCCTTATATAAACCAGGAAAATGAGTAAATTATTTCTTTTGGCTTGAAAGGGTGTTTAAGAAGGGGTTAAAGGATAATTATTAAGTTATCAGTTATGTTGCCAAAGAAGCCTGGTGTGGTTAAAAACTGCTACAAAATAAAATACTAATTTTTTGAAAAGTCAGAGGATATTCGTGTTTTAGTTAGGATGATTCCTGTAGTAATTGTTCAAATTATACTTGAAGCAAATGGAAAAATCCTTTTTGGTTTTTTCTCCTCTTCGGACTAATGAATGGGATAAATACCCTAAAGAATGTAAAGGTGGCTATAAAGTATCAGTCACCTTTTTATTTTTCTGATTTGCTCCTTGCTGATCAAAGAATCAATAAGTAACTTTCTTATTATCACGGATTCTAAAAGCAATAAAATTCAAAAATTTGATAGGGAAAAAAAATTGTTACCCAGTGGGGAAGCTATGGTATCGAAGATCGAGCTTTCGGCAATCTGACGGCCATTTCAGTAGATACAGGCGGAAATGTGTATGCCGCTGACGCTGCGACCAACAGCATTCAGGAGTTTGACAGCTCCGGAGTCATCATGATAAAACAGCCGACACGATTTTCTCTTCCCACTGTAAATCTCGGTGATCACGAGACTACTGCGATTATGTCAAAAATCCCGCCGCAGGATTCAGAGGGAATAAGGAGCATCGCCCAGTCCTCAACCAGCAGGAGAGCTCCGTCAGGAGTTGCTCCCGGTTTAGAAGACACACATGCGCTTCATTCTTCTCCCTTTTGGTCATTGTTTCGCGTATCCCTTTTCGCAAACATGATCAGAGAACCTGAAAGAAAAACGAGCAGTGTACCGATGCCGATGAATATATCAAGCGTTTCACCAAGAACGAGCGCGGAGAGCAATAAGGTGAAGGGAAGCCCGAGGAGCGATACAATTCCTCCCCCGGTGGCACTGCAGTACGTATACCCCGCGGTCATCAAAAACTGTCCGAAGGTCGTGAGCGCCCCAATGCAAAACAAGCTAAGCGCAGCTGATATGGAAAGCGCAATCTGCTGTGGGCCCGCAGGGAGGAAAGTCACCACCGTGGTAAAACCCATGAAATAAAATACAATTGAAAACACCGAGTCTGTCTCCCTGAGGGAGCGTACTATGTTGATTACCCATCCGGTGATAAACGCAGCGATCAGTCCCAGGAGCTCTTCGATTCCCATGAAACCGAGATCTGGGCGAATAATGCAAAGTACACCTCCCACGGAAAAAACCAGTGCGGGCACATACACGTTTCTCCATCTCTCCCGGAAAAAGAGCATCCCCACAAGGGCAGTGAAAATCGGATAGGTGCTGAAGAGTCCCACGGAAATGGAGAGAGAACTGAATTTTATCGATGAAAAGAACGCAGAGAGGGAAAGTGTCCCGAGTATCCCCCTCAACAGGAGGAATTTCCTGTTGTGACCCGCAAGCCGCTTCAGGTCGAACCGGACAAAGGGAAGGATCATGAGAAGACCGACGATACCACGCCAGAAGGCTACGGTAAAAGGTGAGAAAGACATCGTCACCTGCTTCACCAGTAGATTGCTCAGGGAAAATAAAAAGGAGGAAAGCAGCACAAGCATGAGGCCAGTCTGTATTTTTTTCTCTGGAGAAAACGTCTCTATTCTGCGAGAAATTGTATGAAAGGCATCTTTCACGGTGTCTTTATTCCAGTCACTGGCGCAAAAACGAAATTCAGGAAAATATACTCACTGAACCTGTAAAAGGAAAGGCTATTCCTCTAAGTTCTGCAGACAAATCCGCTTGCCCACTGCTGAGCTGCCAGATCCTCCTTCATTTCTAGCAAGCAACTTACAATTTGGTAGATATCATACAAAAGTGTCATTCAAGATGGTTCAAATCTCAGCCATTGAAATGGTACCAGCTAAGCTTCTGGCTTTTAACTAATTGATAAAAATAGAATTAAAATTATTTTTTTTACCTTTTCTGAGTGGCACGTTTCCTGCATTTATTATACATGATACTTTCCATGAGGGAGGATGCAAAATGGTAATAGAAATAGATGCCCTTACGACATGTGATAATTGCGCCCGACTGTTTTATCAGACTGTAAAAAAATATTATTGTGAGCATTGCGATAAATATTTTTACATCTGCCCGACCTGTATCAAGGATGGGGCCAACTGCCGATACTGTGGGATCCCTATGAAGAGATCCTCTGAGAAACAAACAAAATTGGTATTGAGATAGCCCTTCGACATGGTACACGATGAGCAGTGCTGCTGACCGGTCATGAATAGCCCGCACAATCTTCTTCAGCTTTGGTTAATCAGATAATCTATATTCAATAACTGGCTCTGCAAACTCTTCACTTTGCACGTATCCAGCAAGGATATGAGAAACGTGGAGAGTACTCTCTGGAGATGATGTCCAGCAATCGTATGAAGCCGATAGCCGAATGCACGAAAAGCCCGCTTTCCGCAGGCAGGACGCCTGATTTCTACCGAAATATGGATCACCCCCCTTCTTCTCCATCGTCCAGCACCATCATTCCTGAGCGCAGATGTCCTGTAAAGAATGTTGCATGCGTGGAGGAAAGACGACTGGAAAAGAAATCGAGTAAATCAGAAGAAAATCGTACCCTTTCGGTATTGTTGTTCTTCCGCCAATCCATATCCTGTTCCTTGGTGAACACAGGGTATGACAATTGATGCAAATTTCCCAGTAACACCTCATACACTCTCAAGAACTTCAAAGATTCTCACCATTGTCAGTGTATCCCTTCTACAGTACTCCAATAGATATCGCTTCGTTTCTCTAATTCTATTCTTATAGGTCTCATGGAACAATTGCTCAAAGGCGTACATTGCTGAGCTCCCTTTAGATATCTCGAGATCCGAATAGTCAAGATCGGTTACCAAAGCGGGGATCATATTCGAGCATTCCTAAATAATCGAAATGTTTGAGACCTGCGTGTTTATCTCTCTTAATATAAAGGGAGTATTGAAATGGAATATGCTGGTAGGGTCTTAAACGGTCGTACAGGGGGATGGCGGGTTTGAAGGTTTCGAAATCCAAAAAATGAATCGGATAGCATATCGCCTTGAGAAAATTCCGTATCGATTCGTGGTCAATATGGCTTGATTTTGTTTTATAGCTTTCTACCTGAAGACGCTGCTTATCATTCATCAAATGGCTGTCCGGGACCATATCAAGCGTCAGCATGCCGGACCTTTACAGCTCAAACTTTTTGGAACTCCCCAAGCCTGGCCCCAGGAGGGCCAGAACGCATCGCACAGGATCACCCGCGATTTAACATCTTTAAAACCACCGATAAACCCGGATTTCTTTATCTCCCTGAGAAGCAGGAAATCTCTGTCCCATCTGCTGCTCTGGTGCACAAAGAGAGGCTTTTTATTTTGCTCTGCAGCTTTGATCATCCTGAGCACACATTCGTAATCCACGCTCATCGGTTTTTCAACGATGACGTTCTTCTTTTTCTCGAGCGCCCTGATTGTAAGCTCCGCGTGCACATCGTTCGTTGTAGTGATGACAACGAAAACGAGTTTGTCTATACTTAGAAAATCATCCACATCGTGATACACTTCCACTCCGTATCGTGATTTTAAATGATAGGACCATTTATAATTCGGGGTTCGCCAATATACATAAAATTAGCTGATAAAACCCCTCCATTTACCCATGAAATACTTCCGAATATTTTTCCTGACGAAAAACGTCCGTCTTCTCATAGACATGCTGCCCAGAACAAGACATTCTGTTAAGAATAAAGAAAATGTGAAGTTTTCAGGGCATTTTTGAACATATTGAAAATTACAATGTGCAAGGGCTCTGTGATTATCTGAAAGAGTTTGTGCAAACATTCAGTGGTGGTTTGGATTTTGGAGAGAGGAAACTATTTGGTAGAATCGTTAGTAAATAGTGTAGCAATAGGCACAAATAAAAAGGTGACTGTTACCTTACAGCCACCTTTGCAGTATTTGGGGTTTTTATCCCCCTCATTAGCGCTACGGGGAGTCGAACCCCGGTTTGAAGACTGAGAATCTCCCGTCCTAACCACTAGACGATAGCGCCCTAATGAAAAGAAGGATTCAAACCTTCAAAAGCAGAACAACACTATTCCCCCATGTTTTTCTTTCCCCTCTTTTCCTCTGCCCCTATATTTTAATAATATTAAAGAAATTACGTCAAGGTATATTTATCTAAGCTTTTGGATCTTTTCCTGTTTTTGAGTTCAAAATTAAACCAATGTATTTTATCTTTTCTCGGTAATTTGCATCTACCTTTTTAAAGTGGTGTGCTATAGGAAAGGGTTTTCAATCAAGGTCATTGTTACAGAATAGATGGTAAATTTAAATCACTCTTATACACCGAGATCGATCTTGGCAAATGTGTAGGAGGAATTTCAATGAGGCGAGTAATCATGTTCCCCTCAAGCGATGTGACAAAAACCTCACCGTCTGGAAAACATAGAACCAGAGGCGTCCGTCTTCCGTCACGTCGAAGTACGCTGGTAAAATCGTTTTTTTAAATAAGCTCTATGGCCAAGCTGTCTTCGGTTATTGATATAATGAGCACGCAAGAATAAAAATTTATGAGGTAGGTAATAAATAGATCGAACTTCTCCATTAACAGTGTCTCATTTTTTTGTCACCTTAACATTATAATGCGACTTCTTTTCCACTTTAGAAAATACAGGTTTTCTGATAGTTTTATTTTGACAGTTTCTTTATTTCTTCAAGTATCTCCTTAACTTCTTTCTCAAGATATTCATGATCCTCTATTAGTTCTATTTTGAAATTTTTATAATATTCTCTGTAGTGTATATTCTTATCTAATCTTTTTTCTTTATCTCTCTTCAAAAATCGTTCGTTAAAAAAATCAAGCATTGTCTGTATTCTGATTACAATAACATTACCTAGATCTAAATCATACAACTCTAAGAAAAGATAACATTCTTCCCAGACTTTTTTACTTGCTTCTAATAGGTCCATGTAACGATCCCATCTTTCGAGTTCAAGGTCTTCAAACATATATTTCATATCCTCAGAAATAAACCGCTTTAAGTCTTCAATATGAATTTTCAATTCGGTCCATTTTACAATCCTTTCTTTTTCCTTTATTACTTTAAGAGCTTCATTTATTCTTGGTTTTTTAAGAACAAAATGTAAAACAACATAAATTCCTATTGTTGTAAAAATCGAGATTAAAACATTATATATAGGCGCCATCTTTTTACCTCTTTTACATTAGCAAATACCAAATCTACGAAAATTAAAAAATCGCTGTTTTGTTACGAGCAAGAATGCAAAAATAAGACTTTATCGAATTATATCTTTAAATTAATATTATTCCAATAATATAAATTTAATAAATTGAAATTGACATAATTATAAATGTTTATGAAAATTTGTTTTTATTCAGGGATGTTCATTCAGCGAACACGCGGATATTACTTATTAAATCGCCGATAGAGGCGTTGAACCTTTTTTTCAGCTATTCTATATTCTAGGGAGTGATTCCATCCATCCGGCACCTTACTTCGACTTCCAGAGTATAATCTATCGATCTTTAATTTAGCAGCATGCAACAATCCAATACCATCTTTGATTGTATCTCGATACTAATATGGAAGAAATCCCGCAGCTCGAATGACAACCCTCACAGGAATGCCCTCGAACCCTTTGTAGATCTCGGTTTCGATTGAATGCTCTTTGCCAGCAACCACTTCAAACAATAGTGCGCGGAGAAGACTTCC
>Ga0209636_10007132_pt1 | contig 11406 bp, 3 predicted proteins | sample DeeMarSWOR152_54_FD_187464 | JGI IMG/M metagenome (GOLD analysis project Ga0209636, IMG submission 187464) | Marine sediment microbial communities from White Oak River estuary, North Carolina - WOR-1-52-54 (SPAdes) (version 2) | ecosystem: Environmental > Aquatic > Marine > Intertidal zone >... | reverse complement strand
CGTTGACGTTCTTTCACATGGCAGAATATTGTGACACTCTTCAATCGAAAGAGAAGAGAAACCGGGAACACAAAGCATGCCTAAATGAGAGAGCTATATTACGTCTACTCGACCAAGATGCCACCTGAAAATCAGGGTGTTTTTCAGTTCATGAAAGAGGTGACTTCTTCTTGAAGAATAATGGCATTTTACTATGCACGAAAATGGTATTATTTAATTATGTTGTGTTACTCTTCAACAGCTTCCTTCTGGTTTAAGTATGCTGTTGCAGTTACTGATTTGGGTTTACTGTAGGTGTCCAGCGAGTTCTGTGTACTAAAGAAAGGCTCTTGAAATCATCGTCATCTCTTTATTGACAATGAGTTGTGAATTCATCTCTTTGATGGAAATCTGAGAGTTCTAAAAGCCTTTTTGCCCTGGATTTCCGCCTATTCATGATTAAACTGACCTGGATAGCAGCCGATTTCCACTGCAGGTTGAGTACCGAGTAGGATTTGGTTATATTCCTATCATTTCGGACCAATAAACCGCCAAACTGTGTTGAACAAAAGGCCATGAAAAAAAGTTTTATTTAAGTTTGCAAATTAGCTCCGATTCATCGTCTATATCTATAGTGAACAGAAAAACTGCCAAGATGAACGAATACACCGGTACAACGAGACCTAAGGCAATAGCCGGTACAGGCGTAGTTCCACTGGATGTCGGCGATTTGATGGCGGTCGTCGCCCATTACCAGAGCCCGCTGTTGCGTTATGTGGGCCAGATGTTGGGCAGGATCGACCACGAAGCAGAGGACATCGTCCAGGAAGCCTTCGTCCGACTGCATCGCCAAGTCGCCAGACATGGACCGAGCAGTGTGAAGCACCTTACGACCTGGCTGTTCCGTGTAACCCACAACTTGACAATTGATGTGCTGCGTCAGCAATCAAGACGGAAACGCGTGCCGGAGACCACCATCGACCCTGCTGTATTATCGGAAGAACAGGCGGCAGATGAGATGGACGCTCTGGGTGAGGTGCTCCGCCAAGAAGCACGGCAGGTAGCCATACGTGAACTGGCCCAACTCGATGACCAGCAGCGTCAGGTCGTGCTGCTAAAGGTCATCCAGGAAATGACGCTGCGTCAGGTGGCCGAAGTTGTCGGCATCTCGGTTTCCATGGTCAACTATCGACTCAACCAGGGCCTGACAGAGTTGGCGCAGCGATTACGAAGAGCAGGAGTTGTGTAGAAGGCATTTTTGGACCACAGAAAAGTAAACACGATCTTTCCGGCCAAAGGCTGGGGTTAGGAGTTAGCTATGAAACGAAAAGAAGCAGAAAAATTGTTGGCTGCACTTATCTTTGACGACCTTGACGAGGCCTCAAAGACCAAGTTATTGACCTATTTGCAGAGCGATGATGAACTTCGCGAGCGTCTGGCCGATATGCGCATGGCAGTCAAAATGACCTCCGATACCGTGCGGCACGGGCCGGAACCGGTCCTGGGCAAGCGGCGTTTGAAGCGCCTGACCAAACTCGCCAGGCGCCACCGCAGCCACCCAACGATTTTCACAGTGCCGCGTCTGGCCGCTGCCGCAGCAATTTTCATCATGGCCGCACTGGTCCTAATCAATATGCGGGGCTCATCAAAGATGGCAGTTTCTTTTTCCGAGATGAAAACTCAATCTGACGAGCGCGGTATTGCTGACAGCCTGAGTCACTATAATGCTCACGCAGAGCCGTCTTCGCGGTTCAAGCAAACTAACGAAAGAGGTCAATATGCCTACGACCCAGTGGCTCAAAGTCCGGTGGATATGGTCGGTGGGACAATCGTTAATTGGCAGATTCCGAATGACGGCAGCCTCTTCGCAAAAGCAAAAGAGGGTGTCGGAGAGATTACCGGTAATGGTAGAGGCCCGAGCGGTTACGGTATGATGGGCGGTTACGGCGGCGGCTATGGCGGGATGGGCGGCAGTGGTAGGACAAGCGGCCGTGGCGGCGCAGGCGGCTACGGCGGCGGCATGATGGGCGGCATGGGCGGCTACGGCGGCGATGGTATAACCGCGATGGGCAGATCTATCTTCTTCCAAAATGGCAAGGCGGCTGGAATTAAAATAGATGGGTCTACTATCGATAATTTCATCGCAGCAGATGACGACGGTGACCGGCGTCCGGTTGCCGGAGTCACAGGAGAGCCGGTCGCATCCAAAATACCTGAATTAACCTTACCCTCACAACCGATGGGTGATGTATCCGGCCCATCCAACCTGCCTGCTCCTAAGTTGCAGGCTGAGGGCACAGAATCTCATGTCGTGTGGGACACAAAAAGCGGCAAGCAGCCTGATAGCTCAAGGAGAGTGAAAGCACACAATAAGAATGAAGCACACTTTAAGAAGTTAGACGATGAACTGGATACGAAGGACTATCAGCTCGTCGGCGAAAAGGCCAAGCCGTCCGTCCCTCCCTACAGTAAGGTCGTGGAATACAGCTGGCAAGGTGACGTTTCCAAAGAAGGGGAAGAACCGTCGATCGACGATGGTGAGGTGACACCCGCCACACTTAAGAAAGTGCAAAGCACAGGTTCTGATTCCCTGTCCCCTATGGGCGGGGAGGTTGACAAGGAGGAAAGGAGGCGTAGAACGATACTGGGAGATATTCCGATAACCGGCGGTCTGTTCGGTCGCGATGGGAAGAAGCGGACGCTGTCCGTGGAAGAAAAAGAACGGATTGTCAAGTACCTTAAGGAAAAGCAGATTACCGAGGGCCTTGAACCTGAAGGAGAATCAGTGACCGCTGCGATGCTAACAAAGCCTGACCCTAATCTTGAGTATGATGAGTCATCAGCAGTTGACCGCACTGGCATACTCCCCGGAGAGGATGAAACCGATTTGCCTCCTGCTTTGCGTTTTAAGCTTGTGCCGGTAAATCCGTGGGTGATGGCTGAGCGAGATTCTCTGTCCACCTTCGCTCTCGATGTGGATACGGCCTCTTACACGCTGTGCCGACGGTATATCCGCGGCGGTTTTCTGCCGCCGGCCGGTGCGGTGCGCATGGAGGAGTTTGTCAATTACTTCAACTACAACTACCCACAGCGAACCAATCCCACATTCATGGTTCACACCGAAGCTGCCGCCTCGCCGTTTGCCGGCAAAGAAAAGAACCTGACACTGCTCAAAATCGGCGTGAAGGCCCGCACAATCGGCCGCGACCAGCGCAAGGCCGCGCACCTGATATTTGTCGTGGATACCTCGGCATCGATGGGGCAGCCCGACAGACTGCCATTTGTTCAGCAGGCCCTGGATTTATTGGTGAACAAGCTCTCGGTGGTTGACCGAGTTTCTCTGATAACTTGTGCGAATGAGGCACGTCTGCACTTAGAGTCAATCCCGGCTCGCGAGCGTGACAGAATCCGCCAGGCAATCTATGCCATCCAATCGGCTGGACCCACGAATCTATTGGCCGGGCTGAAGCTGGGCTACGCAACGGCACGACGGTCATTTGCCCCGAAACAAATCAATCACGTGGTGCTTTGCTCCGACGGTGTGGCCAACGTGGGTCAGACCGAAGCCGAGGCGGTCCTTGAGGAGGTAGCTGCAGACCGAAAACAGGGCATCACTATCACTTGTGTGGGAGTAGGATACGGCTCCTACAATGACGCCTTTTTGGAGGCCTTGGCCAATCGAGGTGACGGCAGTTATGTGTTTCTTGATTCGGCCCGACAGGCCCAGCAGGTCTTCATTAAGCAGCTGGCAGCCACACTACAGACAGTGGCTAAGGATGCCCGCATTCAGGTCGACTTCAACCCGCATCGGGTACGACGTTATCGCCTGATTGGATACGAGAACCGCGATATAGAAGACAAGCGTTTCCGTGACGATACAATTGACGCAGGCGAGGTCGGTTCGGGCCAGTGTTCCACGGCCTTGTACGAACTGGAGCTGATAGGCCAACCGTCGGCGGACCGGCAAGGAGACCTGGGTATTGTATTCGTACGATATCGTGACGTCGAAACAGGTCAAATAGAGGAAATCTCCAGCCGCCTGAGCAGTGCGGTTGTGCGAAGACATACAGTCGTCAGTGCCCCCCGCTTTTTCCTCGCCGCGGGTGCAGCACGGTTTGCTGAGATACTGCGTCAATCAGAACACGCGCAACATGGGAACCTGACGGATGTATTGCGTGTCGCCGAGCAAGTTAGTCTGGCCCTTCCGCTGGACCGTGACGTGAGTGAGCTGGTGGAACTGATTCGCAAAGCCGAGCACCTTCCCAGAGCACCTTAGCGGCGGTGTCGGTATTTTACATGAGTTTTACATCCTTTCGGCCGGATTAAGACGTATTATCTATATGGAGTGGTTGTCCCAGCCACACGTTTGAATAGTTGAGTATTGAAGCCGAACAAACGAAAGCCGTTTCCAGTAAGCCGGAAGCATTTTGTACAGGGGTCTCTTGTGAGAAACGGCAATTACTTTTTTTGAGAGGATACAGCTATGGAATCCAAGATGGCATTTTTGCTACTGTCCTGGATGTTGTTGATGCCTGCAGCTTCGGCCGATGAGGCAATATCACTTCCGGCGGAGCAGTCAACTGGAATTGAGATTGCCGAGGTACAAATCACCGGTCGAATCGACGGCCATCAGCTTGGCTTGAGTATCAACTTTGAAGCCGTTACGAAACAGGCGCACCGCCAGATGTTACTAATGCAGGGTGACGCGGTTCTGGCGAAGCTCGACCAAGCGCAGAGCGACTACAAGCTCGGTTACGACAAGGAGCACAAGGCCTACTATGTAGCCTGGCCTCGTACGGGCCGCTATCGAATCGACACTGCGTTTATGGCAAAATCTCAGGCGGACCCCAACAGCTCCTGGCGTCAGACGAGTCTGGAGGTGCCGTTTGGCCGCGTGCGTCGAATCCAGCTTGTGAGCGACCGGCCCGACCTTGAGGTGCAACTGCCGGGCGCCATGCGAATCCAGCGTAAGATTGAACAGGGCCAACTGGTTATCAGCGCCATTCTTGGACCACGCCAGCGGCTTGTGGTGCGGTGGAAGCCCCAGGTGAAACTGGCCGACGCCAAGCTGGTGCTATCCAGTCAAGCCAATACGATCGTGGACGTACGAGCCGGCCTGCTGGGCGTCGATGTGCTGTTCGATTTCCAGGTTGCCCAGGGCAGGATAGAGACTCTGACTTTCGCCGTTCCGGCCGGGGTGAGCATCACAGCACTCGAGGGGGTCCACATCCGCAACTGGGCGCTTAAGGACGGCGCCGAGGGCGTACGCAATCTCGTGGTCGAACTGAGCCGGCCACAAGAAAAGGACTACCGTCTGCGCGTCCGTGCCGAAGCCGGCATAGATAAGTTTCCTGCTGAGGTTGAGGTTCCGGCCATCGAGCCGGCCGGTGGAATCCGTGCGAGCGGCCATTTGGCGGTGGGCACCGACAGTGCTCTGCAATTGGTGGTTGCCGAATCATCAGGCCTGACTCAAATCGATGCTGCGGTCTTTCCTCGTGTTCAGGCCAGCGGGCCAAAGGACCGGCTTATTCCCCAGAGCAAAGCGTTTTTCTACACATATGCAGGCAGGCACTACCGGTTGCGGCTCTCCGTGGACGATATCGTACCCAGTTACGACGTGGCTGGGCGCTTCGTGGTAAGGATTAAAGAAGACGACCTCGTGGTTGATGCCGAGTTAGAGTTAGATGTGCGCGACGCACCAATCCGTCAGCTTGAGGTCGTAGTTCCCGTGGGCATGGTGGTGGTCTCTGTAGATGGGAATCAGGTTGAGGACTATCACCTCTCCGAAGCGCAGAAAGCCAACGAGGCCACAACTGTGCGCACAGTATTCGCCAAGGCCGTGATAGGGCGCACGCTCATTCATCTGCGCCTGGAGCTGGGTCGCGGACCGCTGGGGCAGACCCAGACGATCCCTGCTCTGCAAGTGACAGGCGCCAAGACCCACCGAGGTTATGTGGTCGTTGCTGCCGAAGCCGGAATCGAGATCGATGACCCCAACGTTGAGAACTTGCGTGAAGTCCATACTGCCTCAGTCCCATTGCGTGTGGCCCAGGCGCAGTTCGCCTATCGATTTCGACAGGCCGACTGGAGTCTGAGTTTAACAGCTCAGAGCAAGCCAACCGGAATACGGGCAGAAGTGTTCCATCTGCAATCGATTGGCGATGCTCTGGTCTACGGCTCAGCAACTATCAACTATATCATCACCGGCTCGCCGGTGGACGAGCTTCGCTTTAGTCTGCCGGAAAGCATGGAGAATGTCGAATTTGTAGGGAGCGATGTTCGCCGTTGGATACGGCAAAACGATATCTGGGTAGTCAAGCTCAAGCGCAAGGTGATTGGCGATTACAATTTAGCTGCGACCTACACACAGCAATACGGTCCCGGCAAGCCAATTCAATTGGGTGCACTGCATTGCCAGGACGTACAGACACAAACCGGCTATGTGGTTGTGACCAGCCATCTGGATTTGAAGCTGCAGATAACACCGAGCCAAAACGCCGATAGTGAGGGAATGCTGTCCATTACCATGGACGAACTGCCCGGCGACTATCGCCTGATGACCAGCAGCCCGATTCTATCCGCATACAAGTACGTCACCGATCCGCATACGGCAATGCTCAGCATCGACCCCTACCGTCGGAGCGGGCTGCTGCCGGTGATGCTCGATATCGCGGCCCACCAGACCAGGCTGGGAGTACGTCCCGACGGACAAATCGAATCGGTTACCACCGTTCGTTATAAGGTCAAGAACACCACAGGCCAGTTCCTTTCATTGGCAATGCCGGCGGGAACGCGGGTTTGGGCTGTGTCTTTGATAGAAAGCAAAGGCGGCGGTGAAAAAACAACGCGACTGGCAGCATCGCACGATACCGACAGCGGCCGACTGCTTGTTCCGCTCAGTCGCAAGGCCAATCCAAATGACCCAACGACAATCGAGCTGGAGTATGGCCAGGTGCATAAATCGGGTGGCTGGTGGCGGCGCCGGTTGGAGTTGGCTGCTCCGCGTTGCGCCGTCCCTATCAACTACGCCGATTGGCAGGTCACCGTGCCTGATGAGTGGGCAATCATCGCGGCCGATGGCAACATGCAGGCGAGGCCTCGACAGGACGCTCGCGTGGGTTTGGCGTGGATTCTTAACCAAGTAAGTCGGTGGTGGACCAGGTCGGTCGAACGATTGACAGGCCAGCCGACGGTACTGGTGATGGGCATAGCGGCGCTGGTATTGATTGTTCTGAGCATGATATTCTTCCGTCGGTGGCTGCCGGAGGTGGTCTCGGCGGTACTGCTGGCTGTGCTTGTCTGGGTTGGAGCCGGAGCAGCAATGTACGGCCGCATAGACGCACCTGCACCCGCTACATCGTTGAGCTACGCTCAGGCAGTCAACACCGACCCCAATCAGGCACTTCAGGTCAGTGCCGAACTCATCCCCGCCTGGCGGCAGAATATCACGGTAGTAGATATAGTTGTGCTGTCCTTTGTCATAGCTGTGGCCTTAGTCATTACTGTGTTCTGGCGGCGATTATGGCCGGTTGCAGCGGCGGCAACCCTGGCCACTACAATATATCTTATGGCCAAAATACCGGACACCTGGCCTGCACTGAAGATACTGATGACATGGGGTGGGCCAGCGGCGTTGACTGCGTGGTGCGCCTTTCGTGCATTGGCCAGGCGACGCCGGGGGATACCGGTTTATGCGCAGGCCAGTTCCGCACTAATAGTATTACTGGTCGTGGTCCTAAGCATATCTGGGGGCTGTGCGAACGCAAAGCTCAACATCAAGCCGGTAGCCGACCGTCCAACGGTCGAGAGCGTCGAATGTAGCTTGTCGGCCGGCACGGACAGTGTGGAGCTGCAGTACAAACTGCGGATTTTAGCCAGCGAACCATCGAGTTTTGCGTTGCTGGATGAGTCGGCTGTGCTGGTCTCGCCGGTCAAACTCGCTCCACATATTGCAGTGCGCACAGAAAATGGCTGGCATGCAATAGCGGTTGACAGGGCAAATGTCTACGAAGTGGAGGCAACATTCCTGGTCCCATTGCCCCCGGCGGGCCAAAACCAGCAGCGTCGATTCGAACTGCCCCTGCCGATGGCGCTGACCAACAGCGTCAGCTTGGTCGTACCTGACGCCAATGTGTTGATAGACGCCCCGCAGGCGGTTCACCTCGCACGCAGCGAGCAGGGCAATCAGACTATGGTCGAGGCGATGTTCGCGCCTGGCGAGCCGGCTGTGTTCACGTGGCGACCCAAAGAGCGCCAGGCCTCACAGGAAGAAGTGCGCTTCTATGCCCAAGATGCGGCTCTGGCAAATGTAAGCCCCGGGCTGCTGCAGGTGTACCATTTGGTGCGCCTGCAGATTGCGCAAGGCCAGGTTGAAACGCTCAAGCTGGGCATCGCCAGTGGTAAGACGGTCACTTCAGTCAGTGCGCCGCACGTAGGCAGCTGGCGTTTTGACCCGGCAACTCATCAACTTGAAGTACGCTTCACCCAGCCGGTGACCGGGGTCTACGAGCTAATGCTTGTTACCCAATCGGCCAGTGCCTCAGTACCATATGATGTGCGTCTGGAACCGTTGGTGGTTCATGATGCTTTGAACCAGCACAGTGTGATGGGCCTGGCGACTGACTCATCTGTATATGTTCGAGTTGAACAGCACCAGGCCTCTATGAATGCTCGCGACTATATTCGTGATAGCGCCGGCCTCATAAAAGTGGTGCCCGGACTTGCTGTCGAGCAAATAACACAGGCGTTTCGCTTCGACTCGGCGGGGGGTGTTGTTACTGGGCGCGTGCTCGCAGTACAGAGCGAGCTGCGTAGCCAGGAAACGGCAAGGTTTAACGCAGAGGACGACCGGCTGGTCTATAACAGCCAATGGGTCATTGAGATTGCCAAGGCCGGTCGGTTCGATGTCGTTTTGCACATACCGGAAGGTTTCGATATTGATACGCTCGTCGCTGAGCAAGTTAGCCACTGGGATGAATCGGTCGAAGGCGGCCGGCGCAATGTTCGTGTGCATTTCAAACGCAAGCTGACCGGCTCGGTTCAGTTGAAATTAGCCCTGAGTCAGCCGGTGGCGCAGATGCCGGAGCGTTTGACTGTGCCACATGTAATGTTGGCAGAGGTGCTCAAGCACACGGGGTATCTCGTAGTAGGTTCAGAGCAGGGAGTACGTCTGTCGGTGTCATCGCGACAGGGAGTCAGCGAAGTCAATCCCGCCGAACTGGGCTACACGAGCCAGGGGCTGCTGGCGTTTCGGTTGTTGCGACCCGATTGGCAGTTGCACCTCCAGACCGAGTTGGTGCAGCCACGGGTGACGGTTCAGTCTCTTCATCTGGCCAAAGTAACCGAGGGATTGGTGCGTCACCACCACTACTTACGGTATCGCCTGTTCCAAGCCGGGACCAAGACCTTTGAGTTCAGCCTGCCGTCTGAAGCAGCGGGTGTGACCATCACCGGACAGGGAATTGCCAGACGCGAGCAACTGGGGCAGGGCAACTGGCGCGTAGAGCTGGCGGACAAAGTATACGACCGGCCTTACCTTCTGTGTGTGACCTATGAAACACAATACAACCAGGCCAATGGCACGGTACAATTGTCTCCGGTCCGCTGCCGGGACGTATATCTGCAGCAAGGCCACACAGTGGTGTTTGCGACCGACCGAGTGGAACTCTCGGCTGATTCGGCAGACCCGGCGCTGCGTCCGGCGGAAGCACGCAGCATTCCCAAGTATTTCGGCGCCGGCGACCTTTCCGGCGCGGCAATGTGCTATCGCAGCACGTCACCGGAGCTTGTGCTGACTGTTCAGGCCAGACGTCACGCTTCGGCCAAACAGATTGGCGCCGATGTACTCCGAACCGACATCGCATCCGTAGTCACGCAAAGCGGACAGGCGATTCACCGAGTGACACTTACCCTTCGCGTAGGGACCCAGCGGCATCTTCAAACCATATTGCCGGGGGAAGCGGCGATTTGGTCATTGTCCGTTGACGGACAGGCAGCTCAGCCGTCCATCCGTCCGAACCCCCAGGGAGATGACGTATTACTCGTGCCGCTGCCGCAACAGGCATCGGACCAGGTAGTAGTGGAGATGGTGTATATAGCAGGATTGTCTCCTGTTGGGACCGGTAAGAAGCGTAACGATTGGTCAGGAGTTCACCGCTTGTCCGGGCCACGTTTTGACCTACCGCTAAAGCAGATAACCTGGCATGTTTATGTGCCTGAAGGCTTCAACTATGACGACTTTGCCGGGACGCTAACGATTGACAAGGATGCGGCGGTCGACCAGAAAGTTCATCGTTACAATCTGCAGTACTACGAAAGGCAAATCCTGGAAGTCAGTAGTGCAAATGACCGGCTCGCTCAGCAACAACAGAAGCTGGCACGCGAGTTGGCCCAAAAGGGCCGCCAGACTGCTGCTCGTCGAGCACTGGCCAAAGGCTATAACTTCTCGCGCGGCAATAGGGCTCTTAACGAAGACATCCGAGTAGACCTCGATAATCTGCTGAGGCAACAAGCCAAGGTGGGCCTGGTCAATGCCCGAGGTCGCTTGCGTCAACAGGCAGCCGGTGCTGCCGGTGACCAGAGCAGCGGTTTGTTCGCGGTGGATGGCCAGAGCGTTAGCTTCAGTCAGCAGCAAGCGGAGCGCATCGAAAGCTCCCTCGGACAGGCAGACAGTGAGAACCTAGAGCTTATCACGCAGCGGATCATCCAAACACAGGAGGCAGCCGAAGGTTCAGTAGCACAACTGCAGATTACCATGCCCTTCAGCGGAAAGATGCTGCGTTTCGACAGCCCGCTTCAGGTTGAACCCAAGGCCGAAATGACCGTGATGTTTCGGGCCAAGCCGCAACGAATACGGCACCTTGACCCCAGCATCTGGTATGGCCTGAGTCTTTTCGCCGGTCTGCTGGTTGGCGGTTGTGGAATTTGCTTCGTACGCCGTCGGTGGGACCGTCTGCACGAGATCCTCACGCCGGCCCCCTGTCCTAAGGGAGCCACCGAGCCTGCTGTGCCCAACGATTTAGATGAGCCCAACGGCCAGGTCTCGGCTGAGGAGCTAATCTGAATTCTGAGGACTCCGATGAGAGAAAACGGCGGCTTTGGCGCCGCCTGCGCTTATCAAGCATCAACAGGACCACTGTGAACATCTGCCTATCCTCTTATAATTCAAGCGCTTATATCACTAAATTCCCTATTCGCATTGCGTAACTGTCCCAAGTTTAGTGGTTGAGGTGTAAAAAAACAGGTCTCCTTGCCGATGTGAAATAAGAAGCACAAAAGGTAAGGAGACCAAAAATGGTCAGATACATTATTGCATCGGTCAGCACAGAGCTAAAACTTGAGCGTCGTTGCCCACATTGCCATCGACCTAATGGAAATATCCACTCAGCCATCAGATATCGCTGTATAAGCGATATCAAGGTCCACGCA
>Ga0209636_10007131_pt1 | contig 11407 bp, 9 predicted proteins | sample DeeMarSWOR152_54_FD_187464 | JGI IMG/M metagenome (GOLD analysis project Ga0209636, IMG submission 187464) | Marine sediment microbial communities from White Oak River estuary, North Carolina - WOR-1-52-54 (SPAdes) (version 2) | ecosystem: Environmental > Aquatic > Marine > Intertidal zone >... | reverse complement strand
CCACTATCAAGGTCAAGGTGGATAACAGTATAGTGCATACGGCTGCTGAGGGCGATGGCCCGGTCAACGCCCTCGACCAGGCTCTGCGTAAAGCTTTACTCCAGTTCTATCCTGACTTGAGTGCTGTAAAACTTATCGATTATAAGGTGCGCATACTCGAAGAAACTGCAGGCACTGCATCGCAGGTCCGGGTACTGATTGAGTCCAGCGACGGCAAGGAAAACTGGCGAACGGTAGGCAGCTCCACTAACATCATCGAAGCCAGCTGGCTGGCCCTGGCCGACAGTATCGAATACTGGCTGATAAAGCAGGCTGGCAGGGCATAATGGCTGATTATGGCTAAAAAGAGGTAGGAGATCACTATGGATAAACCAATGTCCAATTTTCTTTTTCAATTTATGTCTTGCGGCTACAAATTTCGTGATTTCTTCTTACCCCGCAAGAATATCTTGAAAGAGGTGGGGATAAAACCGGGATTTCATGTGCTCGATTATGGCTGTGGACCCGGGAGTTACATAACCCCCCTCGCAGAACTGGTAGGCGAATCGGGGAAAGTTTACGCCCTGGATATCCATCCACTGGCAATTCAGAAGGTTCGGGATATCGCTTCAAAAAAGCAACTGGCGAACATGGAAACCATTCTTTCTGATTGCCAAACCGGGTTGCCGGATAATACCTTAGATGCCATTCTATTGTATGCTGCCTTTCACCACTTGAGTGACCCAGACGTGGTACTAAAGGAGTTACATCGAGTGTTGAAACCGGAGGGGATCCTATCCTTCAGTGACCGCCATATGAAGGAAAAGAAAATAGTGGCTGCGCTAACAAATAGCGGATTGTTCAGGCTGCTGAAAAAAGGCCAAAGAACATATACTTTCTTGAAAAAGGAATAGTAATGAGCGACTTCTTTTGCTCAGATAGTACTAGGTAATAAATTCTTAGGGCCAACACCTGCCCCGCTAGGCGGATAAAAACCCTCCGTCAACGGGTATAAGTGCTCCATGGACATAACTGGACAAATCACTGGCAAGAACCACAGCAATACGGGCCACTTCATCTGGCTGTCCCCCCCTTCTTAGGGGCAATCTCGTTGCAAATTGTACGCCCGTTTTTATGAGGCCTACTTTAAAGCGGGAAAGTTCTTTGGCAACAGCCTTTGTTCCGGGAGTCGTTATGCCTCCGGGTATAATTACATTTATCCTGAAACCATTTCTGCCGTACTGTTTGGCCAGAGCCCTTGTGAGGGCAATGACACCTGTCTTGCTAATGTCATAGGGAACCAAATCTTCTGCGAAAGGCAGAATTGCTTCAATAGAACTAATATTTATAATCACCCCTCCTTTCTTTAATCTTCTCCTTATCATATGCTGGCACATCAAAAGAGCCGACTTCAAATTTATAGCTAGTACCTTGCTGAGGAAGGCATCATCTACTTCCAGGAAATTCTTGAAAGGGTATATTCCAGCATTATTTACCAGTATGTCAGGCTCTTTTCCACTTAGTTCTTCCCATAGAGCATCTATTTCCTCTTCTTTGGAAAGATCTACCTTATAAATGTCTATTTCCGACCCCAAACGCGAAAGCTCGTTTCTCACCAGTCCTAGCCCCCTTTTATTCATATCTACAAGTTCTAAATCCGCACCCGCTTCTGCAAACCTGTAGGCCATTGCTCTGCCAATACCAACGGCAGAGCCCGTAATCAGAGCTCTTTTTCCTTCCAAGGAGATAAGTTCAGATAAAGGTTTCAATGCTTTCATAGCGTCAAACTATTTGTCGCAACTTGTTGTTTCCATTATACTACTACTGAGGGCATTATTCGAAGGCTGTTGCAAATACTGAAAATGCTCTCCCGGTTTAGCACCTCGCCTTTAGCCAGTCCAGAACGAAATCCATTGCTGCTTTTTCCAGGCGCATTTTGTGCCTGGCACCGGGTATTATTTTTAACTCTTTGGGCTCTTTTGCTTTCTGGTAGAGCTTATGTGCATGCTCCAGGGGTATTAGTTCGTCGGCATCTCCATGAACCAGAAGCAGGGGACGGGGTGAAATTTTATCAATCCACTTGATTGGAGAGATGGTTCCAAATCCCCTTTGCCATTCCTCTATTGAGGGTGGGAAATCCTTATCCCTGATTGACCCTATTTGGCGAAACCGTTGGATAGTGTCAAGAGGTGTTTCTCTTTGAGAGAGGGGGCGAAAATCCGCAGGGCAGGCACAGGTTACCACTGTAGAGACCCTGGGGTCTTGGGCGGTGGTATAAACGGAAACCGCTGCCCCTCCGCTAAATCCGAGTAAGCAAAAACGAGTTTTATCTACCTCTTCCAGGTTATACAGGAAATCGAGAGCGGCTTGTAAATCTCGACTCCAGCCCAGGATGTCTAGGTTACCTTCGCTCCTTCCCGCCCCCCGGAAGTTAAAGATTAAGGTGATGAAGCCAGCATGGCAGAAGCGCTGCGCCAGTAGTGTATAGCCCCTGTCGGTGGGGTCAGGGGGAGCAGCGGGAATGCCATGGCAGATGCACAAGGCGGGGTGAAGTTTGCCCCTTGACGGAACGTGAAGCTCGCCGACAAGCTCAAGCCCATTGGCCTTCAAGCGAATTTCCTTTACCGCCATCTTTTAAAGGGTCAGAAATAATAGATTCGCCTTCTTCTCTTAAAAATGAGCCCCGCTGCGAGCCCCAGCAGCAAACCCCCAAGGTGAGCTTGCCAGGCTATCATGGTGTGGATGAGCATAGGCAAGACGATAAGGATAAAGAAGAAGAAGATTAAGATAGCTACCCAGAGTGGCATAGGGACAGGGATGGGAAATACAATGACTGGCACTCTGGGGACCATTACCGCCAGGGCTCCTGCAAGGGCGAAAATAGCTCCCGAGGCTCCCACTGCCGGGATTGATGGAGGACCAAGAAGAAAGTAGAGGACATTTCCCGCCAGACCTCCGAGAAAAAATACCGCCAGGAAGCTCCTCTCTCCAACTGCCCGGAGCATGAAGCTTCCCAGGAAATACAGACATATCATATTGAATAATATGTGCCAAAGACTGCCGTGGACAAACATGCTGCTTATGATGGTCCAGGGTTGTTGTGAGAGCAGCACGGGTGTTAAGCCCAGAAAATAGAGTATTTCTGGCCTTGCCAGAGTGATTATGAAGATTACGACATTTAGAGCTATTAAAAACCAGAGGACATTTAAATTGACAGCGCGATAAGTTCGCATTGCGCAATTATAGATAAATCTGGCTTCTGGTTCAATGGGCTTTCTCAAGGAGTTGGCGGGTCATAGTGTGTTGTAATATTTGGCGCGGTAAGTTTATAATAGGCAAGATATTTTCCTTGCGGGAATTTTAAGTGAGCGAGCAAAGTCCAGGGCAAAAACGAAAACTCCCCCCGATAGTCATAGTGGGCATAATTCTGGCAGTCCTCTGCGGAATCTCATTGTACATACGTATAGCTCTGCCTTATGACCAAATTTTTGTCAATGACGGGGTCTGGTTTCGGGAGACTGATGCCTATTATCATATTCGCTACATAGAAAGTCAGGTTAATAACTTTCCCCACTTCACCCTCTGTGACCCCTACATACTCTACCCCGAGGGTGGTGGGGGACCTACTCGGCCATTCTTCGACTGGCTTATCGCTGCCGTTATTCTGCTTGTTAGCCGGGGGATACCAACTCAGCATACCATAGAAGTGGTGGGCGCTTACATGCCCGCTATTCTGGGCACTCTGACACTCATCCCGGTGTACTTTATTGGCAAAGAACTCTTTAACCGCTGGGTGGGCGTAATTTCAGCCGCTTTGGTTGTCATCTTGCCTACCGAATTTCTGCATCGCTCCCTGCTTGGCTTTACTGACCACCATGTAGCTGAGGCTTTGTTCAGCACCGTGTGCATACTCTTTCTAATAATGGCCATTAAACGAGCTCGAGAAAGAGAAATTTCCTTCAGCCACATTCTAAGTAGAGACTGGTCAACTATCACTAAGCCCCTCGTCTATACCCTGCTCGCCGGCGTCTTCCTGGGTATTTATCTGTTTACCTGGTATGGTGGGCTGCTGTTCGTCTTTATTATATTTGTTTACCTGGTGATTCAGTTCATCGTGGACCACTTAAGGCATAAATCGACCGACTATCTATGTATTGTGGGCACTCCTCTTTTCCTTATTGCCTTCTTCGTGCTTCTTCCCATATTGGTCACGGGCGGCCTGGATACCATTTCTCTTGTATCTCTGCTGTTTGCCATAGTGGCCCCCATAGTCTTGAGCATTATCTCACGGCTCATGGCAGGCAGGGCTTTGAAGCCTGTTTACTATCCTTTGACCTTGCTGGGACTGGTTGGAATCGGTCTTGCTGCTTTTCATGCCATAAGTCCCTCCCTGGTTCAGTCCATGCTCAGCCTATTGGGCATCTTCACCATGACCGGTGCTTGGCTGACAATCCTGGAGGTGCATCCCCTGACCCTATGGATGGCCTGGTGGAACTTTAACACGGCTTTCCTTTTCTCATTTATTTCATTTGCCATGCTTATTTATGTTGTTTTTAAGGAAAAAAGTGCTGACAAAACCTTGTTTCTGGTGTGGAGCATGATAATGTTAATGGCAGTCCTGAGCCAGCGTCGCTTCGGTTACTACTATGCCATAAACGCGGCCTTACTCACAGGGTATTTCTCCTGGAAAATGCTGGACATTGCTGGCTTAAGAAAGTTACTGGCTAAGTCTAAAGAAGTAGTGGGAGCAGTTAAAAAATTCAAGAAGAGGGAAAAGAAAGCCAGGGAGAAAGCATGGGCAAAAACGTTTATGCAGCCCAGAGGTGCCTGGGTGAGGGTCATCGTCGCCGGAGTAATCATCTTTTTCGTGGTCTTTTTCCCTAGTATCGGGCTGTGGAAGGATGCGCCTACTAGAATTGTTGATGAGCTTTACATTGGATACACAAAGCCGCTTACCAAGTCGCCGTCTCTCATGGACAGGAGCTGGTATACATCGCTTCTATGGCTAAAGGATAACAGCCCCGAACCTTTTGATGACCCCGATTTCTATTATGAGCTATACCCGCCACAGGATGAGTTTGAATATCCCGAAACTGCCTACGGCGTGCTGTCCTGGTGGGACTATGGCTACTTTATAATGCAAATTGCCCATCGCATACCCAATGCCAATCCTGGTCAGGGTCACGCTGTCGAAGCCGGCCAGTTCTTCACCGCTCGGAATGAAAGCTCAGCCAACGAAGTGGCGGACATATTAGGTACGAAATATGTGATGATTGATTATGCGATGGCAACGCCATCGAAGTTTTATGCCATGGCAGGGTGGGCTGACAAAAGCGTGAATGAGTTTTACGAAACTTATTACGTGCCGACGGAACAGCAATGGACGTATTTATTCTACCCCGCCTATTACAACTCCATTGTGGTCAGGCTCTACAACTTTGATGGCAAAGCCGTGACTCCCACGGAATCGGTAGTCATAGCTTATGAAGAGAGGGTAGCCAGTGGAGGAGAGAAGTATAAGGAAATCACCTGGGGGGGGAATTTCTCCAGTTATGAAGATGCTCAAGCTTATGTCGCAGCCCAGACGTCTGGAAACTATACAATAGTGGGCACCAATCCCTTTAGTAGTCCCGTGCCTCTTGAAGAGTTGAGCAGCTATGAGTTCGTATATCCAACCGAGGCCACAACAACCACACCACCTGTGAAAATTTTTAAGTATCTGGGCTCAGGCGAGTCCTGAGTAAAAACACAGCCGTCATTACCGGTGGGTGGGAACTGTGTAAAAGGCGTGGTTGAGCAATTTCGAGCTAATTTGCTAAAACCAGTTGACAAATTTGCTGACGCAAGGTTCATCAAAGAGAAAGAAAATGAAATGAGAAAGCTGTGGGCTGAATTTTTCCCATACGAACCAGAAAACCCTCCGTGTGGACCGTTAGGTATCGTACTAGCTCTCCCAGTCGTACCAAGAACTTGAATGCGATTTCTCAGTCCTACCGCCGCCAACGCCACACACTATTTCGCAACTAATTTCTTTACATACTTCAATTTCCTCTTTCGGTAAGTTAGTTAAATTCCTGTCTCCCCCTTTGGCGAAGATGTGCGGTTTGACTATCTTCAGCGTTTCCGATATTCCCCTACCGGTATCTATCGATATAACGACAACGTCTACTGTACGTAATTCGCTGAGTATTAGCGCCCTGTCCATAAGTGGGTATCTTATCCGCCCTTCAAGTTTGGTCCCCTTTCTTTTCATTAGAAGCTGGGCATCATTATTTAGCAGCACCACGAGTAAGTCTCCCAGCTTTCTTGCCGCTTGAAAATAAACAAGATGAGTTGGTGTTGGTGGATCGAAATATCCAGATACGGTTACCACCTTCCCCTTTTCCTTCAAGGCTTCAAAAAATTTGATGCGTTTATCCGGATGCAGTATAATCACGGACTTCCAGAAGCTCTCCCATAATCATTCTCGACTCACACCACGTCTTCCGCTTCGGGAGTGGAAACCTCAACGAGAGTCGTATCTTCTATCGCCTCCAGTCGGTGAATAGTCATCGGTTCTATGTGGTAACTACAGTCTGGCACCAAAGGGAGAATACTGGTCATATAGCCATTCTTAATTATCAAACTAGCTCGCTCCTTCAAGCAATAGAAGCTCTCGTCTTTCTGCTTGTGATATTGCAGACTTAGTCGATGGCCCTTTTTTAATCTTGCCTATGTATTTCTCGGTAACGGCAAACAGAATTTCATGGCCCCAAGGTTTTTCTATTCTTTCCAATTTACTACAACCGCTCTCTCAATTTTTTATTTATTTGCCCCATCTTTTCCATTTTACCATAAAATCTTCAATAGCTAGATTATTTCAATCTCAGGCAACGGAAATATAAGTCTTCCTCCTCCCAGGAGAAAGGCCTTCTCCCTTTCGATAAACTCACGCCGGAAATGCCGGGGCAGGACAAGGAAATAATCCGGCTTTGCTTTCTGAGCCTCCTCCTCGGCTTCAAAGCCTATAGCTCAGGGCCAGCCTGCATAGTGAGGTTACCCAGCCCCATAATCATAAACAGCCCGATGAATTCCGCATCAACTCCTTCGATAACGATATACCCTATGACCGGGCCAAACCATCGCACAAAGAAGACGAGTTTATGGAGTTTACAGAGTCTCTAGGGTTTATAGAGTTTGTAGAGTTAGAGTGACGAAGATCGAGAGGTTTGAAGATATAAAAGCTTGGCAGTGACCTGGCGGATGATGAAAACATTTTGAAACTGGGCGGGTAGGAAGGCCTTGGATGTTGTCGAAATATACAAGGTCTGTGAAGTCTGAGGATAGCTTGAGGCTTTACCCGAATATAAGCAACAGTTAGAGCGAGTCCATTGCCCAATCCAAAGGGCATACCCCTTCTTGATATTCAGATACCTGTCTCTGACCTATTTGAGTTTTGAGAATGCGTTGAGGCTTTATCAGTCAATAGCATAGGGCAATTTTTGTTGCTTCGCTTCAGTCATCTCATTTTCCTTTTACCTCCTTAGACAATAAATACATCCCAAAGCAAGGCCAGGACAGCACCAAGCCTACTACGGCACAACAGGAAGTGGCAATTGCCGAATGTATAACCAAGAATCCCAACTGGGAAACGAGAGGCGTCATAGTCCTGCGCTGGTATGATGGTCAATTTAGCTAGTTGCGAAAAGGTTGTGGATTGAATTGAATTGAATTGAATATCCTTACCCACCCCCACTCTTCTAGTACCAATAGATAATAACCATTGACAGGAAGGATAGGGGACTAATTGTCTATCTTGACGGATTAGGTATATAAAAATATAATGTCGGTGTTAAGAATATATAGCTGTATACGAGTGAATTTTTTACAATTTCACAACTATGTATTTAGATGCAGTAGATAGCAAGATAACTAAAGAGAGCGAAGGTCTTAATTGAGTAGTGGAGAAGAGATTGTGTATGATAATCAAAAAAACAATATATAAGCTACTGCTAAGATTATCAGATATAATAGGGTATAATATTAGCATTACACGGAAACCGCCTTGGCAAGCGATTGCAGATGCTCATGCAACATATAGAGCATATTGGCAAGATGGACTAATGAGCCAACATAACAATGAGTTTCTGACGAAAGAAAGATTCTTGAAAGCTTATCAGCGAGGAATAAAAGCTGCAAACGGAATAGATTACAAATGGCATTGGCGGGTTCATGTTGGACTATGGGCTGCCCATGCTTGTAGCAGAATAGAAGGAGATTATGTAGAATGTGGTGTCGGAAACGGTTTTCTCAGTTCAGCTATTCTGGAATACTTGCCGTGGAATGAACTAAATAAGCACTTCTATCTCTTTGATACATTTGAGGGTCTTGATGAGAGGTATTTGACTTCAGAAGAACTTAAGATAATAGTCAGTGTAGAATCGCACAACAAGAAAATGATTAAGACAGGGATTTATTGCAGCAATTTTCAATCCGTGGAGGAGAATTTTCGTGAATGGGATAGAGTACATTTGATTAAAGGGGCCATTCCAGATACATTAAAGACTGCACCTATCGCTAAGGTTTCTTATTTGCATATTGACATGAATTGTGTGATTCCTGAGATTGCAGCTATTGAGTACTTTTATCCCAAACTAAGTATAGGTTCGATTGTGTTGCTTGATGATTATGCGTACATTGGATGTTATGAACAAAAGAGAGCTATGGACAATTGGGCGGACAAAGTAGGGGTAGACATATTATCCTTGCCTACTGGACAAGGAATGATAGTAAAAACCTAACTACAACCTTAGGAAAGTCTTTAATGAGGCCGAGGACTCCATTTCCGCAGTATTTCTAAATTATCACCATAGGGGTGAAGGAGTGGAGTTCAGAGCCGTGGTTAAAAAAAGTAACGACTGGTGGATTAGGTGGCTTATAGACTTGCCCGGTGTAAATGCTCAAGAAAGGACCAGGGAGAAATTGCTAGAGTCACTCAAAATTGAAGCTGAGGACATGCTTATGACACCCTTCGAGCTGGAAGAGGAAGCGTAGTTGGTGACTATCAAGCTAGGTTGAGCCATAAGCGAAACCCCTGATTATCCAGCCCGATGAATTCCGCATCAACTCCTTCGATAACGATATACCTTATGACTGGGCTAAGCCATCGCACAAAGAAGCCGAGTTTATTGACTTTGTAGGGTTTATAGAGTTTGTAGAGTTAGAGTGACGAAGATCGAGAGGTTTGAAGATATAAAAGCTTGGCAGGAAGCAAGGAAATCTGATAATGTAGCTAGCCTGGTCTCACGCTTCATCCAGTATCTACTGGGCAGAGAAAAACACCCAAGGACCCCAACAAACTGACTAATCTTTGAAGTTGTACGCTAATGGTGAACAAAATCAGATTGAGATCAAACGATAACGAGGCTAAATGCTCCAGATGTGGTAAAATTTACGGAAAACAGGGTCACCAAATTAAGAGGAAAGGAGATGATTAAGATGCGGATCAGGGAGCAGCTTATAGACAAGATAAAATCTTTGCCGGAGGATAAGCTCGATGAAATTGCCGACTTTGTAGAATTTCTAGAAGCAAAAGGGAAGGAACAATCTGAGCTAGCGGAATATGGCATGGGCGACTATTTGAACCAACTCTCAGCCTACGAAGAGATGCTAGCCGCTGGGAAGATAAAGTGGAGATAAAAAGAGGAGATGTTTTCCTAGTCGATCTGAATCCTGTTGTAGGCGCAGAACAGGCAGGCATAAGGCCTGCTCTAGTAATACAGATAGACAAAGCAAAATGCAGCTAGCCCTCACACGGTCATCATTCCGTTCACCACAAGGATAAGAGAGGTCAAGCTACCTTCTCATGTCAGGATACCTGCTGGTATTGGTGGATTGGCAGAATAGTCGATACTTTTGTGTGAGCAGATAAGAGTCATTGATAAAAGAAGGCTAGTGCACAAGATAGGCAGTGTTGAAGAAGAATATCTAAGAGAGGTTGGAATAGCTATCAAGGTGATCTTAGGTCTGGAATGAACGAGAAGCGTAGAGGCAAGATTAAGACTGAGATTTAGGGCCTTCACCCGATAAACCAAATGAGCACAACAAACGCAAAGCACTCAACAGACTCAAGCAACTGTTAGACTATGAGCACCGTCCAGAGAATCGCCAAAAATACCACAGCATTACTCGTAGCTCAAGTTGCCAGTTATCTCTTGGCTTTTTTCTACATGATGTACACCGCCCGTTACTTGGGTGCTGCTGGTTTTTGCATCCTCTCCTTCGCGCTTGCCTCTATTTGGAGCGCAAGAATTGGCTATGCTATTCCCCATAGGAAACTGCGAACATTGTAAGTAAGCTCTTGGTCTCGAGCGTATTGATGGGTGTCTTTATTAGATGCTTTTATAATTTAAACTTGTTGGTGCTAATACCGTGTTTGGTAGTGCTCTATTTTGTGGTATTATATGTATTCGGAGGAATGGACAAAGAGAACGTAAGTTTGATGCGAGGAGCTGCAGATAAGTAATGAGTGAATCAAGCTATCAATTAGGCAGAAAAAGCTACATGAAGAGAATCCCGAGATGGGGGTTGTTGATGATATGAAGGTAGTGATTCTCTGCGGTGGGCGGGGGATGAGGTTGCAGGAGGAAACTGAATTTCGTCCCAAGCCACTTATCCCCATCGGTGGACGGCCTATCCTCTGGCATATCATGAAAACTTATGCCCACTATGACTTTCGGGAGTTCATTCTTTGCCTTGGCTATCGGGGCGAAATGATTAAGGATTATTTCTTGAATTATGAGGCTATGAGCAGTGATTTCACTATCCGTCTCGGCCATCAGTATTCCCTAAGTTACGATAATGTGCACAAGGAACAGGATTTTATAATTACGTTGGCTGAAACTGGATTAGAAACAATGACTGGTGGGCGAATAAAGCGCGTGGAAAAATACATAGGCGGCGACACCTTCATGGTAACGTATGGTGACGGAGTAGCTGATATAGATACCCGAGCCTTGGTAGAATATCATCGTCAGCATGGCCGGCTGGCTACAGTAACAGTGGTACATCCGGTTTCACGTTTTGGTATCCTTACACTGGATGATAACTCAGCAGTTCTCAGTTTTGCCGAGAAGCCTCAAATGGGGGAGTGGATCAGTGCCGGCTTTTTCGTGTTTAATCGAAAGGTATTTGATTATCTGAAAGGCGATGATTGTATCTTGGAGCTTGAGCCTCTTGAGCGCTTAGCCCGCGAAGGTGAACTAATGGCTTATAAGCATGAGGGCTTCTTTTATGCTATGGATACTTACCGCGATTATAAGTCTCTTAACGAATTGTGGGATAAGGGCCAAACTCCGTGGAAGAAATGGGGATGAAAGATTCGTTCTGGCAAGATCGCCCTACCTTCGTAACCGGCAGCACTGGGTTACTGGGTGGATGGTTGGTACGC
>Ga0209636_10007130_pt1 | contig 11408 bp, 13 predicted proteins | sample DeeMarSWOR152_54_FD_187464 | JGI IMG/M metagenome (GOLD analysis project Ga0209636, IMG submission 187464) | Marine sediment microbial communities from White Oak River estuary, North Carolina - WOR-1-52-54 (SPAdes) (version 2) | ecosystem: Environmental > Aquatic > Marine > Intertidal zone >... | reverse complement strand
GATATTATAAAGAATGAAAAAAAAATCAAATATTATTTATTATTTATTTTTTCTTTTTCACTATTTTTGATTCTCTCTATTTTGGATATTTACTCGCAAGACTTCCAAAAAATCGCCACCACAGGCTTTGTATTTCTGGAGCTACCTGTTACCGCCCGATCCGTTGCCATGGGCGAGACAGGCATCACCATGACCAATGCTGCTGCCGAGGGGCTGTTTACCAATCTTGCACTGATTTCACTGGTGCACCAGCAGATGAGCGTGAATGTCTCCTACGCCGATTGGTATGTGGAAACCACGCATCAGGCACTGGGAATGATCCATATGATTCCGCACTTCGGAACCATTAGTTTTCAAGCCATCTATTTTGATTTTAGTGAGATGGAAAAGACGGTCAAAACCAGCAAGAAACAGACAGGCTCGTACATTTCGCTGGGCACCTATTCGGCAGGTGCTTATGCCATTGGCATCTCCTACGCTCGCTCGCTGACCGATAAATTTTCTTTTGGATCTTATTTTAAATAATAGAGAAAATTCTTTGAGAAAGATTATTTATTTGGATAATTTGAGTAATACATGGACATATAATACTAAAGGGCTATCACCTAGAGCTAATCGCTTAGTCCGGAAAAACTGAATAAAAAATTTCAAATAAACGTACATTCGAACTCAGATTTTTGAAAAATATTAACTCCCACCCTTAAGAACTATCAAATACAGCTTCCGCCACAATACATCGCCATATCCAACCAATTCACTGTTGGCACCGATGATCCGATGGCAGGGAATGATAATAGCAATTCGATTAACGCCATTAGCTCTGGCGACGGCTCGAATGGCTCTGGGATTGCCAATGATCTCGACTAGTTTTTTGTACGATAGTGTCTCACCGTAAGGGATCGTTTGTTCAGAAATTTTTCTAATTGACATTTTGGGATAAGTTTCTTATATTAAAAGCAAACGGTTGATCATAGGATCGTCCAACGTATAGGAATTAATACAATTTTAGTATGGGTAATATTAAGAAGACACTAGATAAAATACTTGGTGGTGGATCGGATGCTAACATTTTATTCAATGATATATGTAATCTACTCACCCATCTAGGTTTTGATATACGAATAAGAGGAAGTCATCATATATTTAAAAGGATTGATATAGAAGAAATAATTAACCTTCAAAAAATGGCAATAAAGCAAAGCCTTACCAGGTTCGGCAGGTACGTAATATTATTTTGAAATATAAACTTGGAGAAGAAATAAATGAATAAATATGAGATCATCATTTTTTGGAGTGATGAGGACGATGCTTATGTAGCAGATGTACCTGAGCTTCCAGGTTGCATGGCTCATGGCGATACTTATGAATCTGCTCTTGCCAATGCCAAAGAAGCGATTCAACTCTGGATTGAAACAGCGAAAGAATTTGGAGATCCAATTCCAACGCCAAAAGGAAAGCGACTTGTTTATGCTTAATAAGGGCTTAGAAAATGACAAATTATGAAGAATATAATTAGTATGAAAGCGCTAATTATTCTAAATAGCACTGATTATTATTTCAACTATTCTCTGCCTCAAGATTCAACAAATACCGTTTCCGCCAAAGTCCACCGCCATATCCAACCAACTCACCATTCGCACCAATGACCCGATGACAGGGAATGATAATGGCAATTCGGTTATCGCCATTGGCTCTGGCGACGGCTCGAATGGCTCTGGGATTGCCGATGATTTCGGCCTGTTCTTTATACGATCGGGTTTCACCGTAAGAAATCGTTTGTAATGCTGACCAGACTTGCTTCTGAAAAGCTGTCCCTGCGATGACCAGGGGAACCGTAAATTCCTTTCTTGTTCCATCAAAATATTCTTTGATCTGTTTATCTAATTTATTGAAATGTTTATTCGAGCCAGGGATTAATTCGGCTTTGAACAGTTTCTTCAATCGATTCAATTGCGTTTCCAGCATCCTTCGATCGACAAATTCTAACAGGCAGATTCCTTCCTCAGTCGCACCGGCTAACATAGGACCCAATGGCGTCAAAATTCTGGTTATCATAATCATAAGATTTTGTGTACTTTTGATCGGCGAAAATCCAGTGGTTTTCTTGAACGATTCAGTAAAACCACTTAACGATTCATAACCCGATTCATAAGCCGCTTCGATCACTTTTTCTCCATATTTAATTCTGCCAAAAGCATGACTAATTCTCAATGTTCTCAAATAAGTCTGGAAGGTCATGCCATGGTTTTTCTTAAACCACCGTCGCACACGGTTCGGATCAATACCCCGCCTTTTTAAATCGCTGTCTTTTAATCGCAAATCAGGCTGATTATCGATTTCATCCATCACAGTTTTGAGCCATGCAGGAATTTCTCCCTGGTATCCCAATGGATGGCATAATTTACAGGGTCGATAGCCATTCAACAGTGCTTCCCGAGTTGAAGGAAAGAATTCCACATTTTCTTTTTTAGGTTTTCTGGCATTACAGGTGGGGCGACAGAATATTCCTGTGGTTTTCACGCCAACAAAAAATAGACCTTCAAAGCTGCTGTCTTTGTTTAACAGCGCCTGGTACATTGTCGTTTCATCAGGCAATGAATTATTCATTATCTTCAATTCCTCTCTAATATCGTTTAATGAGTTGTAATTTTTTATTGCCCTAATATAACACATTTTGGAATATTACGAAACCGAAAACTTAACAACTTTTTATTTTTAACATGATATGAATTCAATAATCCTCTGCACACATCAGGTCCGTAGCTACTCTGGATAATTACTAATTACCTTTAGATGGATGCACAACTAAAATTTCCACACCATTTTCCGCTGGTAGTATCGCTGCACTGCCTAATACCTCTGCATAAGTTAAAAAATCTACAGGGGCGCCAACACCAAAATCAAGATCAAGTATCGGCATACGAGTCAGGTTAGTAACGATTATTCCATGCTGTGGATGTTTCAGATGAATTTCTTCGATCGCAGCTAATCCATTTTGTTTGCGAAAATCTTCAAGTGTGGTTAAGGAATTCAAAATGTAATCATCCTTAATCTTGCCGACCGAATTTCGGATGAGAAGTGCAAGCTCACCCAGGGATGCCTTCAAAAGACCATTGAAATCAATAGCAGCCGTTGCAAAACACAGCGCACAGCCAAAATAATTTTTCGGGAAATCGCTCAAAACTCGTCGGAAATCAAATGGACAGGTCAGGTATGTCATGGTATCATCATTTTCTTTATACCACATTGGGATATATTTTTTCCAAAGGTATGCTGTGATTACATCATTTTCTGTGCACGACACATTGTGTTCTTGATTGATTTCCCCTAAATATGATTTGATCGTTTCCTCTGAAATGAAAATGCGTTCATGATTATGCTGTCCAGTTTCTAATTTGCTGCGCTTATCACTATAAAAAAGTCCGCATCCGGTATGGATGTCTTCTGATGTAATTTTTTTTGAGCGACTTTCGATGTTTGATGATAATACCGCTCGCTGAAGGTAAGGTGGAAGGATGCGATCGCCTCGGCATATTCTTGCCCAACTGGAAAGAAAATGAAAATAACTAAAACCATCGACTAAGGCATGCGATATACTCACTGCTAAAATGGATCCCTTCGGAGTTTGGGTCAAGGTTATTTTTGTTAGCGGCTCACCTTCAATAGAGCTAACAGGAGTTATATATTGCTCAATTCTGCTGTACTCTTCAAAGTGTAAATTTGATTCAACAATATCAAAGCTCAATCCATCTTCATTGATCTGGAATTCATAATCATTTTCGGAAATTTTTCTTAATTGACTCGATAATATCGGAAAATGCTCAAGCGTCTCATCAAGACTATTTCGCAATACCTCAGGATCAAATTTATTGGAGTAAGAAAAAGCAAATGTTATCGGCTGAGAGCCAACACCTGTGAAAATATAATCTACTGGACTGAGCGGGATTGCGTTCATAGTATATTCCTTTCATCATTATTAGATTATTTCCTACTTTCTTAATTTTATCAATTTACTATTCAGGTTTGATTTTTTGTATGAATAGATAAAAAAGGTATAGGGTATAAGGGTATGTAGTATAAGGCGTAATTATGATAACCTTATACCTCTATACCCTTTTCCTGATTACATTCAATTTATCCATTTTAGAAGAATTTTCCATTCCAAAAGCAAGGATTGGGTAGTAACAATAAACATTGTTTTATACATCTCCCTCATCCCAATAGTGATGCCGCTTTCCCTTGCTTAACCATTCTTCAAGCCCCATTTCTTTGATCGCTTTCAAATTCTTCACGGAAGATTCATAATGAAGCCCATCCATCAGTGATTTTAATTTATCACATGACTTAAAATCATCGCATTCATGACAGGCATAATAAGTATTCTCGATGCAGCATTTCCTGACCTCACATGATACCGCGCTATCTTCCCTTTCCCGGCAAATCATGGGGCATTTTAAGCCAGTCATAAACCCGACGATCTCATAAAATCGATCATAATCTTTAAGCTGATCAGGCAATACACATTTTGCCGTCTGATCAAACTGGTATTTATCCAACACCTTCTTGAAGTTCTTTGCAGCATCGGCAATAACGCCTGTATAGCCCAAACAATCGCCACAGTAAAAACCACAATAAGCAAGCAATGCTTTTTTGTCATTCATCTTTTTTTACCTCTATTGTAATAGATGATAAGTGTTATCCTCATTCATAAAAATTCTCAAACAACAAATCACAAATACCAAATAAATTACAATCTTCAAAAAATCAATGACCAAAAAAAATATAAATGTCGAATATGGATTATGTTTTCCAATCCAAATTACCCAGTTACCAAATTACCGAATTACCCCAGTACTAGTTTGGCCATTGGTATTTGAGTTTGAAAATTATTTGATATTTATCATTTTTGATTTGGAATTTAAGTGCAACGCCGAAATCCTACTTCTGAATTAATAACCTGTCCCGTAATCCAACCTGCATCATCGGAAACTAACAACTGATTAATCGTGCCGCATCATCTGGTTCCCCCCAGCGACCTTGAGGCATGCGTTTCAGAACCGCACGCTCTATTTCTTCACCGGGATCATAAGTTTTTGTTGGACCAGGATTGACCGTATTGACGGTAATTCTTTTGTCAATAAAATAATCGGAGAGACTGGCTGTTAACTGATGCAAAGCTCCTTTCGAGGCAACATAAGCAGGGTGAGGCATGGAACCCAGGTGTTGTCCCGAAGTCAGCAGAATAATCCGTCCGCCTGGTCTATCGTCATGTTGCCTCGCATATTCCTGAATTAACAACAATGCTGCACGAACATTTATAGCAAGATGACGATCGATCTCTTCGGCCGTCAACTCTTGAAGTGTTTTTAAGGTATCATGGGTATGATTAAGTATCAAAATATCGACATGACCAAATTTATCAACAGCGATCTTCATAATATGAGCAGGGGAGTTCGGATCGAAGAAATCGGTTTCTTCATGCTCAATTCTGCTTCCGTAGATAGTTAATTCCTTTGCAAGACTTTCGGGATTGCAAAATTCACAATAATAGGAAAATTGTCTATCATAAGGGGAGAAAGAATGCAGGAAAAAATCAGCGCCCATGGAAGCCAGTCGTTGGGCAATACCAAAACCAATGCCGTTTTTTCGGCTGACGCCGGTGATGAACGCTACTCTTCCTTTTAAAGTATTCAATTGGTTTGCCGAATTGTTTAGAATTTTTAGACAGGATAACAGAATGAAAGACGATTTATAGGAAAATAAATCTTGTAATACTTGTCGAATCCTGTAATCCTGTCGTTGTATAATTTTTGCTTTATTTAATATCCTATGGTAAATTGGATTTTAATGAATTTATAGAATAAGGTATTTCATTATAAAGAGATTTTATTTCCTCTTCCGTAAGGGCTCTTTTATAAATACGGATATCATCTAGTTTACCAAGGAAAAAACATTCACCCCCTTGTTCAGGGAAACCCCAATGACCAATTCGTGTTGTATAAGTGTCAAGGTAGTAAAGACTTTTCCCTTGTCCATAAAAATTGCTATTTTCCAAGGTGCCATTCATATATATTCCTATGAAGCCATCAGAACTCCGCCAAACACCAGCTAAATGAAACCATTCTCCTATGGGTGCTTTATTTTTAGCTTCAGCCCACCCAATAGATTCATCGTCAAATTGCAGATCAAATATGGGATAATTCACCCAAGATTGTTCGTTATTATATAATAATAAAACATTGTTAGGTTTAGAATCAGTATTCCATCTGCCAACAAATCCTTCATATCTATCAGCGCTAAATTTCATGATCCAAATAGATATAGAGATTTCTAAAGCACCATTTAATTCTGAAAGTAATCCAATATCAATATAATCATCTAATCCATCAAAAATATAAGCACTTTCAGAATTATTAAACCTATCTGAACTTAATGATGCTCCAACTACAGTTCCGTTATTTCCATTACCACTTTCATCATTTGCATTTCCATTGAATGGATAAAAAGCAATCAATCCATCAGTAGAAATTGTTTGTTTAACTTCAATTTGTACACTATCTAGATCTTTTCCCCCACGACCATCCAGTACTTCACAACTTACGAAATATAATCCTTCTATATTTGGTGCTCTCCAAAGAACGCTATCTCTAGAACCAGTTACTGAACCTGATATTGATTTCCAGATATAAGCTAAATCATCCTTATCAGGATCGTTTGCTGTACAAACTATTAAAGATGAACTAGATGGATTAACTTTTGTTGGATTTGCTATTAGACTTGTAATAACAGGCGGATTATTCTTTGGCTTTATCGGATTATCACAGTCACATCCACGAAATGAGAATAATACCAAGATTATGATCAAAACAACTAATTTTTTTGTCTTCATTTTAAGTCCTTTCTTTATTCCTTTTTTTAATATTTTTTGGATTGTATATAGGATTAACTACCAGTTTTGACTTCATTTTTGACACAACATCATTGGGGAAAAATCAAAAATTGTCTTTATAATTTTTCTAGGCGGTGATCTTTTCTTTTTATCGCTGATATTTGACATATTTTCTTTCCATACTTATTCTTAAATTTTCTTTTTTCAAATAAAAGAAAATTTCTTAACAATGTCAATTAAAAACTTTAACTACTAATTTTTTTAAAGTTCGCAACCTTGATCCCTGCGGTGTATCCTCGATTTCATAACCCAAAGCTCGAATCTCCTCCCTCACGGCATCAGCATCCTCCCATCTTTTCTCTTTACGTGCCTGATTTCGTTGCTCAACTAACCTCTCAACTTCCGCTGGCACAATTTCATTGGTCGGGTGCCATTCTGCAAGCCGCAATCCCAAAACTCTATCAAATTCAATAAGCGTAGCTCTTTTTGTTGAATCCATCAGATCACTCTTTGCCAGATCCCATGCTAACGCTAATGCCCTGGGCATATTTAAATCATCGTTGATGTGCTGGACAAACTTATCGATATACTCTTTATCAGGTTCACCTGGCTCTCCCATTTCATACGCTGATAACTGCAGTCGATTTAACGCCGTGGCTGCTCCATCGAGACCTTCCCAGGTAAAATGTAATTTGGCGCGATAGTGGGCTCCCAGGCAGAAAAATCTCCAGACCAGTGGATCATATCCACGATCGATTAGCGTCTGTAAGCGAATAAAATTGCCTTCGGATTTTCCCATGCGAGAGTCGTCTATTTGCAAAAAGTAACCATGCATCCAGAAATTGGCTAATCGTGTGCCATAACACGCTTGCGTCTGTGCGATTTCGTTGGGATGATGAACCATGATATGATCTTCCCCGCCGCAGTGAATATCAAAAAAGGAACCCAGGTACTTGGCTGACATGGCTGCACACTCAATATGCCAGCCAGGAAAACCTTTGCCCCAGGGACTATCCCACTCCATTTGCCGTTTTTCACCTGGCGGACTGAACTTCCACAATGCAAAGTCAGTGGGATTATGCTTTTCAGCCATATCAATGCGGACACCTGCCTTCAAACCTTTAACGTTCAATCTCGCCAGGTAGCCATAGTCAGGCAATTTTGACGTATCAAAATAGATCCCATCGGATGTTCGATAGGTATATCCATTCGCCTCAATCCCTTTGATACAATCAATTTGCTCCTGAATATGCTCTGTAGCGCGGCACCAGATATGTGGCTCATGAATATTCAATCGCTGCAGATCCTTTTTGAATTCCTCGGTATAAATTTCAGCGATTTCCCAGGCTGACTTCCCTGTTCTTTTCGAACCTTTTTCCATTCGATCTTCGCCGGTATCTGCATTAGATGTCAGATGCCCTACATCGGTAATATTCATCATGTGTTTGACCTGATAACCATTAAATTCCAATACGCGACGAAGAATATCTCCGAAAATATAAGTTCGCAGGTTGCCGATATGGGCATAATCATAAACCGTTGGCCCACAGGCATAAACTCCAACTTCGGGTGGGTGTAATGATTCAAATTCACGTAAGCTTCGAGTATAAGTGTCGTACAGATGAAGTTTCATGTCACTTCTCTTTTCTGTCCTTCTCTAATAATTCGATTGTATGATAAACCAAGCTCAAGTCTCCATAATCTCCATGCCCTGGAATCACTATTCTGCTTTCAGGGAATTCTTTGAGCAATTTCTTTAATGTATTGGGCTATTCATTTAAATCAGCATCGCCAGTAAATCCCAAGCTTTTCCATCGTTTACATAAATAAATCCATTGGCTGGAAAATGAGGAGAGTTTTCTAAATCAAAGTATGAAATATGGATGTAAGAATTTTCCGAAATTTTTAATAATTCCAGATCATCTGAGATTTTGATAGTTACGTGTTGAGCGTTTGTGGTTTTCGAGACAAGAACGAAGAGTAATAATATCTTTAAAAGATATCTAAAATGATTCATTTCTTCTTCCTTATTTTAACTATAGGCTTCAATAATAATCTTTTTTATCAGATCAAAATTTATGTCTGATGGTTTGGCATAACTGATACATTTTGTTTGTAATTTGAAATTTGGAATTTATTTGGAATTTGGTCATTTTGGAACTTGGAATTTGCAGTTCACTGCTCTATGCACGATGAACTTCTATTCAAACTCAATCACCTTAATCTCCCTCCAGGGAATATAAGTCGGATCATTGGCTTTTTCGAATACAAAAACACCATCATTATCCTTCGTTACATCCCGCTCACTCTCCAATCGTAATCTTCATCAAAATATTTGCGATCACGGCGAGAAAGATACTTTTCATTTTCATTCTCAGTTTTAGTTGAATTGAATTCATCAAACCAGAATACTTCTTCACCACCCCAGCGGATGATACCTGTATAGCTATCATTCTCTTCGGTAGTGATTTTGCCGTAGATGAATACTTCGTCGATTTCTTGTGAAATTGCTGGAAATGCCAATAAACGAACGATTGAAATAAAAAGATACGCCTTCATTTTTTTACCCTCCTATTTTAGTTTTATGGAATGTATATAGAGCATGGCGCATAGAGTTAAAATTGAAATGTGAGACGGCAGCCGTGAGACGAAATTTTTACGTTTGACGTCTCACTTCGTTACGCTATGCGCTTAGCTCCATACCCTACGCCTTTTCAAACAATTTCACCGTATCATCATGCACCAACACCCAGATGCAATAAATTCCAATAATGGTTCCAATGGGGATGAATAATAGATCAAGACAGGAAATGATGATGACGAGAATCCGTGCCCAGGGTCTTCTTTTTAACAGCCCAATTCCTCCGATAATATCAGGCAACGATATTAAAACAAGAAATCCAGCTACGGCAGGCCCCACAATTGAAGTAATAGCTATTGCCTCTGGATCACCTGAAATAAATCCTCCACCTGTGACCGCAACTAGAACGATCAAAGCAATAAAAACGCCCAGAGCACCAAAACCAATACTCAATGCTGCTACGACTGTGAGATGAGCTCTCATGTCCATTTTAATCTCCTTGTTTTATGGTTAATCGATAATTTTGGAGTGCAAGCCTTTATGGCTTGCACATGCAACGCATAAACTGGGTATCCATGAACATGCCGTCAGGGACGGCATCTATCCATATCCTGGGTAATATATGGTATTTCTTTATGACAAATTACAGGTTCATGGACAGCTTGTAATGGCGTTGCACTCCCAATTTATTCCAATCGAACATTATCGATCTGAAAAGTGAACTCACCCATGTCTAATCCACCACCGAAGAATATTCCCATAAGATCATGGGCATCCGTGCCAAAATCTTCGAATGGAAATGTGTATTGGTTCCATTCTGTCCCAGTTTTGAAGGTCTTGATAGCGGGCTGCCAGCCCAGGCTTTGTGCAAAAATCATGATGAGATATGATTTTCCATCTCCTTTCGTCCAAAAACTAATCGCCTTTTTGCACGACAGGTTTGCGGGAGCCATCATTGCTGATCCTGGTGAAAAGAATGCACCAGCCCATTTATAATTGCTTCCTTCTCCAATATTTCCTGTAATCAACATTGATCCTTTACTTGCCTGTGCACCACCTTCCATCCTTTTAAATTCTGCAGTGGATTTTCCGCCCATCATGGCATCCGTTGAAACGCTCCATCCAGAGCCAAATTTTGCCGTGATTTCTTCATCCTCAAAATCACTGATCGAACCAGATTCTGAGCCTGGTGGCGGTGGTGCCGCTTTTTGTCGTTCCATTTCTGCCCTTCCTTTCTCCACAGCTTCTCGATATGTCTTACGGTCTACTTTCACACCATTTTTCCAGATCGCCACGATATCTCGGGTTGCTTTGATGTCTTCTATCGGATTGCCGTTTACAAGCAACAGGTCGGCAGCGAAGCCAGATTGAATCCGACCACGATTTTCTATGTTGAAAATTTTGGAAGGTGTGGATGTTGCTGCTTTTAAAGCCTCTATTGGTGTCAGACCTGCTTCAACGAGCAATTTCAGTTCTCGGTGTAGACTGGCACCAGGAGTAGTGCCTGGATTCGGAGTATCAGTACCAGCAAGAATGGGGACGCCTTCCGCTTTCACTTGCTGAAGTGCCTTCTCGGCTGCCGCATAGCCAGTTCTCCCCAACTTGACTGGAAATGATTGCTGCAGACTTTTAACGTCCATTTGTTTAAGATAGGGCGATAAATGGCGATCTTCTATCAATGATGGAGCACCAGATGTTCCGCTCAAGCTCTCAAGGACAGAAAATGTGGGAATGACAAACGCTTTGTGTTTGGCGACAAATTTACCAAATTCAGGATCAAAATCATCGTTGGAAAAAAGATGTGCCAGACCACGGCACCAACTTCAATCACCATTTTTGCTTCTTGCAATTTAGCAATATGTACCACGGCAAGCTTATTCCTTTTGTGCGACGCATTGATAACCGCAGAAATTGTCTCTTTATCAAGTGTCGGCCAAT
>Ga0209636_10007129_pt1 | contig 11408 bp, 12 predicted proteins | sample DeeMarSWOR152_54_FD_187464 | JGI IMG/M metagenome (GOLD analysis project Ga0209636, IMG submission 187464) | Marine sediment microbial communities from White Oak River estuary, North Carolina - WOR-1-52-54 (SPAdes) (version 2) | ecosystem: Environmental > Aquatic > Marine > Intertidal zone >... | reverse complement strand
ATAAAGAAACTTATTCGGGAAAGGGGATTCGGGTTCATCAGTGCAGAAGATGGAAGAGAGGTCTTCTTCCACAGTTCCGCTTTGGAGGGGATAGATTTTGACGCTTTGGAAGAGGGCACCGGCGTGGAGTTCAATGTGGAGAGTGGGCCTAAAGGCCCCCGTGCAATGAATGTGAGGATGATAGAAGCCTAGTGCAGGGAGGAGGGAATGTGGTAACAGTAACTGCAAAGGCAAAGGAAAAACTTAAAGAACTCGTACAAGGGCGGACAACGGACCCACAAGAGGCCATGAGGATTATTTCTTCCCCTTTAAATACAGAACAGTTAGAGTTTGTTTTGGACAAAGAAAAAGAGGCCGATCACGTAGTGGAAAGCGAAGAGGGTAGAAAACTATTGCTTATAGGGCCTCTTTTAGCCCCAGTGCTAGAGGAGAAGGTTATCGATTACCAGGAAACACCGCAAGGTGTAGGTTTCACCATATCGAAGCTTACTGCTAGTGCATGAGTCACAGAGCTGAATCGACCGAATCAGTGTATCATCCCGTTGTTTGAGTTTCCGAGGATTGGATGAGGACGGTCAGGAGGCAGGACAAGGGCTACGCGCTATCGATTAGCGGTAGAAACATGCACCGGATGCGGACTGACGGAAAATCAATAGTTCAGTTAGAAATCGCTCAATCTAGTTTTTTCATTGACATATCTTCCCATCCTGCTAAAATGGGCTTACTCGACAAAGCCAAACCATCCGTGAGGATGGGGCAGAAAGCTACGGGCCTTTGAATCTTTCCTCTAGAATCTCTATGTAGCTTTGGTCCTGTCAATATGCTGGAGACAGATCGGTAGCTAATAAGCGATAGCGAAAAGAAAATAGGGTTCAAAGACGGCCGGGTTGCCGAAGAGGTGACCCGGTTTTTTCATGCTGGCTTTGATTTCATCTTCGGTCTTGTCAAACTTTCGCTTTTAACTTCACAGTTTCTTGGCTTTGATTGAGGTGGTGGAAGAGGGCCAATCCTATGAAGTGTTTGATTATCGCAGCTGGAAAGGGCAGTCGACTAAGGCACATGGGAGAAAGCAAACCCCTCATTCCGATTTTGGGGGTTTCTCTTATAGAACGCGTCATCCGCACTGCACTGAAAGCCGGGGTCGGTGACTTCTATGTGACCATTGGATACCAGGCAGACAAGGTTAGCGCTTTCCTGGATGAGCTAGCCCAGCGTCTGAGGATTCGTATCACCCTTGTAGTCAACCAGGATTGGGAAAAAGAAAACGGCCTTTCGGTTCTCAAGGCGAAGGGGCAACTCTGTGAGCCTTTCTTGCTGTTGATGGCTGATCACGTCCTGGATAAATCGATACTGGTCAGGCTGAAAGACGAGAGAATAGCAGATGGCGAGGTCATCCTTGCTGTAGCTCATTCCAGTGAGTCGAAGAAATTCGCCGATGCTGATGAGGCTACAAAGGTCGTCGTTGAGGAGCACAGAATCGTTGAGATTGGAAAGAACATCCGAAACGCCAATGCTTTTGACACAGGAATCTTTCTCTGCTCGCCGGCCATATTCTCTGCTCTCGAGAAAAGCCTGGAGAATGGCGACAGCTCCCTCTCGGGAGGCATAAGGGTATTGGCTCAACAGGGCAAGGCCAGGGTTTTTGACGTTGGTGATTCTTGCTGGGTCGATGTGGATGATGAAAAGCAACTCAGAAGGGCAGAGAAGCTTCTGTACCAAAAGCTCATAAAGCCCTCTGACGGGCTGATTGCTCGATACATAAATCGGAGGTTTTCTATTGGAGTCTTCACCCCCCTCCTTCTCAAACTGCATAAAGGGATAACGCCCAATCAAGTTTCACTCCTCAGCTTCATTATAGGTGCCCTGAGCGGCCTATTCTTCATGATGGGGTATGCTCTTGCAGGTGCTGTAATGATACAAATATCCAGTATCGTAGACGGCTGTGATGGAGAGGTAGCACGACTCAAGTATATGGAGTCTCGATTTGGGGATTTCCTTGATGCAGTTCTTGACCGTTATGCCGATGGCTTCATCCTTCTCGGGATTCTCTCTTATCTCCTCACGGAAATCGGAAGTCAGAGCATACTTGGCATTTACTGGAGCCCGGCGGTTATCTCTGTGATTGTCATTTTTGCGATTATTGGACATCTGATGGTCAGCTATACATCTGCAAAGGCGGTGGTTGATTTTGGCTACCGTTACCGAGGTCGATGGATTGCTGCCGGAAGAGGAAGAGATATAAGGCTTTTTCAGCTCTTCGTTGGCGGGTTAATGACATATTTTCATCCGATCTTTGCCCTGCTGGCGGTACTCATCATCGCCGTTCAGACTAACGCCATAGTCCTCCGGAGAATATTTTTATCCTGGAATTGGTCGCGCAAAGGGCATTTCCTGATCAAGGGTAAGATCGAAGCGGTAATCTTTGATTTCGACGGAACCGTGGCGAATACAATGCCGTTCCTCACAGCGCTTGCTGTGAAACTCATGACCGAGAACTATAATATCTCAAGGAGTGAAGCTCAGAAAAGATACCTGGTAAGTACGGGAATGGATTTCGCGAGCCAGATAGAGCTGATTTTTCCGGGTCACCCAAGCAATCACGACGTGGTGAGTCGATTCGAATTTATGAGGGAGAAGGACATTTTGGCATACTCTCTCTTTCCCGAGGTAGTCCCGGCCTTCAAATACTTCGTCAGCAAGAAAGTCAGACTCTTCGTCTGTAGCAGTACCAGGCAAGAGATTGTTAAAAGGTATGTCAGGTTCTACAAAATCGAGAATCTCCTGGAGGGCTCTTTCGGCTACCGCGGCGGTTTTGGAAAAGGCGAACAGATCGCCTTCATTATTCGAAATTACCAGTTGAATCCCAAAGAAGTCCTTTTTGTGGGCGATTCCTTGAAAGACATCGATTATGTCAATGGCAAGGGAACAGCGTTCATGGGGATTACAAGAATGTTCCGAAAAGCCGACTTCGGAAGAATCGGAGCATCAAGCGCCGGTTCTTTGACTGATCTGGCGAGGCTTTTTAAGCAATATGAGAAATACTCTCATTACTTCGAAGAAATTCGTTGAAATGTCATGATGGTAGGGTGCAAGCACTGCGCGGTCCGAAAATACCCCAACCACCTGGACATCAGAAGACCCTATCTCGAAACAGCAACATGTTGGTTTCAAGATGGATTCGTTCATCCAGGCTCGATCCCCATTATGCAATATTTCTTCCGCAAATCGTCAGTTTGATTATAGGGTGGTGGGTATCGAATAATGGCTTGCCTGCCCCCTCACTCAAGTCCCGCCTTGCGGAGGCCTTCGGCAAAACGATCCGTATCTTTCGGGTCCTTGAAGGGGTAATACTTCAAAAGCATTTTCACGGTGCGCTTCTTCCACCCTCTCCTTTTCATGTATTCAGCGATTAGATCCGCAGCCTCTTGTCCGCCACCCAGGTGCGCATATGCGGCCGCAAGTGGCCACACCGACAATCCTGGATTCCGTTTGCGCGCTCTTTCAAACGAGGTTGCAGCTTCTTCCAATTGCCCCACACAGAATTGAGCCAGCCCGAGAAACCACAAATACTGGGCTGGATAATACGGATCGAGCCTCATCGCCTTTTTCCCAACCTCTATGGCTTCCTTCGATCTGCCGGCATAAATCAAAGCGCCGCCCATTGTGGAGTGGCTTTTAACATTATTGGGTTCAAGGGTGAGGGCGCGCTCTGCTTCGGCGATGGCCTTCTGACATTCTCAAGAAAGAGGGGGGACGTTATTTTGGGGACAACTTACGATAGGTTAATATCTCTGGCGACACAATACCTATTTTGACATTTCCTCTTTTCGAGGTCGGCCAGCCGGAAGAGGGCATCATTGCCTCCCCGTAAGTCTCGGCTGCCTGAGCATAACTAATGCTTAAACCTTTGAACTCCTATGTCAAGTCTATTCAGAAACAACGTCCTCTATTTCTACGTCCCCTATTTCTATTGGCTGTCAGACCAGAAAGGATTGAAATAGGAGATGAGGCCAAAAATAGGAGAAATCATTTTTCAGTTAAGGTGCAAAATATCCTTTACAAGGGAACATCCCTGGAATACTTATGTGATTCTGGAGAATAACCAGGAGATAAGAATTCAGGTGGAAACCAAGAGCTTTTCGCAAGACAAGGTTACAGGGGATAGGATTGCAATTGGATGGAATGAGAGTGATGCCGCGGTCCTGAGAACAGAATCAAAATCATAGAATGAAGAGAGTGGAATGCCATGGGAATTAAGATTAAGGTAATAATACCAAATTCATCCATCGAATTCAGGGACAGTCAAGTTGAAGAGAGAAAGAAAGCAGCTGCACCGAGAACTGAAGTGGACGTCGTGTGTTTGGCCCACGGGCCAGTATCTATTGAGGCCGCATATGATGAAGCCCTTGCAGGGCCGTATATAATCGAAGAGGTCAAAAGGGCAGAAAAAGAGGGTTTTGATGCCATGAGCTTGGATTGCGCCATGGATATCGTTGTAAGAGCGTCCCGGGAGGCGGTTAATATACCGGTCACAAGTGCAGGGGAAGCGAGCTACCTTTTGGCTCTGGGGCTTTGCAGTAAATTTTCGGTCATAACAGTATTAAAAAACACAGCCGATACAATCAGGGAGAATATACGCAAATATGGCTTAGAGAGCGGTGTTTCCTCGGTTAGATATGCGCATATTCCGGTGCTCGATTTACAGGATGAAAAAAAAGGCATTTGATGCTATTTTGAAGGAATCGAAGATAGCCATCGAACATGAAGGGGCAGAAGGTATTGTTCTCGGATGTACTGGCATGTCCCCTTTGACACAAAGGTTACAACGAAGTTTAGGAGTGCCCGTTATTGATCCGGCGGTGGCATCGTTAAAAGTTAGCAGAAATCTATGTCACTATGGGGCTTACAAGCAGCAAAATAACATACGAACCCCCGCCGGAGAAGAAAATCCTTTAAAGAAAGGAGGAAGACGAGATGCCAGAGATGTACGAATTAGAATTAGGGAAAGCAGGGTATATCATAGCCCACGAAATGTGTCGGATCAAGAAAGGAGAATCAGTAATAATAACAGTGGATTCTGTGATGGATTTTAAACCGGTAGCGGAAGTTGCCAAGGCAGCTGAAGCTGCCGGGGGGAAGGTATTAGTTGCATGGCATTCAACCCCAAGCGGTTACGGTAAAGTGGCCGATCCTCAATTACCGGAATCGCTTAAAAAAGGAATACCTGCAGCAGATGTGTGGATAGAATTCAATAATCAGTGGCTGTTATATTCAACACCATGGATAGAAGCGATGGCCAATGGGAGGACAAGGTACCTTTTCCTTGGAGGATTGGATCCGGAACGCGTTACAAGATGTATCGCAAGACTAGATATGGAACTCCAGGAAAAATTCCAGAATAAGGTAGTTGAACTCACGAACAAAGCTTCCAAGATGCGTATTACGACACCGGCAGGGACTGATATTTCCTTTGAGAATGTTCGAGAGCGTCCCATAACCAATGAACTGCGTGCGGACGTACCGGGCCCGCACTTTTTGGTAGGGCAGATAGGATGGGCTCCTCGGGAAGAAAGTATTAATGGAACAATAGTGTTCGATGGATCTTTTTCCGGCGGTGGTGAAGCCGATCTCGGTATTCTTAGCCACCCGATCGAGTTGGTAATTAAAAAGGGGAGGATTGTCGACATCAAAGGTCAGGAGGAAGCCAAAAAGATGAGCGATTGGCTCAAGAAACTCGGCGATCCGAATATGTACAATCTAGCTCATGTGTGCTACGGCTTCAATCCTGGGGCAATCCTTACGGGATTATGCACGGAAGATGAACGGGTATGGGGATCCACTGAATGGGGAAATGGTTACCAGGGCCCGATGTTTGAGGGTAGTCTCCCGGAGGCCGTCTCCCATGCTGATGGGATATGTCTGAATTCCACCGTACGGGTGGATGACGAATTGTTACTTGAAGAGGGGAAAGTAGTCCATCCAGAGCTCGTTGAGATAGCGGCAGCAATGGGGAAGTAAACTAAGCTCTCATGAGAGCTTTTCAATGTCTTCTGCTGAGATGGTGCTCAGAGGGGAGGCTCTATCGAGTGGATTATGGATTTCGGAGGGTAAGGTTACCTGGGCGGGCAGAGGAGCTCTTTGAGATAGCCCATCGTCGTCACTATGCCTGGCCGACGGGCAATTTCGCTTGCAGGATGGGGGAACGGCTTTGGCTTGGAAATATCAGAGAGCCTTAGCTTTCCCAACATCCCTTTTTCTGAAAAAAGGGAAAGTCCTGTTTTTTTTCTTGATTAATGCATACGTATCTGCTAAACAAGGGGAACTAAGGGTTACGGGAGAGATTCCGCGGGTGGATCTTGCCGCTGGGCGGGGCGCCGAAGGTGAAACCCCGAAAGGGCGGGGGAAACTCTCAGGCAAAAGGACCGTAATCCATTGTATCCCCTGGAGAGAGCCTTTCGTAAGGCCACCGAAGGGAAAAGCCCATACCCCTTGGGCAAAGGGTAATCTCTCAGGTAAAAGGACAGGGGAGCTTCGGAATGATTTCGAGGCCCCCCTGTTTTTTCTCACGGGGTACTATCATGGTTTCAGAATAATTGGGCCGCATGCCCATTGAAGAGAATGAGTGGGTTCGAAATACAATTGTCAGGAGGCAATTCTCCGCATTGAACGGGAATATATGTGAAAGGGGGTGATGCCCTGGGGAGAAATAATAGACTGCGATAGGAGGTTTTGGAAGTAAGTAGGTAAAGGGGGAAAACATATCTTAAAGGAGGGATGTCGTGTCACGGAAAATACTCAAGAACGATAGGTTGAAATTCATTATGATAATCGTAGTTGGGGTATTCGTGTCTGTGGGATTCACTTCCAGTGTTTTTGGAGAGGAGCCCATACGAATTCTCGGTACCGTTGCTTTTTCGGGGGCTGCAGGTAATATAGGTCCGGCTTTTGATAGAGCAATGAAATTAGCGGTTGAAGAGATTAATAAGGCGGGCATCAAGGGCTTTTCACGTATGGAGTACAAGGTCATAGATACGGAGACAAAGCCTTCTGTCCTGCAGCGTAAGCTCAGAAGAGAAGTGGGAACCTGGAAACCCGACGTAATGGGAGGAGCAGCCCTTGAGACAACCATTAGCCCGATATGTGTGGAAGCACCTAAGTATAAGATTCCCGCCTTTGTTGGAGGACACCTCAGCATGAGCAAGTATCTTCCCCCGGGAGAAGTTCCCGTGACCAAGTGGGTGGTTTACTATGGGTATGCCGATTATTGGGCCGGCCAGCTTGCTGGGAGGTTCTTCGAGGAGATGGGAGCTAAGAAGGTTGGTCTCATTGGCGGGGATTACGACTGGGGATACAGTAACGGGATGGGTCTGAAAGCCTACTGGGAAAAGCACGGCAAACCCTTTGAAATCAGCCCTGTAATTTACACCCCCCTCGACAAGACCGACTATACCACGGAAGTGTTAATCGTTAAGAAGGAGAAACCGGATGCGATTTTCTGTCCATATACGGGAGCGGGTTGGTTTAGCGTGGCAAAGCAGCTGCGTGATGGCGGTGCCATGCCGCGGATAATGCTCTATGGCACCACCTACTCAAACATGGGGGGCGCAAAGATTACCGGAGCTTATGGGGCAGAGAACATATATACCCTTGCAGATCACGATCCAACGAGCAAAGCCTGGAAGGGGTTTGTAAAGAGATGGAAGGCTAAATACGGTGGAAAGGCCTACCCTGAGGCATACACAAACAATTACTATCAGGTGATCTACTGGATCAAGACAGTATATGAAAAGGCGCAGACCAAGGATTCTGAAACGATTATTAAACTGATGCAGAAAACATCGTTTCAGAACGTGTGTATCAGCGCAATGGGGCCTCTTGACGGGTATGGGAATAATAAGGGCGCTAAAGGCGCAATTGTTAAGTTCGTACCGGGGGCTTCTGATCTGGATCCGAGCTTCAGCCTTCATCCGGAATTGGTGAGGGTATACAAGACACCTGAAGACAATATGCTCGAAATCGTCGGCGAATTGAAGGGATATAAGAAGCTTGAGTCAGGGGAAAAATATGAAAAGGCGCGGTAGAATAGGGTTCAGAAGCCGGTAGTGTCAGGTTTATTTCCCTTTGGTTTCAGGTAGTTACGTGTACTTACGTGATGAGTCATGGCTTGGTCCTCCGTGTGGGGTTTCAGCGCTACTGGGCACTGAATTTCCAACCCATCCAGAGGTCCAAGTCATCTTTTTTTGCTCTAGCTGGGAAGGGTAGATGAGAAATCAACGATGTTGAAGATAAGAAATGTACACAAGTGGTTTGGTGGCCTTCATGTCCTTGAAGACGTCAGCCTTACCCTGGGAAGCGGAAAAATCTGGAGCCTGATTGGGCCGAATGGTGCTGGGAAAACAACTCTCTTTAACGTGATAACGGGAATCCTCCCTGCCGATGCGGGGGAGATCGAATTTATGAATGAGGACATAACCAATATGAAACCCTATGAAATCTGCAGGAAGGGCGTTGCAAGGACCTATCAGCAGAAGAACCTTTTTCCCAACTTGAGTGTTTTTGACAATGTGATAGCGGGGATGCTAAAGGATAGGATAGAGGGTCAGATGAGGAGGGAGAGAGTTTATGAGATCTTAGAGTTTCTCGGGTTAGAGGGGAAACCAAGGGATGGTGTTTCCGGCCTTCGTCCCCTCGATTGCAAGTTGGTTGAATTGGGAAGAGCGTTGGCCACAAGCCCCAAGCTCATTTTACTGGATGAACTTATTGCGGGCCTCCTTCCTTCAGAGACGGAGAAAATTTGTGAGATTATTGAAACCCTTCGGGATAGAGGGTATACCGTATTCCAAGTCGGACATGAGATTAGACCTATCATGAGAACCTCTGACTGGATTTTCGTCCTCGATGAAGGATGCACGATAGCGGAAGTGTCGCCTGAGGAAATACGAAATAATAAAGATGTCCAGAGTGTATATCTAGAATAACAAGGGAGGAGATAATTGAGCGAGCCCATCTTGAGAGTTTCTGGATTAACTGCTTTCTATGGCTCTATGAGCGCTTTAAAGGGTATAGATTTCTATGCGTATGATAACGAAATTGTAGGTATCGTTGGGCCCAATGGAGCTGGCAAGACCACTCTGCTAGAGTCTATAGCGGGATCGATGCATATAAGGGATGGACAGATTAGTTTTTTGGGTCATCAAATCGAGAGATGGCCAGTACTCAAACGCCGTCAGCATGGATTAATGCTCGTCCCTCAGGACGGAAATATTTTTTCCATGATGTCCGTCAAGAAGAACCTTGAGGTGAGTGTAATTCTTAGCAAGCGTTCTGAAAAAGAAAGTCTCATAAACTACGTATATGAGCTTTTTCCGGTATTGTGGGATAGGAGAAAGCAAACAGCCAATACGTTAAGTGGTGGGCAGCAGAAGATGCTTGCTGTGGGTATCGGTATAGCTTCAAACGCAAAGGTTATGCTCATTGATGAACCTTCAATAGGCCTGGCACCTAAGTTGGTGACCAAACTATTTGAAACCCTGACAAAGATAAAGGAAGATACCCAGAAGACCATTGTCCTCTCAGAACAGAATATAAAAGTTCTCGATATTGCGGATAGGCTTTTTGGATTGGAAGCCGGTGAGATCAGATTCGATGAAACAAAGGAGAATCTCGGTGAAGACGTCGTAAGAGATCTCTACTTGGGAAGCGGCGGCTGATATTCGGCCAAAGTCGGTTCTTACAGAGTTGACGAAAATTCACGCTCGATGTTTAGTTTTGTCTACGAGGAGCTCGTGTGATTCTGAATGGGATTATCACAGGGTTAATTATGGGAGGGATCTTGTCTCTCCCCGTACTCGGTGTAGCGGTTATCTATGGTATAACCGGCATTCCCAATTTTGCTATAGGGGTCATCGGTGTTTTTGGTGGGTTTTTGACGTGGTATTTTTTGTCCTTTAATATGGGATTAGCTATTTTGATCGGAGTAACGGTTTGTTTCCTTGTGGGATATATCTTACAGAGGATATTGCTTACACCCATCAGTGAGAGGGGGGGGGATTCTACCCTTTTTTTTATCATAACGGTTTCCGTTGGTTTTGTCTTTGAGGGCTTCATCAGGGCTTTTTCCCCTCGCCCTAATATTTCCCTCGCACTTCCCCGCATAGGGACAATAAACATCGCAGGATTTACGGTGGAGGGGTTCAAGATTTTTGCCCTCATTTTTGCAATCGGAACTCTCGTAATCATCAGACTGGCAGAAGAGCATACGGAGGTTGGGAAGTCTTGGCAGGCTACATCTCAAAATCTAAAATTAGCAAAATTCGTCGGGATCAAGACGAGTCAGGTATTCAGTTTTGCATCTGGGATTGGCTGTGCTCTGGCGTGTGTGGGGGCTATTTTTTGGGGATCATTGTATAACCTAACCACATCGAGTGGTTGGGATTTGGGTTTTCTTGGATTTATTGTTGCCGTGGTGGGGGGGATTGGAAATATCTGGGGTGGAATAATCAGTGCATTGATTATGGGCATGGTAATGAGTTTTAGTGGATACCTGCTCGGCGGCATGTGGCAGAGCGTTATTCTGTATTTCATCGTTATTCTCGTTTTAATAATTGCTCCAAAGGGGATCTTAGGCAGTGAAAGATCGTTATGAGCAAATTGGAACAGTCCTAATACTCTTGTTGCCTCTCTTATTTGTCCTCAGGGGGGGCTATGTCCAAGAGGTAACGGGATATGTGTATTTGTTCTTGATACAGGGCTATGCGGCATGGTTCCTGTTTTTCAAGAGCGGTCAACCCTTTTTTGGCTATTCCGTCACGATGGCAATCGGTGCGTATGGGACAATTGTTCTCACCATAATCTACAAATGGCCCTTGCTTGCGTCGATATTCATCAGTGCAGCGATGGCAACGATGGTAGGAGTCCTCATATTCCTCGCCACGAGCAGGGCCAGGGGTTTTTATGTGAGCATGGCCTCCTTTTTGCTCGCGATTCTCTTTCCTAATCTCATCGATGCATTGCAGCCAATTACGGGGGGGAGAAGCGGTCTCTATTTTAGTGGGATCACTGCTATCATTGGATACGAGGCCCTATACCTTTTAGTAATATTCTTAACGGCAGCAATAACAGCACTTTTTTTCTGGATAATGGGAACGAAGGCGGGAAAGATTTTGACCCTCATTTCGGAAAATGATCAATTAACACAGGCTGTTGGAATCAATACACTCAAATACAAGATATTTGCTTATACTGTTGCAGGATTTATTTCTGGATTCGGCGGGGCTCTTTATGTTAATTATACTGGGTTTATTTCATCAGTGGATATAGAGGTTTTTACTACATTATACATATTCTTTATACCTCTCATAGGTGGGAGTAGGGTTTTTTACGGACCAATTCTTGGAGCTCTGTTTGTA
>Ga0209636_10007128_pt1 | contig 11409 bp, 11 predicted proteins | sample DeeMarSWOR152_54_FD_187464 | JGI IMG/M metagenome (GOLD analysis project Ga0209636, IMG submission 187464) | Marine sediment microbial communities from White Oak River estuary, North Carolina - WOR-1-52-54 (SPAdes) (version 2) | ecosystem: Environmental > Aquatic > Marine > Intertidal zone >... | reverse complement strand
CGAGCAGCTTCTCCAGCGGCTGCAAGCGCTGCAGGGGCGCGTCCCCGGGATCGGACACGTCCGCGGGTGCGGCCTGCTCGCAGGAATCGAGCTGGTCCGCGACTCCGACACCCGCACGCCGGACCGGGAGCGCGCCCAGCGCGTCATCCTCGCGGCTCTGCGCCGCGGGTTGATCGTGCTGGCCGATGGCCCGCACGCCAGCGTCCTCACCCTCACCCCACCCCTGACCATCAGCGAGGAGCAGCTCGACTTCGCTTCACGCACCCTCGAGGACTGTCTCCTCGCCGCCTGACCGGTTAGTTTCACCCCCTCTCAGGCACCCTCCCGTACACACGAGGAGAGACCACCATGCCGGACCCGGACATCACGGTTGAGGGCACGCCCAACCCCAACGCGGCCAAGTTCACCGTGGACCGCACACTGGTGGAGGGCGGTGGCAGTAAGCCGTATTTCGAACCCGAGGCGGCTGAGGAAGACCCGCTTGCCAGCCGGCTCTTCGCGATCGAGGGCGTCGAATCGCTCCTTATCGCCGAGGACTTCATTACCGTGACCAAGTCCGCATCCGCTGACTGGGACGCGCTCGTCCCGCAAATCGAAGAGACGATCAAGGAGGTCTTGTCCTGACACTTAACCCGTTACTCCCACTGGCCGTCGCCGGCCTGACGCTGGCCTGCACGGCTCAGGAGGACTCCGGGTCTGACCAGGGTCCCGCCATCGAGGCGCGCGCCAGTCTCACAGAGCCACGAGAGGTCCACCTGCGCAACGTGACGCAGCTGACGTTCGGCGGCGAAAATGCCGAAGCCTACTTCTCGGCCGATGACCGCTATCTGATCCTACAGTCCACGCACGGCGAGTACGGCTGCGACCAGATCTTCACTCTGCCAGCCAGCGGCGGTGAGTTGCAGCTCGTGAGCACCGGGAAGGGCCGCACCACCTGCTCGTATTTCTTCCCCGCAGGCGACAGGATCCTCTACTCCTCCACGCACGCATACGACGAGAGCTGCCCACCGCCGCCCGACTACTCCATGGGCTACGTGTGGGCGCTCTATCCGGAGTACGAGATCTTCGTCGCCGACCGCGACGGCGGCAACCTGGTTCAGCTCACCGACACCTGGGGCTACGATGCCGAGGCCACCATCTCACGCGATGGCCAGAAGATCGTCTTCACTTCCCTGCGGAACGGCGACCTCGACATCTATACGATGAACGCCGACGGCACGGACGTGAGGCAACTGACCGATGAGCTGGGCTACGACGGCGGCCCCTTCTTCTCTTACGATGGCACCAAGATCGTCTACCGGGCCTACCATCCGGAGACCCTGGAAGAGCGGCAGGACTACCTGCGGCTACTGGGGCAGAACCTGATCCGGCCCAGTAAACTGGACATCTTCGTCATGGACGCCGACGGCTCGAACAAGCGGCAGCTCACGGACAACGGGACCGCCAACTTCGCGCCCTATTTCTTCCCCAGCGGCGATCGAGTGATCTTTGCGTCGAACGTGCACGACCGCGGTAGTCGCGACTTCGATCTCTACGCGATCAACATCGACGGCACCGAGCTCGAGCGTATAACCTACCACGATGAGTTTGATGGCTTCCCGATGTTCAACTCGGACGGCAGCAAGCTCGTCTGGGGCTCAAACCGCTTCAACGCGAAGCCAGGCGACACCAACATCTTCATCGCCGACTGGGTCCACGACCCGGGTCACTAGTACAACTGCGCACACGGGATGATCGCCGGTGGGGCGCACCCCACCGGCGTCGCCGCACAGCCCACCAGCTCCTGCAGGACAGATCCTGTAGCTACGCTTGACCGCGCTGCCCAGCTGGAGGCCTACGCCGACGACCTGATCAACAAGGAGCTCGAACATGTCTTCAGCGCGCTCGACCTTGCAGCGCTCCAGCTTCTCGATGCACCGGCGCGCCTCACGCCTATCCCCTCCCGGTATAGCCGATCCGGCTCAGCACTTCCTCCAGCTGCCCCAGGATGCGGAGCGTCAGCCCCCAGATCACATGGCCACCATACTCGATGGTGGGAAACTCACGATCAGATAGCACGTCCAGCTGCAGCGTACCGCGGTGCTCCTCATCCACGACAACCTCAAGCGGAACCCAGACCGCGTACTCCACCTCCGTACTCGTGCGAGTCACAACATCGGGTTGCACCGCGACCACGAACGGCGTGATCGCGATGGCCGGAATCCGCCGCGTTCCCGGCACCACATCGTCAAGCTGACCCACGAGCCGCCCGACCTTCTCGAGATCCACGCCGACTTCCTCACGCGTCTCCCGCACCGCCGTCGCCCAGAGGCTCGCGTCATCGTCATCTCTGCGCCCGCCCGGAAGCGCCATGTGCCCGGACCACGGATCCCGCTCCTGCTCGGTCCGCTTGATCGCCAGGAACTTGAGCCCCGCAGCCGCCGGCCGCAGCAGAAGCGTTACCGCCGCCTCCACGTCGTACGCGCCCGGCTCCGCCCGCCGCGCCTCCCGTCGCGCCAGCTCGGCCCCTATCCTCTCGATCAATGACTCCGGGCTCACCGCTTGCCCTCGCTCGAGCCTCCGCGTTCCTTTCGTGCTAGCCTTGCACGACCTTAGCAAACGCCCGTACAGGCCTCATGGACATCCGAGAGCGCAAACAAGAACTCCGCAACACGATCTGGCGCCGCCTTCAGGAAGAGAGCGTTGCACGTTTCCCGGGCGCGGAAGGCCGCATCCCCAACTTCGTCGGCGCCGAGGCGGCCGCCGACCGCCTAACCCAGCTAGCTGCCTGGCGCAACGCCAGGAACATCAAGTCTAACCCGGACTCACCGCAGCTGCAGGCACGCAAGAACGCCCTAGCCGCCGGCCTCACCGTCTACATGGCCGTCCCTCGCCTACGCGACTCGCTACCTTTCATCGCGCTGGAGCCGAATCGCCTGCGCGTCCCTCCCTACCGCGCGGCGAGCATCAAAGGCGCCGCACGCTACGGCCGCCCGGTGGCCATCCAAGAGATGTCGGCGATCGACATCGTGCTCGCCGGCTCCGTCGCCGTCTCCCGCGACGGCTCCCGCCTCGGTAAGGGCGGCGGTTACTCCGACCTCGAGTTCGCGCTCGCTCGTCAGGCCGGCCTCATCGGCGAGAACACGGTCGTCGTCACGACCGTACACGCGCTCCAGATCGTTCCGGATGGCGAGATCCCGATGACGCGGCACGACGTGCCTCTCGACTTCGTCGTCACGCCCGACGAGATCATACACACCGCACGGGCCTTTGAGCGACCGCCCGGTATACTCTGGCAAGAACTCGATGAGCAAAAGCTGCGCGCGATCCCCGTGCTCCTCAGGCTCCGACCCAAAGGGCGCACGCCTTAGCGTGGACCCGCCTTCTGCTCCTCCAGGATCGTGACATAGCTCTCGTAACGGCGCGACGGCAACTCGCCAGTCTCCACCGCCGCGATCACGGCGCAGTCCGGCTCATGGACGTGGCTGCAATCCTGAAACCTGCAATCGCCTAGATACGGCCGAAACTCCGGGAAGCACCACGGCAGCTCATGCGTGCCCACCTCCCAGAACTGCAGCCTGCCGAGCCCGGGCGTGTCCACCACGTAGCCACCCACGTCCAAACGCTGTAGCGACGCCGCCACCGTCGTGTGCCGGCCCCGTTTGATCGCCTTGCTGATCTCACCGACCCGCAGCCCCAGCCCCGGCTGCAGCGCGTTGAGCAGGCTCGACTTCCCGGCCCCCGAGGGGCCGACGAACAGAGTCGTGTGACCAGCGAGCCGTTCGCTCAGTTGGCCCAGGTTGGCGCCGCTTGTCGCGCTCGTGTAGACGACCGGATACCCGATCTGCTCGTAGAGGTCGAAACCCTCTCGTGCCTCGCTTTCGCTCGTCAGGTCGATTTTGTTCACGACCAGAAACGCCGCGATCTCGCTCTCCTCAGCAAGCACCAGGAAACGGTCGACATTCGAGTAGACCGGCTCGGGCTGCGCCACCGAGAATACCGCGCCCAGCTGGTCCACGTTCGCCGCGATGATCTGCTCGCGCCGGCCGTGCGCCGTACGACGCGAGAGTCGCGAAGCACGTGGCAGAAGCTCGCAGATCACACAGCTGCCATCCGGCAGCCGCTCGACCTCCACCTCGTCGCCCACCGCGACCCTACCGATCCCCCGCTTCCGCTTCAGGCGCCCGCGCAGCGCGCATTCCAGTGTCTCGTCCCCGACCTCCACGTGATAGATACCGCCGGCCGTTCGCAGCACCCGGCCTTTCAAAACCGCGCCGCCACCCATCACCCGGACACCAGCTCGTCCAACACGTGTTTCACCTCGTGAAGCGTGAGCTTCTCCACCTCAGCGCGCGCCGTTTCCTCCGTCGCCGCCTCCACCAGATACTCGCTCTCCACATGCCCTACCGGCTCGTTCCCGTGCCATCTCAAGAAGAACAGATAGGCGCACCAGGTACCCTCATCACCCGGTTCGCTGATGATCTCCACCGTGTACGAATCACCGTCCCGTCCCTCGAAGGCCGGCGGTCGCTCGTGCTCGCGGATGTAGCCACCCAGTGTTGCGTCTTTCATAGCGAGACTAGAACGTAGGAGAGCCCGCTTAACGGGTCAACGTGGAACGTGAAGAACGGCCGCGTGACCGCGGGTGTAGAACCGTTGGAACCAGAGAACCTCTGACCTCGCTGTCTGATCAGTGATCCGAACGATCCTCCACGCCGACATGGACGCGTTCTTCGCGGCCGTCGAGGTGCGCGAGAACCCGGAGATCGCCGACCGCCCCATCGTCGTCGGCGCGGACCCTCGCGGTGGTCGCGGGCGCGGCGTGGTCGCCGCCTGCAACTACGCGGCCCGCAAGTACGGCATCCACTCCGCTATGCCCATCTCCGAGGCCTATCGCCGCTGCCCCGACGCCGTCTACCTGCGGCCTCGTATGTCGCTCTACGCCGAGGTGTCCCAACACATCATGCAGATCCTGGAGGGCTACACCGAGCTGGTCGAGGAGCTCAGCATCGATGAGGCCTTCCTGGACGTTACGGCTTCGACCAAGCTCTTCGGTGACGGCGTGACCATCGCCCGCCGCATCAAGCGCCAGATCCGCGAGCAGGAACGGCTCACCGTCTCCATCGGCATCGCGCCCAACAAGTTCCTCGCCAAGCTGGCCTCCGACCTCGAGAAACCCGACGGCCTCGTCGTCGTCGAGCCAGGCAGGGAGCGGGAGTTCCTCCAGCCGCTGCCGATCGAGCGGCTCTGGGGGGTCGGCCCGAAGACGGCGGAGCGGCTGCACGCACTGGGCCTGCTCACCATCGGCGATATCGCCGCTGCGCACCTCGAGACCCTCGAACGCCAACTGGGCCAGCACCACGCTCAGCACCTATACGAGCTGGCCAACGGCCGCGACGACCGGCCGGTCGAGCCCGAGCGCGAGCGCAAACAGATCAGCCGCGAGACCACATTCCTCAGCGACACCGATGACCGTGACCTCGTGCAGCGCACGCTGCTCGCCCTCACCGAAGAGGTCGCCGCCAAGCTCCGTCGCCGCCGCCTCGCCGCCCGTACCGTCACCATCAAGCTCCGCCTCGCTCCTTTCGAGACACTCACGCGCAGGCAGACTGTGGGCTCTGATCTGACCACCACGGACACCATCTACCCAATAGCACTTCAGCTACTCACGGCCGCTGATCCCGGCGACCGACCTATTCGCCTGATCGGCGTCGGCGTCTCCGGGCTGCACGCACCCGACAGCGCTACCCAGCTGAAGCTGTTCGAGGAAGGACAACGCAATGAACGGGACCACCGCGTGGCCGACCTGATGGACCAGGTCTCAGACAGGTTCGGCCGCGACGCCCTGAGGCGCGCAAAGCTGATCGACACGCACGCGGAAGACGAGGAAGAGGACTAGGCCGTTCCAGTTACACGCGGGAGGGACCGGGGGAGCGGCTCGCGTAGCTTCCGAGCGTCCGGGCTGGCTGGCAAGAGTCTCGACTGATGGCAGGAGGGCGGACCGCGCGGTCTCACCGGGCCCCGACGCCTCCTAGCTGAAGAAGTCGATTACACCTCTCAGCCCCTCACAGAGGGCATCCACATCATCTCGATCGTTGTACAAGTAGAAAGACGCGCGCGTCGTCGCCGTGACACCCAGTCGCCTCATCAGCGGCTGGTTGCAGTGGTGGCCAGCCCGCACCGCGATCCCCCGGTCGTTCAGTATCTGCGCCACATCGTGAGGATGCAGAGCGCCGAGCTCGAAGGAGAACACGCCTGAATGATCGCTCTCCGGACCGAACGCCCGGAACCCCGGTATTTCGCGCGTCCGCTCCAGCGCGTAGCCAAACAGATCGTGCTCGTGCGCCTGGATCCGCTCACGCCCGAGCCGCGCCAGGTAGTCCATCGCCACCGCCAAGCCCACCGCGTCCGCGATGTTCGGCGTGCCCGCCTCGAACCTGTGGGGCGGCGGCTTGTACGTCGCCCGCTCCAATTCGACCAGCTCGATCATCTCGCCGCCGCCCTGGTACGGCGCCATCGCCTCCAGTAGCTCGCGCCGCCCCCACAGCACGCCGATCCCTGTGGGCCCGCACATCTTGTGCCCACTGAACACGTAGAAATCGCAACCCAGCGCCTGCACATCCAACGGCAGGTGCGGCGCCGCCTGCGCACCGTCCACCAGCACCCGCGCGCCTACCCGCTTCGCCGCCGCCACGATCTCCTCGACCGGGTTGATCGTCCCGATCCCGTTCGAGACATGCGTGAAAGCGACCAAGCGCGTGCGGTCCGTCAGCAACTCATCCAGCTGCTCGAGTCGTAAACGCCCCTGCTCGTCGATATCGACGTACTTCAGACGTGCGCCGACACGCTGCGCCAGCAACTGCCACGGCACGATGTTGGAATGGTGCTCCAGCACCGTTAGCAGGATCTCGTCACCCCGCCCCACGTTCTCATAGCCCCAGGCCGTGGCTACCAGGTTGATTCCCTCCGTCGTGCCGCGCACGAACACGACCTCGCTCGCGGCCGCCGCACCGATGAACCGCGCCGCCGTCTCACGCGCACCCTCATAGGCACGCGTCGCCCGCGTCGATAGCTCGTGAAGCCCACGGTGCACGTTGGCGTGATCGCGCTCGTAGTAACGCTCCAACGCCTCGATCACGACCCGCGGCCGCTGCGACGACGCCGCGCTGTCGAGATAGACGAGTCGGTGGCCGCTTACCTCTTGCTCGAGGATCGGGAAGTCCCGCTTGATCGACCCTACGTCCAGTGCCATGTTCGCATGCATCTCGCTTAGCTCGTCATTCCGTCGAGACCGGCTCGCCCTTACCCTCCAGCGCCGCATGTAAGGTGTGCCAGGCTAGCGTCGCACACTTCACCCTGACCGGAAACTCGCGAACCCCGGACAACACCGCCAGCTTGCCGAGCGCCTCCTCGTCAATCTCTGCCTCACGACTACTGGTCACCATCGCGCGAAAACGGTCGAAGGCCTCCTCAGCCTCGGCCCTCGTCTTGCCTTTGACGACCGTCGTCATCAGCGACGCCGACGCCTTCGAGATCGCGCAGCCCGAACCCTTGAAGGCGATATCCTTCACACGCTCGCCTTCCAACACCACGTAGACCGTGATCTGGTCGCCGCAAAGCGGATTGTAGCCCTCGGCGCTGTGGCTCGCGCCCTCCAGCTCCTTGAAGTTGCGGGGGTTGCGGCTGTGCTCGATGATGACCTGCTGATACAGCTCGCGAAGGTCCGACATGGGGCGCGCCTCCCGGTAGCCCGGCTGGAACGGCGCGCCATCCGCTGAGTGGAAGGCGCGACCGCAGTCCTAGCTCAGTTTCTTCAAGATCTCACCGCGCGGCAACCTACCCGTGACCAGGTCCTCCACATAGCGGCGGATCGGCTCCTCTCTCATGCGTTCCAGATTCTCGGCCGCGAAGCCGAAAAGCAACAGCGTCCGTGCCGTCTCCGCCGCGATGCCGCGCGACCGCAGGTAGAAGATCGCCTCGTCGTCCAGCTGGCCGATCGTCGCTCCATGCGTGCACTTCACGTCGTCCGCATAGATCTCCAGCTGAGGCTTGCTGTCCATCTGGGCTTCGTCGGAGAGCAAGAGGTTGCGGTTCGTCTGCTTGGCGTCCGTCTTCTGTGCGTCCTTGTGGACAATGATTCGGCCGCTGAAGACCCCGCTCGCCTTGTCGTCCAGAATGCCGTTGTAATACTGCCGGCTGCCGCAGTGCGGGCTCGCGTGCTCGACCCACATGAAGTTGTCGATGTGCTGCCGGCCGCGCGGCATGAACACACCGTTCAGCACACACTCTGCACCTTCACCCGCCAACACCGGATGCATGTTGTTGCGCACCAAAGCGCCACCTAAGAACACTCCGTGGCAGGTCACGTTGCTGCCCCGCCCCTGCTGCACGCGCACCGTGCCGATATTGTACGCCCGCTCGCTCTCACGCTCGACCCGGTAGTGCTCGAGCACCGCACCCTCGTCGACCACGAGCTCTGACACCGCGTTCGTGAAGTACTCGTCACCGCCCAACGAGACGTACTCCTCCACAATCGCGGCCTCCGCCGCCTCGCCGACCATGATCAGGTTGCGCGGATGCGTGACCACAGGGCTCGATGTCTTCGTTGTCCCGAAGACTAGATGGATCGGCCGCTGTACCAGCGCCCGCGCAGGCACGTAGACGAAGCCGCCGTCCGCCATGAACGCCGTGTTCAGGACCGCGAAGAAATCCCGCTCGTAATCGAGATGCTTCGCTAGATGCTGCTCCACCAACTCCTTGTGCGTCCCCAGCGACTGCGCCAGGCTACAGGCGATCACACCGCCCGGCTGAGCGCATGGGTCAGACAGCTCCTCCACGTAACGGCCGTTCACGAACACCAGCCGCGCCGACTCCTGACCCCGGAAGACGAACGGTGCCACGTCGTCCAATGTGATCTTCCCGCCACCCGACGCGGCACGGAACGTCTTCTTCGCCAGCGGCGCCAGGTTGGTGAACTTCCAGTGCTCGTCTCGTACCGTCGGGAACCCGAGCTCCGCGGACCGCTGGATCGCCGCCTGCCTCACGTCCCGCAGCCAGGACGGCCCGCCCGCACCGTTCTGGAACCTCTTGAAGGCCTCGAGATAGCCCTCCAGACCTCCTTTGCCCTTCAGCTTCCCGCTCAACGGCCGCGCCTCCTCACGCGCTCGCGCCAGCGGGCGCCGCCGGATCACGCTCGCCGGCCCAGGAGTAGCCGTGCTCCTCCAGATGCAACGCCAGCTCCTTGCCACCTGACCGCACGATCCGCCCATCCACCAGCACGTGCACGTAGTCAGGAACGATGTAGTTCAGCAGTCGCTGGTAGTGCGTGATCACCAACATCGCGCGCTCCGGGCTGCGCAGCGCGTTCACACCGTCCGCCACAATACGAAGCGCGTCGATATCAAGGCCCGAGTCGGTCTCGTCCAGAATCGCCAAGCTGGGCTCGAGTACCGCCATCTGGAAGATCTCGTTCTTCTTCTTCTCACCGCCGGAAAAGCCCTCGTTCACCGACCGGTGCAGCATCTCGTCGCTCATGTGCAGCTGCTTCACCTTGTCCTTGAACAGCTTCAACGCTTCGAACGCGTCGAGCTCCTCCTCGCCCCGGTGCTTGCGTATCGCATTCAACGCCGCCGTCAGGAACTGGATACTCCCGACTCCGGGAATCTCCACCGGGTACTGAAAGGCCATGAACACACCCTCACAGGCACGCTCCTCCGCTTCCATCTCGAGAAGATCCCGACCCCGGTATAGGACCTGGCCCTGGGTCACCTCGTAACCATCACGGCCAGCCAGCACCGACGCCAGAGTGCTCTTGCCCGAGCCGTTCGGCCCCATGATCGAATGCACCTCGCCAGCGTCAACCTTCAGGCTGAATCCCTTGAGGATTTTCCTGCCCTCAACGCTCACGTGCAGATTCTTGATCTCCAGCATCTATCTTCTCTGCTCCTCATCACTCGTTCGGACGCCCGCTCTAGCCGACACTGCCCTCCAGGCTCACGCTCAACAGCTTCTGCGCCTCCACCGCGAACTCCATCGGTAGTTCCCCGAACACTTCCTTGCAGAAGCCCGACACGATCAGTGAGATCGCGTCCTCCATGCCGATCCCACGCTGCTGACAGTAGAACATCTGGTCCTCGCCGATCTTCGACGTCGAGGCCTCGTGCTCCATACGCGCGCTGCGGTTCTTCACCTCGATGTACGGAAACGTGTGCGCGCCGCACTGGTCACCGATCAGCAGCGAGTCGCACTGCGTGTAGTTCCGTGCGTTCTCGGCGCCCTTCATGATCTTCACCATGCCGCGATACGTGTTCTGACCGCGGCCCGCCGAGATGCCTTTGCTCACGATCGTCGACTTCGTGTTCTTGCCGATATGGATCATCTTCGTGCCCGTATCGGCCTGCTGTCTCAGGTTCGTCAACGCCACCGAGTAGAACTCGCCGACCGAATTGTCGCCCTGCAAGATGCAGCTCGGATACTTCCAGGTGATCGACGAGCCCGTCTCCACCTGCGTCCACGAGATGTGCGAGTTACGACCCTGACACTTGCCCCGCTTGGTGACGAAGTTGTAGATACCGCCCCGGCCCTCCTCGTCACCCGGATACCAGTTCTGGATCGTCGAGTACTTGATCGTCGCATCATCGAGGGCGACGAGTTCCACCACAGCGGCATGCAACTGGTTCTCATCCCGCATCGGAGCTGTACAGCCCTCCATATAGCTCACATAGCTGCCTTCGTCAGCGACGATCAGCGTGCGCTCGAACTGACCCGCCTGCGCCGCGTTGATCCGGAAGTAGGTGGACAGCTCCATCGGGCAACGCACGCCCTTCGGCACGTAGACGAATGATCCGTCACTGAACACCGCTGAGTTCAGTGCCGCGAAGAAGTTGTCGGTGTGCGGGACCACCGTGCCCAGGTACTGACGTACCAGTTCGGGATGCTTCTGCACCGCTTCCGAGAACGAGCAGAAGATGATCCCGTGCTTCTCTAACTCCTTCTGGAACGTCGTCGCCACCGAGACGCTATCGAACACCGCGTCCACGGCCACACCCGCCAGCCACTTCTGCTCTTCCAGCGGGATCCCCAGCTTCTCGTACGTGCGTAACAGCTCCGGGTCCACCTCATCGAGGCTCTCCGGCCGGCTCTTGGGAGCCGCGTAGTAGCTGATCGCCTGGTAATCGATCGGACCATAGCCGTACGGCAGGAACGCCCACTTGGGTTCCCTGCCCGCATCGTACAGCTCCTTCCAGTGCCGGTAGGCCTTCAGTCGCCACTCCAGCAGCCAGTCCGGCTCGTTCTTCTTCGCCGAGATGAACCGGATGATCTCCTCGTTCAATCCCGGCGGCGCGAACTCCTGCTCGATGTCCGTGACGAACCCGTACTTGTATTCGCGCTGGGCTAGAGCCTCTATCGTGTCCGTGGTGTTGCTCATCG
>Ga0209636_10007126_pt1 | contig 11412 bp, 9 predicted proteins | sample DeeMarSWOR152_54_FD_187464 | JGI IMG/M metagenome (GOLD analysis project Ga0209636, IMG submission 187464) | Marine sediment microbial communities from White Oak River estuary, North Carolina - WOR-1-52-54 (SPAdes) (version 2) | ecosystem: Environmental > Aquatic > Marine > Intertidal zone >... | reverse complement strand
AATTCTTAGATCAAACGTTTCACCTCTTCTAGAACAAGTCTTAGATTGCTCCTATATGCCAACTGTAATATTTTATAGGAAATAAATCCGTCTCTCACTGCGCGCGCGCTAGGATGAGAAAAGCGATAGCAAGGTTAGAGTATGAGAAAGCTGAGAGTCATGCAACGAAGCATGAAATCCTCAAACCTTCTAAACCAAATTCATCGGTCGTATAGTTCGAAAATCAGGATCAGGAATGGTTTCACCACTTTCGTGCACAACAATGCATCCGATTATGGTCTGCCCTCACAAGTAAAATACATTTCTTCACGCAAGTAGATTATAGATTGCCGGTCCATATCAGTTTAAAGAAACTCTTTTCACCACTCACATGAATCCGGATGGCGACGAGTTCTCAGCTTGACAGCAAAGATACCTTGGAAATGGTGGTTGTCTCGAGAGATTCGGAGCCCACGATCGAGGAGATGATGGAGTATTGGAGGCATATTCGCAACCTAAGAAGGTGTGATGGCTGCAGTCGTCATATGACCTGCTGGAGAGTCGACAGTATCGCGTATTTTCCCAAAGCCATTCTTCGTGTATGTTCCAAAAAAGACGTCAGGAAAGCCGTTCTTAGAATGCAGGAAATGAAAAAGGACAAGCCACTAGGTTACTACGCAATAACTGGTAAGTGGCTCATGTTCAGAGAACTCAACACCCTTCTGGAGGACTAGACCTGCCTCATCTTGATAGACAAGATACTGTAGCATTTGAACTGGAAACTCTGAGAGAGACAAGTGAAGAGGAAGCCAGAGCTACCTACGAACCAATTGACGTAATCATATGCACCAAGAACAGCGGTAAAACCCTCAAACCAGTTTTAGAACGCGTCTTTCAAAACATTCCAGTATCAAACCTCATAATCATCGATGGGGGTTCAACGGACGACACTCTGCGAATAGCGGACAAATATACCGATAAAATCTACTTCGATGGAGGTAAACCAATTGGATTTTCAAGAGCCCTTGGATTAGAATTGGCGAAAACGGAAATAGTTGCATTTATTGATAGTGATGTATATATTCCCAAAAATTGGTATAAGAAGCTTATAGGCTACTTTTCAGATCCTAAGACTGCTGTTGCCACAGGAGCATTGTTCTATGGATACAATGTAAAGCCACTTAGAAAATTATACGAATACAAATATTTTAATGAAAATAGGATAAATTGGGGATTAAACAACGCTCTTTTAAGGAGAAAAACGATAATTAAAATTGGGAATATAAGACAAGATCTATTTTCTTCAGAAGATATTGAATTATATAAAAGAATAAATAAGATTGGTTTTTATTGGGTTTGTGATAATTCAGTTATTTCTCATCATCCAAGTTCATTAATAGATTATCTTAACCATATTAAATGGTGGAGTAAAGGAGCAGCTAAAACAGGACTATATTCTATGAGACATATTATTAATTTAGCTCTAGGAGGATTCTTAATTGGAATAATACTAGCTATAAAAGTTCATCCGCTATTTTTAATTTATTATCCATATAAACAAATAATGTGGTGTTATTCATTCATAAATGAAATTAAAAAACATAATTCAAGAGAGCTAAAGGAGAGTTTAAATGTATTTTAGTGTTGTTATTCCTATACATAATGAGGCTAAATTTCTTCCCTATAGTTTACCATCCATCTACCAAATAAAACCTGATGAAGTTATTCTAATATTTGATAGATGTACTGATGATAGCCTGAAAATTGCAAAAAAAATAGCAAGTAATTTTTGCTATATATCTAGAAACAAATTTATTGAATTCAACAAAGAAACTCCAGGATGGAATCGAAGGGTTGCTTTCCTTTATAGATATGGATATAAACTAGCGAGAAATGACATAATATTGACTGTAGACGCGGACATTATTTTAGATAAGTGCGTCAAATTTTACCTTAATATGATTGGAAAGTATGGGATTCATTTAATAAGTTTTAGTTGGATACCATTTCCTTTAACTATCCAATTTTTTATTAGTAAATTGATATCCTTAATATCTCCTAAAGAGGGATCAAGCGGTATCTATGCTTTTTCGAGACAAGCTTGGTTGGAGACAGAAGATGAAGAATCTGTGAGAAAAGTATATAGAGCAGCAGATACACATCTACAAATTTCAATGGAAAAAAAATATAGAAGAAAACACATTCAAACAAAAACAATTCATTTAAGACCTAGAGAAGGGAAAAAAGATCATTATGTTGAGGGAGTAATGCATAGGATTATTATTAAAAGACCATTATGGAAAGAAATGATTTATAGTATGATATATCTAAAACCTATGATGTTGGCTGGATATTTGCGCGCGCGGACATTAAAAAAATTGTATAACAATTGATATTCTCTTTTACTCTTTAATGGCTGATAAGGACATCTTTGATAGTAATATACTAGCGTACTGAAGGACGGGAAATCAAGAGCATTCCCGCTGATCCTTTCTAAGATCGGGTTCTCCCACAACACTATGAGGATGCACCCGGTCCAACTGGAGATGGAGGGCCTCGTGGCGAGGCGGAATAGTCCTCGGGATAGCCGAGGAAGGCCCTAGTTCACCTATAGCCTACCCGAGGGAGTTGATGGACGAGTCGAATCTGCCCTGTAAGGCCATATATTGGGTCAATCGTCCTCCCCTTCGAGAGGTTGAGCTATGTCTGCAGGCGTAAGAAGTATAGGTACTGCAAGGATTTCAGAGGTATATGTGCTCGCTATAGTAGAAGTTTAACATAATTGCACTTAAAAAATTGTTCTATTTCCTTGAAGCCAGCCAAGTAAATAATGTACCCCCTCCCAAATCATAAATGGGAAATATCTGAGATCCCTATACCTAAATGCATACTTAAAACCTAAAATAAAACCTCTATAAAACCTCTTAAAAAAGTATGTCCAAGAATAGAGTCTACTGATTCTAGCACTCTTACCGTACCAATAAGTTTGATTTAAGTATCTTCTGTAACTGCCAACTAAATGAAGATTTACTAGGTCAGGATCTTGATAAGCTGGGATACCTCTTTCTTTGCATCGTCGAAAGAGCAGTGTGTCACCGCCAGCATCTATTAATCCTCTATCCCAGTCCTCTGTAAGTTTAAGGAAAATCGTCCTATTTACGAAAGCTGCATCTAACCCACAAATCTCTTTTCGACGTCGAGTAAAAAAATGATTTGCGAGACTCTTCCAAGCGATATGATCGTAGAATGTCCCTTTGCAGATAAAATTCTCATTAATTCTGTGTTTTAATCTAGTGTAGAATTTTGGATGAATTAAAATATCCGAGTCCAGAATCATGAAATATGAAGTCTCGCAAAGGGATGCTCCAAGCCGTAATGCCTGACTATAATTGGCATTTGACATAATACTGATGCAACCCATCTCTTCAGCTATCTCCGCCGTGGAGTCGTTCCCTTTGTCTATCACGAATACATTGTTTACAGGCACATCACTGGAGAATAAGGCTTTCAAGCACTCCTTTATAGTCCTAATGGAGTTTTTCGTGGGAATAACAACATCAAAGGAAATTAAATCTAAATCCGTCCAATCCAGCGACTCCTTAATATCTAAAGTACATAGATCCTCTGCTACGATCGCCAAAGGAATCGTTTCGAATGACTTCAAAAATATATTTACTAATTATGGATTTTAAATTTATATCAATTACATTATCAAATTGATGCTTCTATAATTTTATTCAATTTTTTCTTAACTTGACTAAAGCTTATTTTTCCTATTTTATATTGTTTCAATATAAATGAAACATTTAATGAAAATAGATTTTTTATAAGAATTTTATTTATTTTAATATTTACTTTCCAAAATAATGATATTTTAGAAAATTTAGCATTTTACTGTGATATAAGAGTGATTTATAAATTCATAATTTGATCTATGTCTAAAACATCATTCTTTAATCTCACCATAAAGTCTGTTATTTTTATCTTATAATAGTTAAAGAAATATATGAATTTTTATAAACTCTATATTAATATAGTGGTTCACTAATATGGCTGAAAGGTAATTTTTTTTGATACTCTTATCCAGTAATAGTAATCTTCCGCTAATCTAGTCTCTGGATCATATTCTCCGATAGTTTCCATTACTAATTTCGAATATAAGAAACAAGCCCCTAAGTTATTCCCTTTTTGGAAGGAAATTTTATCGGGTAATTTTCAGACTTTTAGATTTGATGGTTCTTTTTCATATATGATATAAATATCACAGTACACGAAGTGGCACGTGCTAGCGAATTTAATTATTTACGAAGATATTTAGGAGAGCCATACCCCATCATTTTGAGGTAAGGATGAAGATGGTAGGTTCTCCCAAAATATTGTTCGAGAACTTGGATTAAACTCCAATCCATCCCATCCTCTGGACAGGACTACACAGAGAAAGCCCAGGGAGACCCGTGGAATACCACCCCGAGGGAGACTTCAGAACCCTGATACTCCATAAGATCCTCCAGATCCTATACGTGAAGGACCTGGTAAAACGCCTCAGGCGGGACCTCTACCTCAGAGAGGCCTGCAGCTACAGGGACAGGCCCCCCTACGAGGCCCACTTCACCCAGATAAAGGGCTGCATCGGAGCCGAGGGCTTCTGACTAATGTAGGCCCACCTCCGCAAAGAGGCCCTCAGGATCAGGGAGAGCCAGCCCATGGAAGTCGTCGGCTTCGTACAGGCGGCCTACCTCGACGGCACCGACCTGCCGGCCAGGAGCAGCAGGGGCCTCCACGACACCCGGAAGGGCCTCGGCAATCCTGAGGCAAGGATCGGACGGGGCAAGAAAGGCTTCTACTTGGGCGCGCGCGTGAGACTGGTGCTGATGGTTGTCTACGCCGCTACCATAGTAGCCGCCTTCATCGGTAGGCCGGAGATGAGGTACAACATCGCTTACTTTACCTAAGCTGAGCCGTGGGATGGACTGGGGAGGTAGAGGATGCCATGCATCTTGGAGAGCTTGGGGGCCTATTGTTGGCCTCTCAATCATTATCTTACGCGATTAGAGGAATTGGTAGAAAATGTACCAGCTGAGACTATGTTTTATAAAAGTAAGAAATAATCCACTAGCTATCGTTCAACTAATTATTAAATTCACCTGCACGCATCATTAATGAACTGAAAAAAATTTTTGAGATGTACAGTAGTGATTGAATTAGACAGCTTTCCTGGAATGTTCCTTTCCATATTAATTAATCGTGGTACCGGGTTTAGGATTGATACATTAAAAAGGCGGTGTGTTTATGGTGAACTTAAATTTATCATTCCGCGCAAGTATCTCTGAAATGGATTTTAGATACATAATTACTATATAAAATACTAATTCAATTCAGGGTCGATAAAATTCGCAATGAAAGCAGTGAGAAAGATGTTAAATAATATTTGTTATTTAGACTTGGATGGTGTTTTCGTACCTTATCCAAAATGTTGGTTAGATTACATAGAATTAAAAACCGGTAAACATTTCGATTCATTGGATGAAGCCAAAAAAAAACTTGCTCATGCAGAGTATGTACGTCTGAAAGAAGATTATAGAAGTAGTGAATTCAAGTATAATCTTTTACCGCGTAAGGGTTCCTCGAAGTTTACTAGATTCTTACAAGATGAAGGATATCAAATAATTATTGCAACAACTCGACCAATCGACCATTCAAAATTACTAATAAGAACAATAAGATGGCTTGATAGAAATAATATTTTTTTTGATGATATAATTTTTCAGAAGGAATTTGAGGTAGTAACAAAATATCCTGATTTTATTTTTGGTGTTGAAGATGAACCTTATATAGCTAATATATTAGCTAAGTGGGGATATAGGATGTTTTTGATGCGCAATAGTCGAAATATTTATAATTTACATGAAAAAGTTATTGTCGTTGATTGCTTTGAAGATATAATGAATAATATAAAATATAAAAAATATAAGGAAACAAATTTTCCTGAATTATATCTTGAAATAAAGGATAAAAATATTTCATCATTGACTACTTAATAAATATGGGAGGATCAAAATATAAGACAAATTATAATGAAGACTTTCATCATAAATCGAAATACATTAGATCTTGCTGAAAACCAGAAAAGACAAGTTAAGTTAATGAGTGAGCGTATCTCTCAGCTAGATAATGAAATAATCATATATAATTGTAAAGAAGAACCATTTCAAGGAAAGCTAAATGGACACTATAGAGCATTACAAGAATATGGCAATAAAAGTTGTGACTATTATTGGTTTAATCATCCGGATTTGAGTTTTGCTATTGACACGGGTTGTTTATCGAAACTACTAAATATTACGGAAAAAAATCCAAAAATAGCTGTTATAAGTCCAACGGAAGATAATAGTTCCTATGTAAACATGCACAAAGAAGGATGTGAATGGCATCCTGTTGCAACTTGTGATTATCTTTCATTGCTGATAAGACAATCTGTTATAAAAAAGATTGGTTTTTTGAACCCAGAATTTAAATATTCATGGGGGGCGATACATGAATACAGTTATAAAGTATATAAAAATGGTTGGTTTATCGCATATTGTGATATTGCTAAAATGCACCATTTTGGAGGAACCACATATGGTAAAAAGGATACAATAAGTCGAGAAGAGTATATAAAAAATGCTAAAAAATTTGCTAGAGAATATTTCTGCAAAAATTATGGAAAAAGCTGGGATAAAGAATTTGGTAAGCTATTACCTAAAGGAATATTGAATTCTTACACTGTGCATCGTAAATTTTGGGAAAAAGAGCTAATAAATAAATTTAGAAAGTTTCAAAGGCTCTACTTAAAATATATTAATATGGCGAAATTATCTGTTCTTTTTCTTGAACAACGAATATATCGACGTCGTTTCGAAGGTGTTTATCCTTTAAAATTAAATTTAGGTTGTGGAAATGAAAAAAAAGAAGATTGTGTAAACATAGATATTGATAGGAGGGTTAAACCGGATCTCATAGCAGATGCAAAAAATCTCTATATGTTTTATGATAACACAATTGATGAAATTAAAAGTTATCATCTTTTTGAACACTTCATATACAGTGAGGCTGTAAAAGCAATAAGTGAATGGTATAGAATTCTAAAATCTGGAGGCAAACTATCAATTGAACTACCAGATTTAGATAGATGCGTTGAAATTTTGAGTAAAAAAAATGAGCCATTTGATTGGTATGACAATGCTCAAAATCCTCCTGAGAAATATGCTTTAGGAGGAATATATGGCTGGTTACCAGAAATTAATCCTAAAAATTCAAAGAAGGTTAATTTATTTCATATTCATAAATATGGTTGGACGTATAAAACTATTAAATATGAATTAGAAAAAGTTGGATTTAGGAAGATTAAAAAAGTTTCTATAATACAAAATTATCGCCCTTCAATAATTTATAATAGAGATATGAGGATTGAATGTATAAAATGAAAAATCTTGTTATTTGTCCTGAATTTACAAATCATTGTAATTTTAAGTGTATAAAATGTCCCCAATCATTATACAAAAAAATATCAATTGGAAGAAATTCATTTTACAGAGAAAAAGGATATATGCCAGAAAATCTTTTTAATATAGTTTTAAAAAATGTTAAAAAATATGCTAAAGAAGTTTCAATAGGTTTTTTTGGAGAACAAATGTTACATCCAAAATTTAATGAATTTATTAAATCATTAGCATATAATAAAAAATATGAATTAACTATAAATACAAATTTATCACTTGTAACAAACAAAAATATTGAAATTTTAAAATTATTTGATGAAGTAAGAATAAATCTTGATTCTTCTTATTCATTATTATATAATAGAACTTGTCCAGGAACTGTTTTGGATATAAATGGTAATATAAATCATAATAGATTAGAAACCATTTCAAAAAAATTAGAGTACTGGTTAAGTTTACCTGATCATTCACCAACTAGAATAGTTTATACTGTATCTTCATTTAATGAACATGATAAAAATCAATTTGTAAAATTATGGCTACCTAAATTGACTAATAAAGATTATATATTAATGAAATCTATTATATCATATGGAGGGATTATATATAATCTAAATATAAAAAATAATATTTGTAAAATTCCTCAAAGATTATATTTTGTAATTTCTTGGAATGGAGATTGTACTCCGTGTAATTTAGATGTTAACCTAGCATTAAAAGTAGGTAATTTAAATAAAGAAAAAGATATTATGCTAATTATAAGAAGTTATAAATGGAAAAATATTATATCTCATATTAAGAATAAGGATGGAATATGTTTAAATTGTCCAGATGCAAATAATTGGACAAAAAATAAACAGTTTAAAGGGAAAAATTTATGTTAAAAAATTTTAATATTTTTATAAAATCGTATATAAATAAATATAATATTAGACAAAAAATTAAACAATTAAATCCATGGTATTATGAATTAAAAATAAATGATGTAAAAATTAAACCAGGTATTTATCCTATAAAAAAGAAAGATTTTCCTGATACAGAATGGTTAATTAATCGTCAGAAATGTAGAAAAAAATTATTAATTGATGAAGTTATTAAAAGATTTAACTTTAATGATGCTAATATACTTGATATTGGATGTAATTGTGGATATTGGTCAAGTATATACATAATAAAATATGGAGCAAAATATGTAGTTGGATTAGAAGGTCGAGAAAAATTCATAAAACAAGCCAATCTTTATTATGAAAATCTTGGTATAAAAAATAAGAGTATGTTTATCTTAGGTAATGTAATGGAAATAGACTACCGATATCTATCTGGAATTCCATTTGATTTTGTACTATGTGCCGGCATACTTTATCACATAAAAAACTATGAATTATTGCTTGAAAAAATCTCTAAGGCAAATACTCGTGCACTAGTGATTGATACAAGGATAAGTCCAATTGAGTACGGATTTATGGAGCCTGGAGATCTTTTTTTCAACGCCATAGAAGAAACAAGAGACAAGAGGATTCCAACGATGGATAGATTGCTTAAATTACTAAACAATTTTGGTTATAATGTTGAGATAATCCCTCCAAAATTTAAAACAATAAAAGGCGTTACCGGCGTGGATGATTATAACGCGGGAAATCGAGTTTGTTTATTCTGTGAAAAAAAGATCATAAATAACGTGAACTAAAGATTATTAAAATATGAGACACGTACACTACAGAAATGAAATATTTTCAGTATTATACATGAAAATAAACATGGAAATTTTTGTCTCTCACAAAAAGAAGATATCTGATTTTTAAATGGATTTTAAATACATAATTAGTTTATATGACACTAACCCATTACATCCGATATAACGTGATAAAAATGCTAAATAATTTACCTAGTTGCAACTTGTATGGAATTTTAACCATATTAATAGGGAGCAGTTAGAAGTATGAACGAGGATTATCCTAATATTGTTTTTATTATTATTGATGCTTTAAGAGCTAGAAACCTTAGTTGTTATGGCTACCCTATTCCTGTTTCTCCAAACATAGATAAGATTTCAAAAGAGGGAATATTATTTGAAAATTCTTATTCTTGTTCGAATTGCACTGATGCGTCCAGAACAACCATATTTTCTGGAATGTATCCAACATCACATGGAATTCTTGGACACGGCGGATTATGGCATGGTAAAAAAATTGGTGAAGTAGACACTAAGAAATTATATGATTCGGGCATCCTTTTACTCCCCGAGATACTTAAAGTAAAAGGATATACAACTCTTGCAGTCGATTGGCTAGGGAGATGGCATAGAAGAGGATTCGATCATTATAGCGGTATGTTATCAACAACTAAAGAAATATCCTTTCCTATAAAAAAAATTCATAATCGAATGATTAATTGTAGTAGACGATATGCAAGCTTGCAAAAATCGTCAATAATTGATGATGCAACCTCTGTAACTGATTACGGAAGATGGCTTCTAAGAAGATCCCATAATAAAAGGTTCTTCCTTTTTCTTCATTATTGGGATGCTCATTCTCCATATGCTCCACCTGTTAAATTCTATAAAAAAATTGACCAAATTGGATTAAGTAGAAGTATATTAAAATGTTTAAAGAGAAAATATACGCGCGAAGAAATGATAGAAGAAATAAAATTAAGATATCTGGCTTCAATTGCATATGTTGATTACGAGATTGGTAGACTTGTTAAGACAATTAAAGAACTTGGAATAGAAGATAAAACCTTATTGATATTGACATCAGATCATGGTGAAAGTTTAGATGAACATGATATATATTTTGATCATCACGGTTTATATGATGTAAATATACATGTACCTCTTATTTTAAAATATAAAAATTATGGGAAGAATATAAAAGTTAAAGGATTTATACAACATTATGACATAGCACCAACAATATTAAATATTTTAGGTATAAACAGTAAAAAATTTGATGGAAAATCCTTTTTACCGATGTTATATGAACTCGAAGAAATACATAAGGCAATTTATTGTGAAGAAGCTTTATGGCAAAGAAAAAGATGTATAAGGACTCATGAATACAAGTATATAATGGCTCCATCAAAAGAAGACGCCTATTGTAGAATGTGCAAAACCATCCATGGAGGTGTTGAGGAGCTTTACGATTTAAGGAAAGATGCAGAGGAAACTAATAATATAATAGATAGAGAGGAAGTTATTAGAAATAAACTAAGAGGAAATTTAATGCACAATTTTTTATGAATAATAAAATTAATTTGAAATATTTACGCTAAATTATATAGTTGGTGTGTGCGCTTCCACTTATTGGATTATTTATGAAGATGGAGGTCTCTGGTAACCCATGGTTCTAGATTTTATCTATATGCTATAAAAATCAAAGCATCAAGGTCACTATTTCTAACTTAGTTAAAAAACGACTTATCGCGGATATGAAGATAGAAGCAAGGTGGACGCCGGAACCCGAATTAGGCTGCTATAAGCTGATGATTTCATCTTCTACATGTTAGGTGAGAAGCAGAGAAGCTAGCGTAAGCTACTACTCCAACATCTAAGATTAGTGATAGTCTAAATAGAGTGAGAAAAAGGATTCGTAACTTCTTCGAGAGGTGCGGTCTATAAGTCCAACTTCCAGTAGAAGGGACAAGTTCTAAGGAGCAAGAGCATGAGATTTATGAAGGGAAAGCTTAAGCATGTAAGAAAAAAGCTTATCGGGCGCTTGCGAAGGACCCGTGTTCGTGCGAAACCAATGTTTTCAACAATATATTGATCATTTTTCAATCATCATTTTTGCCTAAGCCAAGCTTTTGTCTGGTGGATAGCCCCAAGTGGAGTAGCTACAGAGAGAACAATCCAAACGTTCATAGAATCCATGTTCATAGTCGGTTTGTATTCCGTGGTATGGACATCGGAACACATAGATGGACAGACTATGCCTCCAGCCTGGTCGTCTCT
>Ga0209636_10007124_pt1 | contig 11414 bp, 10 predicted proteins | sample DeeMarSWOR152_54_FD_187464 | JGI IMG/M metagenome (GOLD analysis project Ga0209636, IMG submission 187464) | Marine sediment microbial communities from White Oak River estuary, North Carolina - WOR-1-52-54 (SPAdes) (version 2) | ecosystem: Environmental > Aquatic > Marine > Intertidal zone >... | reverse complement strand
CCATTGTGGAGAAAGGCCGAGGCAAAGAAGGGGAAACATATGAGCATCACAATCAGGGTGATTAACCACCCCCAACGGCCGCGAGTCTCCACAATGGCCATGTCTTTTTCGTATGTCGTGTTGAAATATCCACTCGCAAAAGCCATTTCAGACTCTCTCTAGCTCTTCCTTGGTTCCGAAAAGCCCCCATGGCCTAATCAACAACATCAGCAGCAGAACTGCGAAAGGGGCTGCCTCGCTCGCCTGGGGGCTGATAAAGTGTATGGTGATGATTTGCGCCGAAGCGACGATAAAGGCCCCGGGAATAACCCCGACTAAGCTGTCCAAGCCACCCACCAAAACCACGGGGAAGGCTGCCAGCCCGATGACAAACATTCCGGGTTCCAGACCTGAATCACAGGCCTGGATCATCCCTGCAAGCCCAACGCTGAAGGCGCCTATCCCCCAGGAAAGCGCATAATACTTGTGGAGTGCAACCCCTCTCTGCGAGGCCAGGAGAGGATTTTCCCCTACCGCAAGCATCCTGAGGCCCCATCGAGTGAACTTTAGGCAAAAAAAGAGGCCCAGATAGAGCAGGACAGCGCTCACAATCTTCATGATACCAAAGGTTGAGATCACTGCCCCTTCCATGAGTTGGTGAGAGGTATTTGCCATGGTGAGGTGCTGAAGGGGATGCCATAACTGGGAGGTCCAGATCAAAGGCATGAGCCCTCTGAGCAGGATACCGAGAGCGATGGTAACAAGAACAGCCGCGAAAACCGACTCCCCAGCCATGAATTTCATAAGAAAAAAGTACACCAAAAAACCCATGGCTAAACTAAATATACATGCCACCAGAAATGAGGGAATCGGATCCGAGAAGAGCCCTATTACGACCGTAAAGAGAAAGTAGCCCCCGATTGCCATGAATTCACCGTGTGCCAGGTTTAAGACGCGGCTGGATCGGTAAATAAGGACGTAACCACAGCAAATCAAGCAATAGAGGCTGGACAATGTAAACAAATTAACGATCATCTGCATGGGTATTAATCCTGAAAAAGGGAAGATAGTCTTTAGCACATGACCCTAGCGCTTCGCATCAGGGTTATACATGAAAGAAACGTTATCCTGAGCATGGAGATGTCTTTTTTTGGCTCATGCCCTCTCATCGCTCAGAGCAGTGGGCGTTTCAAAACGGCGCACAGAGGCTTTCACCTTAGTGCCAAGGCTTATTGGGCGGTGCGCCGGTTTGTAACGGCCCTCTACGGGGCCTTGTGGTGAGGGCATAGCAAAAAAAGACATCTCCATGCTCTTTTGCATATTTAGTTTCTCAGGAGAATCTATGCCCTATTCCTTTGACGGATGTTCCGGGCAAACCACCCCGGTAACAAGAGGGATTACCTTGAAAAGGCTGGGGCATAAGGCCCCAGCCCCTAAAGGTAAAAGTCGATAAGATTATCCGTGCCTGGCGGAACAACCATGGCCTTACCATCTGACGGAAATCTCGTCCAGGGTTCCGGCCTACTTTACCTCAACAGGTGTCCAATCCTTAACAATTACGATCCCGCCCTTTGAGGAATCCCACTTGTACGCTCGATAATAGGTCACCTTCCTGAAGTGGTTATTCTCGGTCCAGATCAGAGGTCCCCCCTTGAGGCCTTTGGTATCCACCTGGATGTCATTCATGGCGGTTCTGACCTTTTCCGGTGTCGGTGGCCAGGGGGTATTTCTCAGTATCTCCTCGAGCACCATTGCAGCGATCCACCCCTCCATCAGCTGCGTGTACGGATAGATGCTCCGCGCCTTTTTACTCGCTGCGATTATGTCACGATGGATCTCCGTGTTATCGGCGAAGAAGGCATTTGTGCCGAATACGTAGAGACCGTCATCTTTGAGTCTCTTCAGCTCGTCTTCCGACTGGATATGGCCGTAGGCCAAGTAATTTCCCTTCCAGCCAATCTTGCGCAATGCCTCGAAGGTTCTAATCTGACAGCCCCATGGAGCCCAAGTATACACCCAATTTGCCCCCGCATCCTTGATCTTCGTTGCATAAGGCGTGTAATCCGGGGTCGGTGGAGGAGTGGCCTCTTTATCCACGACCTCGATCCCCCTCTCTTTCGCAAGCCCTTCCGCGTAATCGATCTCCCCGCGCGATATGGGTATGTTCATTGCGACCAAACCAAGCTTTAATCGCCCCTTGGCCTGTCCGTAGATGAAAGGTACCGCAAACTGGCTGTCATATTTCGCCCCAAACGCGGTGGAGCAGAATTGGTTCGAATCCGCCTTGGGGGGATAGCACGCATCGGGACAAACCGCCCCGCCAAAGAACAGCGGAACCCCATATTGCTTTGCGACCTGAACCACAGGGGCGTACGTGCTGGACAAGCTGGTAAGCATGGTAATGAGAACCTTGTCCTGTGTCACGAATTTCTTTGCGTGCGCCGCTGCCTTGGACGGTTGGCCGGCATTGTCCTCCACGATGATCTTCACAGGATGTCCGTTTATCCCCCCGCTCGCATTGACATCGTCGAAATATATGTCCAATGCCTGCTTTATCTGTGCATAGGTGTCCGATCCCGGCCCTGTTACGGCCATGCTGCACCCGATCACATAGGCATCTTTAGCGACTGCCGTGGTGAGGGAAAACATTACCAGAAAGACGAAGACAAAGATTCCCAATAGCCATTTCCTAAACATACCGCACCTCCTTTTCTTTTTTGATTCAAGAAATCTTGAATCAGGGTTATGTGGTTAGTAAATCCCCTATCTCTGATGCCACCATCCTCTCTTCTCTATCGCTGTACATGGATTCAACGAGGTCACTGAATTTATCGTACATCAGTTCTCGTTTTACCTTCCGTGTTGGGGTGACCGGCTCCCCATCTTCCTCAGGGTCCAGAATTTTTGGAATAATCCGGAAGGTCTTTATTTGCTCGACTCGAGCCAATTCCTGGTTGGCCCTTTCAATCTCAACACCAATCAGTTTCTCGGTATTCGGATTTTCGACCAGACTTGTGAAACCGGTATAGGAAATGTTGTTGATTCGCGCCCAATCTGAAACGGTCTCAAAATCGATTTCAATGAGCGCAGAGATATATTTCCGATTGTGGCCAAAGATAACGGCTTCGTTGATATAGGGACTGGATCTCAGAATATTCTCTATGAATGTTGGGCTGAGCGTCTTACCTCCAGAGGTAACGATGATGTCTCGCGCCCGGTCTATGATCTTGAGATTTCCCTCCGGGGTCCACTCACCCACATCACCGCTGTGAAGCCATCCTTCCTTATCAATAACCTCTTCGGTAAGGTCAGGGTTATTGAGGTAGCATTCGAAGATGTCCTCGCCGCGGATCATGATCTCCCCGTTCTCCGAGAGCTTCACTTCCCATCCTTTGGGCGGAACACCCACATGACCCGGGCGGGGGAAGCATGATCCCTGGGCGGTAATAATGGCTCCTCCGGTTTCCGTTTGCCCATAGAATTCGGAAAGATTGAGTCCATAGATCTGCCACAGGGCCATGACCTCGGGTGGAAGCGGTGCCCCCGCCGAGAGGCAAATCTTGAGCTTATCCAGCCCGATCTTGTTAAGGATTGGCCTGAACGTCACATGATAAAAGAGGAGATAGAGGAGACTTACCAATGAATCCTTTCTGTCATCCCAGATATTCTTGAGGTGACGGCGACCCACTTTTACCGCTCTCCTGTAAAGGAATTTTTTCAGGGAACTGGTGTTTTCGATTCCAACGATAATACTGGATAGAAATTTCTGAAGGTATCGTGGCACCGTGAACAGCACGGTCGGGGCTGTCTCAAAAATGGTTTGACCCAGATCCTCGATACTTTCTCCGTAGTGAGGGACGATACGACTGACGAGTGGCAAGGTGACTGCCACGTCCTTGCCGAGGACATGGCATAAGGGGAGGTACACAACGGTGCGATGGGGCATCCCTGACAGGATTGGATAGCTGTCGATCAACGTGTACGCAGCAGCTAAATGCTTCCCGTGACTGATAAGCACACCCTTGGGATTACCCGTCGTTCCAGAGGTGTAAACGATGAAAAGATCATCAGAGGGCTTGATTTCACGGACCTTCTCCTCGACTAATCCTTGATCTGGGTGAAGCCTTCTCTCGCCATCCTGCATGAGGTCCTCGTAGGCGACCAGCGAGGGGTGGTCATATAGTAAGATGCCTTTCGTATCGATAACGATGATATGCCTCAAGCGAGGTAGTTCATCGAAAATAGGCAGGATGCGATCCACGTACTCCTGATTTTCCGCTACGAAAACGGAGGCTTCCCCATCCTCCATGAGAAACTGTAATTCCCTTTGAGATGAGGTTGGATAGATCCCGTAGGTTACAGCGCCGAGGGCTTGGGCGGCTAGCTCACAGATCACATACTCCTCACATGGATCCCCCATCACGGCCACCCGTTCATCTCGCCTTAGCCCTAAATCCATGAGCCCCAGAGCACACCTGACAACGAGTCGACCGAAATCTGACCATGTTCTCTCGTGATAAATTCCAAATTTCTTTACACGGTAGGCCACATCACGAGGGGTCTCCTTCACCCTCTCGAAGAGAAGCGCTGGTACTGTTTTGTCTCTCAGCTCTTGATATCTTTCAATTGAGGACAACATCCACCCACGGCTAAGTGCTTCGATTCGCAAATACCATAACGTATTGTAATCAGTATAACCTTTGCGATTGCTCAATCAGCACTTAGTCCCAACTAAAAAAGTACGTCATCGAATTTATGAATCGAGGGACTAAGTTGCTAATTCACGCTTCCGGAAGCCATCAACCAGTGTTTCAAAGGCCTGTTCCAGATTGTCTAATAAGGAGTAATTCATGCCCTTTAAAAGCCACCGGATAACCATGTGTTCTATTGTTCCCAGGAATATGGCCCTGGCAACAAAGGGATTTAAGTCCTCCCTCATTTCACCGGATCCGCGCCCTTCCTCGAAGATCTTCAAGAGGTAGGAATAAAAGATTCTCACGTTGGGGTAGACATTCGTTTGGAGAAAATTAGGATTGGTTTTGAGAAAAAGAAATACCACCTTCGCAGTTAATGGCTCGCTTTCAATATAGTGGAAGTACCACCATAAGAATTTCCTGAGCTTGTTGATAGCACCCTGAATACCCAAAAGCTGCAGTTCCAGCTCCTTTATCGCATTAGTTACCCACACATCGGGGATCGTCAGGAGTAGGTCTTCTTTTCCACGAAAATGCTCGTAGAGACTCCCCTCGGATAAGCCAACCATTTTGGCAATCTCAGCAATTGTTGTCTGCTGATAGCCTTGCTCAGCGAAAAGCGTCCTCGCAGCATCGATGATTCTCGTTCGTGTGTCTTCCTTTAATTCCCTTTTGGCCATAATTTTATTGAGCTAGATTAAGTAATTGATATTTCATAAATAATTCCTATTTTTGAGCATATTATTTAGTTTATTTGAACACCATTCATTAGTCAATAAAATATTTCTGGAAAAAGCAAGAAATAAACAGAAAACCATCATAAATACAACGGAGAAATTAATTTTAACTAAGGAATGTACTAATATTTTTTCGTTTTGTATAATAATATTTGGTTTATTATATAAGGAATTAATTCGAAAATATTACTTTAGGCCGAATAATCTTAGCATTTATGGAATTATTGAGGCTCAATCATTTGGGTACACGGCCAGATTATATCTGGGCTCAAGACCTCAGTTTTTTTGAATCCCACCAGTTTCTATGGTCCAGTGCTGTTTCCGGGACCATACCACCAGCTCTGCCACATGGTGTGTAATTCGGGGTCGGGCCAAGTTATCTTATTCATCATAAACGTTCCAATAGGAGGTGTTTTCAGGCCGTATACCTTCGTTTTTGACCCCAAAATGGCCACCATAGAGACCTGAAGGCTCTCGAAGCTGATAGGATTCTCCTGCTTCGATACTTTTTCTGCCTAAGACAAGCACTCAGAGTTCGGTGGGTTATTTACCCCGTTACATGTTTACCAAGTGAAGTGCGAAGCCTATGTAACTGGGGTATGCCAGATGTGTCCCGGAATAGAGTGTCTTTTCGCTCTCGCCATGGATACGCGTTCATAATCCTCTTTCTGACCGCAAAAACGGCGATATAGCCTGGAAATCAGGCCCCATTATTTCCATAATTCAAGCATTTTAATCACTTAGCTTGGCCCGACCCCATTTGAGGCGAATCGGTATGATGACCGCAGTCTTATGGAAAATAACCTTTTCCGAGAGGTCAAACAGAACTGGCACCTTGAGCACCACCGAAAAAGACGAAAGAAGGTGTCTATATCCAGACATATACGACCATGGCTATGAAAGCCCTCACTACTGCCTTTCTAAAATGGCAGGAGCAACAATTACAACCGGAAGCCTTGGGTGAGAAAAGCACGTGGCAGATATATCGCCGTAAATTGAAGGTCCTTAACCGCAACAAGCTGATTGTCTTTGCCGGCCGGCACTTTGGGATTTTTCCCTCCCATGAGGTTTTCATGCTGGCCAATGTCCCTGTTCGCGATACCGAAAAAGAACTCAATATCAACCGAGATCAGGTCTATGCCAAATATACCAAGGGACTCTTAACCGAAAAGGCTTGACCGCCATCCTTCAGAGTCTTCGGGGGGGACATGGTTTCATGTTTCATCCTTATATCGGAATTCCAGTCCTATTACTTTTTCCTTGACTCACAAGGGGAATTTCTCTATAGTCCTTCGCCGAAAAAGTAAGTTCTTATCACTATCACTTCACTGACTCACAAGGCGAATTTCTTTATAGTCTTTCGCCGAAAAAGCAAGTTCTTATCACTTATCACTACATGTAAGCAGAGAGGGTCCAGTATGTCCGTGATTACAAAAAGAATCGTGATCAGGAGCTCGTTCCTCGCGCATTGGACCACCTAGAGAGACTTGTCAGGGATAATTCTGGAGGAAACTTGTTTGAACCAATTATGGATGCAGTGAAAGCAAAAGCGACATTACAGGAAATAATTGATGCAATGAGAAAAGGAGCTAATTTTATCATACCAAGATAAAACTGTCTTCAAAGAGCAAAGAAGATATCAATTAAAAAGCGTATATTGTTAGCGAAATTGGGTTTAGACGGTCATGACAGCGGGTTAAGGATTGTTTGTACATGGCTCAGGGATAGTGGTTATGAGGTTATCTATCTCGGATTATATAATTCTGTCGAACGTGTTGTTAACGTGGCCATCGAAGAAAAAGTAGATGCTATTGGTGTCAGCTTTCCGGCTAGTGAGTATTCATATTATATAAAGAAACTAATGGAGTTACACAAAGAGAAAAGACTTTCCGACGTCAAGCTCTTCTTTGGGGGGTAATCCCGAGTATTGATGTTAGGGAACTTGAACGTTCAGGGGTACATGCGGTTTTTTACGTTCAGTGATAATAGGGATAAAATGATTACAACAATCAATGAACTCCTAAGTCTTTAATAAAAGAGGGCTGATTTTGAACATTGAACATAAGCTGGTTGACTATATTCCCCAGACGACGTTTGATGATATACCGCCAGAACCGCTGAAAACGGTTAAGAAATAAAAAACTAAAAACATTTTTGATTGTTTAAAAATAAGGAGGTATTAAGATGAAAAGTCTAAGGTCCGCAGTAATGCTAATTAGTTTTTGTATTATCTTGGTATTTCTTTCAATTCCTTTTATGAAGGTTCGGGATGTTGCTGCAGCTGAGGTTGAACTTTCTTCTGCCGCAATTTGGCCGGCTAATCACGTAATGTATAAAAGCCTTGTAGATGAGTGGGGTGCTGAGATTGAAAAACGTACAAATGGCAGGGTGAAAATCATTGGCTATCCCACCGGGACGTTGCTCACCGGGAAGGAAATTTACGAAGGTGTAGTGAATAATATCGCCGATATTGGAGTTTCGGTTTTTGCTTATACTCGTGGAAGATTTCCTTTAATGGAGGGAACTGATTTGCCATTCGGGTATGGGTCCGGTCTGGTTGCTACAAGAGTAGCGAATGATATTTACAGAAAGTACAAACCGAAAGAGGCGAGTGACACGCATGTTTGTTTTTTACATGCTCACGGGCCGGGGATTATATCAACAAAGAAGCCCGTTCGTAGCCTTGACGATATTTCGGGTATGAAGATAAGGTGTAGCGGACTTGCTGCAAAGATCGTGAAGAAGTTGGGTGCTGTTCCTGTAGCGATGCCTCAGGCTGCAACATATGAAGCATTGCAGAAAGGGGTTGTTGAAGGAACAGCTTCTCCGGTTATGGTGCTTGAGACATGGAAGTATTGGGAATTAGTTAAGTATGTTGTCCTCAATTATAGTTCTTCTTATACCAGCTCATTCTATGTCGTAATGAACCTTAAAAAATGGAATTCTTTGCCGGAAGATATTCAGAAAGTTATCACCGAAGTGAGTGAAGAGTGGATAGAAAGACAAGGTAAACTCTGGGACAGAGTTGATGAGAGCGCTTTTTCCTTGTTAAAGGAGAAGGGTGTAGAAGTTATTAAACAGTCACCAGAAGAAAGTACGCGCTGGGCAAAGGCGGTTGAACCTCTCATTAATGAGTATGTACGAGACAAGAGCGCTAAAGGGCTTCCTGCCGCGGAATTTATTGCTGATATTAAGGAGCTCGTCAAGAAATACAGAAAGTAATACCGAATTGAACGTGAACGGTTCTATTTCATTTTATTAAAATGTAGATAATAGCTGTTATTGTTGTTTAGCCTGCTGTTGAAGCCAGGATAAACAAGAATGGAGAGGTGATGACTTCTGCAGGACCCATGGACAGCCTCGTTCGGGTTTGAATGCTAGCACTGGAGCCTGTATTATCACTTATTCCCAGTTCAAAAAGTGTGCGGTCGAATTGGGGAGCACTCCATTATTGTATGAGGTTTTGATAAGAGGTATGAACTCGATATTTCCTTCTTTTTACAATAAAGATTGAACTCCGAATATGAGAACTGAATGAGCTATAAATAATAGTGTTGCACGTGAACAAGAACATGTTGTTTGTGTTTGCTGTTCAAGGCTCAGGGGGTAATTGATCAGTTTTATTCCATATACAAAGTTAACAAGTAAGGACAATGCATCAATTTAAAGAAGCTTTAAACAAGAAAAATTAATGTTAGATTAATTCGTTATAGGATCACCATATCTGCATGGATGTTTTTAGCTGAAAAGCTTGGCAGGAATTGGGGGAAAGGTTGGCATGGATAGTTTAAAGAGGATAAGCGAAGGGATTGCCAAGTACTTTCACTGGGTAGCATGTGTTGGGATATGTGGCATTATGGTTGTGACATGTGTAGATGTTATAGGGCGTGCTTTCAGGCGTCCTATTTTTGGTGCATATGATCTTGTTTGTATGTTAGCCGTGGTTGCCTTTTCGTTTGCCCTTGCATACACGCAGGTGATGAAGAATCATATCGGGATTGATTTTCTTACCTCCGGGCTGCGTGATCGAGTTCAGGGAATTATTGGGGCGATAGTGTATTTAGTCTGCATTGGCCTATTGGTAGTTTTTGCATGGAGGAGCGCTGTTCTTGCACGGTCGCTGTGGGTGAGTGGAGAGGTAACGATGACCATGCAGCTTCCTTATCATTTTTTCGTGTATGGTGTAGGGTTGGCGTGCCTGCCGCTTTGTCTTGTTTTTTTCATTGACTTCCTTAACGCACTATCAAAGGCAAGAATAATAGAATGAGTCCTGTTCAGATCGGTATTATCGGTATTGTTGGGTTGATTGTCGTGTTGTTTTCCGGGATGCCTGTGGCGCTTGTCATGGCGCTGGCGGGGTTTGTCGGGTTCAGTTTTCTTGTGAGTCTTGATGCGGCACTGAGTCTTTTGGGTAAGGATATTTTTGGAGAGGCGTCAAAATATTCATTAACCGTTTTACCGATGTTCATATTGATGGGGCAATTTGCCTTTTTTTCAGGGACGGGGAACAGGTCGTTTGAATCGGCGTATAAATTTTTAGGTCGGGTACGGGGAGGATTGGCGCTGGCAACGACCCTGGCATGTGCTGTATTTGCTGCGGTTTGTGGTTCTACCAATGCTGGAGCAGCTGCAATGGGGGCTATCACCATACCAGAGATGAGGAGATATAAGTATCATCCTTCGTTAGCGACGGGTTGTGTTGCCGCTGGAGGCACGTTGAGTATACTCATTCCGCCGAGTACGGTTTTTATTGTGTATGGGATACTGACGCAGGTATCGATCGGGAAGCTTTTTTTGGCGGGGATTGTCCCTGGGATACTGCTAACATTGTTGTTCCTTGCGACGGTATTTGTAATCTGCCGGCTGCATCCTGACTATGGTCCCATTGGGGAGAAGTTTTCTCTGAGAGAAAAGATGGTATCTTTGTTAGGGGTCATTGATGTCGTGATTTTATTCTTATTGGTTATGGGGGGTCTTTTTATCGGGTTTTTTACCCCGACTGAGGCTGGGGCAGTGGGGGCTGGAGGTGCGTTGGTTCTTGCCCTGATTAAGCGTCAGATTACATGGAAAGGCATTGTTCAGTCTTTTTGGGATACGGCGCGGTTATCCTGTATGATTATGTTTATTTTAGTGGGTGCCGCGATTTTCGGTCATTTTATATCGGTATCAAGAGTTCCCTTTGTGCTATCGACATGGATTAGTGGTACGGGGATGCCCCCGGCTATTATTATAGGGATGATCATTGTATTTTATTTTATTGGGGGGTGTTTTATCAGCACGTTGGCCTTGATAATGGTAACCATTCCTATTTTTTATCCATTAATTCAAGCTATTAATTTTGATCCCATATTGTTTGGAGTTATCATCGTATTGGTAAGTGAGATGGGAGTCATTACCCCACCGGTTGGGGTCAATGTCTATATTATTAAGGGGGTAACACAAGATATCCCGCTTGAGGTAATTTTTAGGGGAATAGTACCTTTTCTAATAGCAGTGATAATTGCCACAATCATCGTAATAATTTTCCCTCAAATCGCACTGTTTCTTCCAGGCCTTTTGCACTGAGAAATATGTACAGTATCCCATGTTTTTCTATGAGTCTCAATATTTTCAATTTATTGGTTGAATTCAGGGCTTGTGTTTATTTTGAGGTAATGAAGGAAAATATAATCAATCTCAAAAAGTAACCTTGCGGCTTGGAGACTCTGTATAATAGGTGAGGGGATCCTCACATAATTAATATTTTATACATGAATATCTCTCGCTTGACTGAAAATGATAAAAAAGAGAATTATGGGAAAATCTCCAAGTTGAGGGATAGCACGAAGTGGATTGTTGGGGATGACAAAGAAAATTAAGTTGCAAAGACTCAGCTACTGCAGCATCGATTACATTTGATAAAAAATATACTGCTGCCAGGTACATTCTCTATAGGAAGATCGCTTTACCTGCATTAACATAGAAATTGTGTTTGATGAACCGGCAGAGCGTTGTGCGCATTATA
>Ga0209636_10007123_pt1 | contig 11414 bp, 11 predicted proteins | sample DeeMarSWOR152_54_FD_187464 | JGI IMG/M metagenome (GOLD analysis project Ga0209636, IMG submission 187464) | Marine sediment microbial communities from White Oak River estuary, North Carolina - WOR-1-52-54 (SPAdes) (version 2) | ecosystem: Environmental > Aquatic > Marine > Intertidal zone >... | reverse complement strand
GGTCAGACAGTATGGCGGGGCAATACCTCTTGTCTGTGTGTACAAAATCAAATATGATGTCACTTTGGCGATTAACGTTGAGGGTAGCGGTTCAGTGAGTTTAAACAACACTGGGCCTTACTATTACGGTGACGTTGTTGAGTTGACTGCTGTTCCTGATCCGGGTTGGGTCTTCTTTGAGTGGAGTGAAGATTTGAGTGGTAGCGAGAATCCAACTCATCTGACCATGGATGGCGACAAGGTTGTTAACGCCACTTTCACTGAGGAAACATAGCCTTTTTGAAATCGTTATCAAACAAAGCTAAACAAAAACATTGCAATGTGCGCGTGGCAAGAACCGTTCCTATAGTGATCACCTGCGCCCGCGGGTTATGTTATGCGTAGCTTGGACTTGACTTCGTTTAAGACTGATTTTGTTAGCTCTCTGGTCTCTTGGTCGATTGTGGCGAGTATAGCGAAGTATATGATTCCTCCTAGAACGGTGAGGCCTACTGTCAGTAACAGTCTTGTGGGATGCGAGATTATTAAAAGTGGGGCTGCCATAACTGCTGAGGCGACTATATATTTGGCGACGTTTTTCCAGGGGAAGTTAAAGGTTAAGCATTTGCGTGCAATAATATATCTGCATACAAGCATGGCTATGCCAACGATTAGGCTGATTAGGGCGAGGTATGTAGCTGCCTCTAACTGGGTTTTTGCGATGTAGAACAGGGCGAAAAACGTTGTCGGTAGGGTTACGGCTGATTGAATGTAGGGTAGAGTGAAAATCTGAAATATTCGGCTTTTTGTGAGCTCCCTGAACGGAACCTTTGCTTTAGCGTCAAGCCTTTCGGTTCCCACTACAACTGTGCTGAAGACTTGTGATAGAGTTGAGCATAGAAAGTTTATTGCCAAGAGGAGGAGGACAGGTGTTGCGTCGCGGTAGACCAGCTCTAATATCGTTAGATAGGAGGTGGATAAGACCATGACTCCCGTAGTCATTGGGATGGCGAACGTTAGAACCATTTTAAGCGAGGTTGATACGTCTTTTTTGTTGCTTTCAGAAAGTAGCCTGGGGTACAGAGCGTATGCCAGAAACGTTGAATGGAGAACAACGCTGGCTATGGTCAGGGCTGCTCCGTAGTAGGATCGCGCCAAGTCTCCGTACATGAATAGGAAGATCAGGGTGAATGCGGCGATTCTTTCCCCAAGTACGTTATAGAGGTTGATTGGTGAGGCTTTTAGCCACTCTTTTAGGTAAGTCCATCTAACGCTTTCCTTGAGTTCTTTGGCCGTGAGTTTTATGTAGAATACGATTTGGATAATGTACGAGCTTATCATGCTGCAAATTGCTCCCAGTAGGCCTAGTTTGAGCTGTATAATCAAGGTGAAGCCAAGAGTGACCTTGCAGACTTCGTATATGAGTAAGCCGTATCCGATGGTTTGCGGTTGCTTGGCGAGTAAGACTGCTTCTAGAGCATGTATTGTGTATAGTTCAAGTATTTCGATTGATGCGATTGTGTATAGAATTGAGTAGGCGGTGTCGATTTGCAGGGCTGATAGAATCATTGGGAGTAATGCAAGGTAGATGGAGGTTGATGCGATGGATATGGATATGTTGGCAACAACCCCTGTCTTGGCTGATCCGGCATGTTCTCTGGCTACGAAGCGGGTTGTCCAGAACGGGAAGATGGTGGTGAGTATGGCGAAGTAGCTGAGAACGTCGCTAATGTTTCCCCAGATTCCAAACTCAGTTTCGGAGATGGTTCTAGTGATCATGAGAACGAAGGCAATTCCGGTTGCAACGCTGAGAAGCCTAGATGCAAATACGATGAATCCAGAATATTTGAGTCTGATCTCGCTTTTGACCATGCGATCCGCGGCTTATCGTTTAATGAGACTTCTTAATCGAGTTTTGTAAGGAGGTATATAAGAGGTGTGAAGCGAAAATAGTTGACACAACCTAAGTTTAAGTAACATGCAAAAGCTCTAATATGGATAAGGGCTGTAGATAAAACGCATTCGCACATGGGCCTGTTTCGCAACTTCTTCCTACCTAAATCAACTAGAACAATGATCTTTCAGGCTTAGCGTGATTTGGACTTAGAAAACGTAACTTCCCAATGATAACTTCTTCCTTCTTCTACATCCTTCTGTAAGAGCCTAGTGGTAAGTATTTCAAACTTGTTAAACAAAGCTCTAGTCTCAAACTCATTAAAGAAATGGTGAATCATCCCTTTCTCTCTATGAGCCTCTTCACTTAATTCGTAAGTATTCTCCTCTAAGCGCCTTCCTTTTCCGAATTTGTAGTCCATATCTGCCACTACAGTTACCAGGCCTTTTCCGTCATGACATAATACATCGTATATTTCATTTACTATTTTTTTGATATCGTTAATCTTAGTGTGATGAATTACATTTGTGCTTATGATGGCGTCAAAATGTTGTGGGGGAAACGGTAAATCAGCAATATCTCCCTGTAATAATATTATGTTATGAAGACCTTCATTCTTAATCTTTTGATCAGCGACTTGCAAAGCGGTTTTGGATATGTCAATTCCGACAACTATGAAGCCTTCCTTGCCGAGAAAAAGGGCATTGCGACCGGTTCCACACCCTACATCGAGTACTTTATGAGCAGAAATATCCTTTAAGACGGGAAGGAAATTGACGACAGAATCCGATGGTGTCCACTTATAGGTTTTTGTCTCTTTTCGATAAATTTCTTCCCAAAGATCAGACATACTTCCACCCACGACTACAAGCGCGCACAAGACTAGCGTTTCATGCCCCACTTCTTGACTGTTTTACGCTCAAGGAGTTCAAGTAAAATGTTTTCTGCAACAATTCCTATTATTGATATGCAAAATAGGGCACCAAGCATTCCCGCCGAATTCAATTGAAACCTATTCAAATATATGAGCCAACCAAGTCCACCTTTGCCACCAACTGCTCCAAAGATTAACTCAGCCGCTACGACAGAACGCCATGCAACTCCCCATGCCGCTCTGAATCCACTTATGATGTGGGGCGAAGATGCTGGCAATAAGACATATCTTACAAGGCTAAATCCGTTTAGTCCAAAATTTCTTCCGACATCCATCTGGGTTTTATTGACTGTTGAAAAAGCATTGGTGATACTGATTAAAAATGGACAAATTGAACCGAAAAATGTAACAAATATTATGGGATTTTCTCCTAGCCCAAACCAAAGTATAGCAAAAGGTAACATTGACGAAGCTGGAATAGGACTAATAATAGAGACAATTGTTTCCATTACAAATTTCATTTTCTTAGAAATAGCTGTTGATGCTCCCATCAGAAATCCGAGTAAGCAACTTAAAGCAAGACCAGAAAGAAGGAGTTTTAAGGTATAACCAGAAGCTTGAAGTAATCTTTCAGGATGAGAAGTCATATAATTTAAAGTATCTGTTATTGAGGGAAAAATAAGTGGCGAAAATATTCCAGATCTCGCAACGAGTTCCCAACCTAACAATGCTATGATAACGAAAATGATTTTCCAAAAAAATGAGGGAAGAGATGGAAGTTTCATTGATTTAACCTTCCATCAATTCTATAGCCTGTGGGAATAATAGGTCTTCTGTAGTTAATTGTTGGCTAACAAGGCCTATGTCGTACATAACACCAGCTTGCGTTTCCACGACATCTAGCCCAATTGCTGGTCCCCAAGTAATTCCTAGTTCTTGCCATAGTTCCCAAGCTTCGCTTTCCTCATACTCGTAGACTTCTCCGATGACTCTAGATGCTTCTTCGGGATTGTTCTTGATCCATTCAATTGCTTCTACGAATGATTCTAAAACTATGTCTATTACTTCAGACTCAAGAGAGGTTCTTCCTATAAAGGCTCCACCAGCTAGAGGCAGCCCCCAAATTGATGTATCACTTGCAACTTTGTGGTATCTCTCTGGGTTTTCTGCATAGAGAAGAGTATATGGAACTCCGGTAAAGTGTGCGTCAATCGGCGGTTCATCTTGTTCCATCATCGGAAAGGCATCTGAATGGCTGAAGAACACAGAAATTGCGTCTGCTTCATCTTTTGTCCTACCCAAGTCAATGTATGCTTTAATCAAACCTACCTGTTCTATAGAGTTTACTTGTACGACATTAACCAAATCACCTTCTTGAAAGTCGGCAATTGATTGAATGTCAGTTCGCCATGTCCACAGTTCATGCTCTTTAGACCCGAAGCTAGCTAATATCTTTGTTCCAATTCCTTGGTCAACACCTATGATTGCGGGGGCAGTTCCCATTTGAGCAAAATCGATGCTTCCAGCGACTATAGCTTCATTGATAGTTGCGCCACCAGAAATCTTGAAAAAACTTCCCTGAAATCGTCCACCGCTATTCTCTTCTATCAAATTAAGGTAGTCCATGATGATACTCGGACCGTAGTGAAATCCAACTTGATAGGCAAGGTTTAGTTTCTGAACTTTTGACTTTGGTCTTGTAGTAATCCAGTAGACATTCGTTACTATCAGAGATATGACCAGAACGCCTACAAGGACAGTTAGATATGTTTCCTTCTTCAAGCTTTATCACCTCCTTTCAAGACCCTATTAAACCAATTGTTTCACTCCAAAGATTCCCGAATTGAGAAGAAGCTGGATCGCGAGGCCTCGGCAAATCAATATCAACTATCGCCTTATTTCTCCCCGGACTCGATGTGAGGACAGCCACCCTATCCGCAAGTATCACTGATTCCCGTACATTATGCGTGACGAAAAATATCGTCTTGTGGACCTCCTGCCAAATCTGAACGAGTTCCCGCTGAAGTCTCCTCCTCATTTCAGCATCTAAACTTCCGAATGGTTCATCCATGAGAAGTACTGAAGGATCCATAACCAGAGCCCTTGCAATAGCCACTCTCTGTTTCATGCCCCCCGAAAGCTGATGCGGATAACTGTTTTCAAATCCTTTCAACCCAACCATAGAGATCATTTCCATGACCCTCTTTTCTCTGTCTTTAACTCCTTTAAGGCGCAACCCAAACTCAACATTCTTGAACACTGTTTTCCATGGGAGAAGCTGATCGAATTCTTGAAAAACCACAAACCTGTCCGGACCAGAGGAAGTTACCGGATTTCCATCGACTAACACTTCTCCTTCATAAGACTCGAAGCCTGCGATTATTCTCAGAAGTGTCGTTTTTCCACATCCAGATGGTCCTGTGATGCACAGAAATTCATTTTCGTATACATCAAGGTTGATGTTTTCTAATGCCTTTACTGACTGACCTGAGTAAAATGTCTTGGAAAGACTTCTGATCTTAATTTTTGTGTTCTTCAATGTTTTCACGCCTTTCCTAAAAAGTGGCTGCGCACATCCATCAGGTCTTCAACAAAATCTACATCTGCGCAAAAACGTCTTTGGACATCGACCCCCCAGACTCTGCTGTCACTGTCAATTAATTTCTGGATTCCAAAACCCAGATTTGCGTTTCTTCTCATATCTGTTGGCATGTCCTCCAAGACGCGGATTAATTGTGCCACTCCCTTTCCTGAAAATTTTGCGATTCCGATAAATTCACCATATGCTTCTTCTGGACGCATTGACTTGTTAATTTGAACAATTGTTCCATCCTTCACCTTTACTTTCATGTCTTCTTCTACGCAAACCTTCTTGTCTACTGCGATAGCGATGTCAGCTTCGAATTTCAATAAGCTTTTCAGTATTTCGACATCAAACACAACGTCCGAGTTGAGACAAACAAAGCCTTCATCAAATGTTTCTCTTGCTAACCATAAGGAAAAAAGGTTGTTTGAAGTGGAATAGTAGCTGTTGTATATAAAATTAATATCCCAAGAATTTTCTTTGCAGAAATCCTTGATCTTCTCAGCTTTATGCCCTATTACCATTGTTATTTCTTGAACCCCAGACTCTCTAAGATTTTCTATCTGATGTTTAAGTATTGTTTTTGAACCAACCCTGAGCAGAGACTTTGTTGTATCGTTTGTCAAGGGTCGAAGTCGAGTTCCCAGGCCAGCCGCTAGAACAACCGCCTTGTCTACTGTAATACGCCCTTCTTCTTCTCTTTCCTCCGTAAATTCTCTGATGAGTTGTTCTACAATCTCGTTCTTTTTACGGTATCCCCTTTCTTTTATAACCAAGAGGCTGAACTTTTTCCAGAGTTCCTCATCGACGTTGATCGTTGTTTTGACTTTGCCCACCCAAACCTCCTCCTCATAGTGTAGGAGAGAATCTAATATATATACCCTTCGATAAAATACCTTATACCCTTCCTTTGCAAGCCTGCCCGCCAAATACGGATGGAACAAAAGGTTAAACTTTTCTTTGAAGACAAATAATAATGAGAGAATGAAATTGGAGGATGCTTGGAGAAATCTTGCTAGATACACTACTCCAATTCTTGGAGAGAAACAAGTCAAGAATCTAGGGGGTGATAAAATGAAAAATTTGGTTAGTGTTATCATGGCGACGTATAGGCAGGCCCGGTACATTGCTACAGCCTTGCGTGGCATTGCAGGCCAAGAATACAAGAACATCGAGCTGATTGTAGTCTCGGTTGAGGGTGATACGTCTACAGAGCGAGCGCTCAAAAAAGCGCAGAAGGAGATACTTTCATTCAAATGGATAAAATCCAAGAAACCCACAAGCAACGTGTTCCGAGATAAAGGTTTGGGTTTGAAGGCCTGCAAAGGCGATTGGATAATATTTTCAGATTCAGACGATTTCCTTCTACCCGATGCAATTAAGAATCATCTGGCACTTGCAAAAAAGCATGGTGCCCTCGTTGTTTACTCTACATTCTATCTCTGTGATGAGAAACTAAACCCCCTTGGGAAGGCTCATGTCTTTCCGCGATATAATTATAAGAAGCTAGTCACAGGTGTTAATTACATTCCGGACAGCTCTTTGGTTGCTCGCAAATGTTATGACGAGTTTGGATGGGAATTCGATCGATCTTTTCAAGAAGGCGGAGCTTTTTGGAATCGATGGCTGAAGATTGGGGAAAAATACCCAGATAGATTTGTTTTTGACCCCATTCCTGCTTTCCTCCATCGGCAACACTCAGCACAGATTCATTTGAAAAGGTCATGGTCAGTTGATCTCTCATTGGCTTTGAGAATCAAAAGAAACGAGACAAAATTAAAGATTGCAAGTCTGAGAAGAGCAATGAAAAGATCTTGTAAGCCATGGATGTTATCATTTTTGATGAAGATCTACATTCTTGACTTTTTCCTAAAGGTTGCTACTAGGCTTCCCGCGCAGTTTGTTCTGGGAACAATTTGGATGTGGAAAAGAGTTAGAAGAAGATGAAAAACATGCTTCTCCTCGTTTTTATGCAAAACCAAATGGGGCGTTAAAACTTGACGACAAGTTGTAATATATGTGGTTCTACCAGAATGAAGTTCTTAATTAACAAAAATGGATTTGACGTTGTGAGATGTAAAAACTGTGGCCTTGTATACGTAGATCCGCAGCCGCCAGAAAATGAAATAGAGAAACTTTATTCGTTTGAAAAAGGCTACGGCACTTGGCGTTTTGATCCTTTCAAAAGGAAGAAAAAATTCAATGAAAAACGAAAACTATTCGAAGAATATGTCAAGTTGATCACAAAATACAAAAAAATGGGATTTCTGTTAGATGTTGGATGTTCCTCAGGTTTATTTCTCGAGGTCGCAAGATCGTTTTCATGGAAGTGTTATGGAGTTGAAGTCAATAAAGACACGGCGGCGATCGCCAAGCAGAAAGGTTTCACCATAGTTGTTGGCGACTTACTTAACGCAAACTTTTCTAATGAAACTTTTGATGTAATAACTCTTTGGGAAGTCTTAGAACATGTTAGAGATCCAACAAACACACTAAGGCACGCGAGAAATTTGCTTAAGAACAACGGGTATCTCTTCATTTCGACTCCAAACATTTCTGGTTTTGAGCCTGAAGTTAGCTATCATCTTATGGGAAAGACTATGAACTTTTGGAGACACCCCGAACCTCCGGGACACTTGTATCAATTTTCCGTAAATACTATTCAAAAATTGCTTGTAAAAACGGGATTCAAAGTCGTATCGATTCAAATGAAAGAAATACCATTGGACTACACTGCCCCAAAAGGAAGACATGTGAAGTCGTCAATATTTAGAATCGTTACGAAAACGCTCTATTTGGTTGGCAAGTTGCTTAATTCTCAAAACGCTATGATCGCAGTCGCAAGCAAAAAATAATCATGGCTCGCGTATTTATGATCCATAACAAAGATGCTATAGTACTTTGCGAATCGCCATGTATAAAGCACGTTACATAGCTTGTACACTACTGTTTCAATAATTTGATAATTTCTTGAGTACATCTTCTTGAAGAATTTCCATCTAAATACTTGTAGCTTTTTTTTATTAATGCTTTTCTCTTTTCTCCAAATTCTTCTTCAAACAACTTTGGATGATCTACTGCTTCCTGTAACTTCTCAAAGAACTCTTTTTTGCCTTTGACAATATACCCAACTCTATCCTCAGGTGTCAGTTTAAATTCCTGTACCGGTAACTCAACATCCAAAAAAATGATAGGCCTATCTAAGAGAATGAAGTCATTCGCAATACCTGACCAATCTGTGACAAGTATATCTGAAACGTATAGAATACCTTGTACATCTACATACTTTTCTGGTGATAAAACAAACATGTTTTTACTGCGGTTTATTTTTTCATCCAATTTTCTTATTTTCTCATGGTTTGTAGCGTAATGCCAAGGGTGCATCCTAACAAGAAAATTACAATTATTCTTGTCACAAAATCTTTCTAAATCGTTAATTATATTCTCAGTTCGTTCCAAGAGAAAGAAAGGCTTCTCATTTTTATGAGCCCGAGTTGGAGCGTAAAAAATATTTTTCCTATTTCGAGGAACGCCAATGTCTTCCAACACCTCTTCTCTAGAAAAAGCCTTTTTGATTAGTGGGTCCATTCTTGGATTGCCTGTTATCCTTAGTTTTTTTGAAATTCCAGTTTTTTTCGAATAATACTGCAGGAAGAATTGAGAAGTTACAAATCCAAGATCATAATCTGCCAACTGTTCTTCTCTTCCCACATGCTTAAATCCTATTCCCCCGTGCCATACATCAACCCATTTGTTAACCCGAATACCAAAAAATCTCCTAAGAATAACCTGTGCATACGCAAATGGAATATAACTGTGACCAGAAGAAGTCACCCAAATCTTTGTTCGCAAGAATAGAGGAACATTTCTTGGATCTCTGGAATAATACACTTTTACGTTGGATGACTTTAATCGCGCTAATTCCGCTTTATTCCCTGTAACAAAATAAACCGTTATACAATCATGTTCTTCCAATTCTCGATACAGATATTTGATATTTTCATTAAACCAGTGGTGACCAAGGCCTATGATATTTTCCCGCCTTCTTGACTTATACATCACCGAGAAAAAAAGGTAATAAGCCAAAAGAAATGTAACAAATTCCATCGGAACCTCTATAGCTTTCCTGATTCTTCTATTCAACATAAAATGACAGCACACACCCATTAGTTTTTATTCTCAATATTTTTAGTATAAAACATTCTTCAAATACCTTATAAAGTGGTTCGCTTGGGTTTCAACACTGTGATATGCGCGCATCGTCTCCATGCCATGCGAGGCTATTTGATATAGCTCCTCCTCATGTTTTAAATAGTAGTGGCGAATACATATTCTAGTTTCTGAACTGTAATCCAGAACCAAAATCTTCATTTTCAATTCTTCTTCATAACGTTCTCATATATCTTCACAAGACTTTTAGCGATCTTTTTCGGGTTATGTTTCTCCTTTACATAGGCGTACTCGTCTTCCCATAGCATAGGAGAAACATTACCAAAAGTTTTCACTATTTCTTCGATGGTGCTTACGTTCTTCAAGGGAAATTTTTTCTGAGCGTCATATGCGGAAGAGACATAAGTTATCACTGGTCTACCACAAGCAATGGCTTCTAGTGAAATCTTCCCCAACGACCCCAATTTAAACCTGTCCATCACCACATCAGCGTTCCAATAGTAATTGCGCACATTCTCGTGAGACGTCTCTGGCAAAACATTTAGATTTAAACCCAAAGATCCCGCTAAGACCACAGTCTTAGCGAAATCTCTGCCCTTATGAATGAGGAAAACCTCAACTTCGTCTTTCAACCTGCTCAAAGCACGTATCACATCCCAGTTAGAGTCACTTGCAATGAGGACTCTCAACTTTCCATTATGAACTTCAACTGGTTTAGGATAGAAAAGCTCGGTGTCCACTGGGTTAGGAAGATATTCAGCGTCCTCTCGGTAAATCTTCGTCGCATCAAGTATGTCTGGGGTGCTCACAAGTATCTTATCACATTTCTTCAGATTATGCTTCACAATCCTTTTCCAGGCAAAATGGTTGACGCTCCATCTCACATCAGTTCCATGCGCATGTCCAACTAGCGGGCGTTTTCCTAGCTTTGATGCAATGTAACAGTCTTGAAGCAAATAATGACAATGATAGACGTCTCCTTTTGCTCTCAGAATCTTCCAAGCGATTTTGACCGTTTTGTCAAAAAACTCTCTCGATCGTTTCAAATGCACCGTATCAATGTAACTGGGCAAATACTTAATCAACGTCTCTCCGACAAACGCACAATCGTTAATCATCACAACCTTCATGGTCCTGCCTTCACATCCGCCCCTTGAAGCACTCGGCTTATCCCCCTCTTCAAATCTGATTCTCGGCTTATAGCCCAGATTCTCTCAGCTTTGCTGATGTCTGCATAGCTATGCCGAATGTCTCCCGCTCTTGGTGGTACATATTCAGGCCTTGCATTGGTCCCTTGCGCGTGCATTAAGTGAAAATTTCCACTCCTTAAATGATGTTGCATTTTTTTAACTTTGCTAGCGGAAAAATTGTCTAAAACCGTCATTTCGTAACCTTTTTTCATCATCCAATCTACTAGATGACTTTCTATGAAGCCAGCTCCACCGGTTACCAAAGTCCTTAAGCTGTGCATGGTTTCTCCAAACATTTTATCTGCAGTCGATACTTAAAACTGTGCGCGCTAGTGCCACCCAATGCGAGCCTCTATTCTCCTCATCTTAACTAAATTCTGGAAGACCGTGGAATCGCCCTTCAACTCAGAATTACCGCAACTATGAAATGCCTTTCAACACATTTAGCATGTATTTGATGTCCTTCCTAGTGACTGATGGGTGAACGGGCAGGCTTAGAATACGCCGACAAGCCTCCTCCGCTACGGGGTAGATCGTTTTTTCGTAGCCTAGCTCCTTATATAAAGGCTGCTTGTAGATGGGGGTAGGGTAGTGCACAGCAACACCAATGCCCCTCTCCGTTAGATGTTGAGCAAGTTTGTTCCTTTCCATGGGATAGTCTTCCTCCACTCTTACGACGTATTGGTAAAAAACGTGCTTAACATCATCGTTCACATGGGGAGG
>Ga0209636_10007122_pt1 | contig 11415 bp, 12 predicted proteins | sample DeeMarSWOR152_54_FD_187464 | JGI IMG/M metagenome (GOLD analysis project Ga0209636, IMG submission 187464) | Marine sediment microbial communities from White Oak River estuary, North Carolina - WOR-1-52-54 (SPAdes) (version 2) | ecosystem: Environmental > Aquatic > Marine > Intertidal zone >... | reverse complement strand
TTTTTGTCTAAAAACCTATAATTCTAGTAATAATCTCAGGAAGCTTATCTATACTACGTGTAAAACTGTGATCATCATGCAAAAACCTAACAGTAGCCTCCTGCGGCATAGCGAATTCAAAGATCCAACTATAAGGTATAACATCATCTTCTGTTCCCATGAGTATTGTGATCTCAGCGTTTATCTTCTCTTCAAACAGCCGGTGATTTTTCATCTCACTTAGTATTCTCCTGGGCATACCTTGAATGGTGTCTACATCCATCGAGGGTGGGATAGTAGCTGGGTTGAGCAATATGAGTTTTTTAACATTAGAATGTTCAAGAGCGATGCTAGCTGCTAGAAAACCACCAAGAGATGAGCCAATAAGAACAACATTGTCGTCATCTTTTATTTCGTTGGCTATGCGTTTGAGGCAATCAGAGATTATGAGGTCCTCTGGCTTACAGTCGCGATACTGTATCGCTTTAGCATTTAGCTTTTCTTTAAACAACTGTCCCTTAGTGCTATTTGGACTTGATTGATATCCATGGATATAATACAACATATCTTCCTCACCACATCATTAATGAGGTATAAAGTCTACATATACCCTCCTGTTTCTTGGTCCATCGCCCTCGCAGAAGAATATGTGCTGCCACGTACCCAAGAGCAGTTTTTTGTTTTCTACTAGAACGATGACTGATGAGCCTAAGATGCTTGCTTTGATGTGTGCGTCACTGTTTCCTTCTAGGTGATGGTAGTCACCATGTTCTGGGATGATTCTCTTTAATGTTTCGATGATATCATGTTGTACACTAGGGTCTGCTCCCTCGTTTATTGTTATTCCAGCTGTTGTGTGAGGTATGTAGACAATGATATGTCCTCTTTGAAGATCACTCTCATCTACTAGTTTTTGAATACTGTTGTTTATGTCTATCATTTCGTTTCTCTTTTTGGATGTAACTTTTAGCTCCTTCATAGAGATCAACAAAAAATGGTTATTATTTGTATTATTTAAAAGGTATCCTAGTTTTTTCTAGGTAACATTTTTGTAGTGTTCTGCGTTACACAACCGCCAAGCTGATAAACAATGAAGATGAAACCAAGTGCGATTCTTTTTGACATGGATGGCGTACTCGTCGACTCATTGGATTCATGGTTGTCTTCACTAAACGCTGCTCTGAGGTCTTTTAACCATAAGGAGATTACCCAGGAGGAGTTCATTGAAAAATATTGGGGTCATGATCTCTATGATAACCTGGAGAGAATGGGTCTGAGCAATGAAATAGGAATGTTTTGTAACAGTGTTTACGGTGAACATTTGGATGCAATTAAGATTTATCCTGATACAAAGGAGATGCTTCAAAAACTAAAGGGGTATAAGAAGGGTATTATCACGAATACACCTAAGGATTGTGCTCATCAAATCTTGAAAGATTTTGACATTGAACAATATTTTGAAATCGTCATTACTAGTGATGAGGTAGTTAAAGCGAAACCAGATCCTGAGATCGTGTTGAAGGCCTGTGAGTTTTTAGGTGTTAAACCAGAAAACGTTGTATTGATTGGGGATACTGATAGTGATGTAAAGGCTGGGAGGGCTGCAGGTTGCACTGTCATCGGGGTGAATGTTGAGGCTGATTATACAGTTAAGAGTTTATCTGAGTTGACGAATCTTGTAGATTAGTAGAACTTTTAAGTATGGAAAGAAGATTACACTGGGGGTTTTGATACATATGGATGATGTTGAGATAGTTGAATATAAAGATGTGGATCTTTCGAATTCTATGCTGGTTGTGGCTTTTCCAACAGTGGGCTTGATTAGTTCTATAGCTGGTCATTTCATCATTGATTCTTTGAAACTAGATGAGATTGGTACGGTTGTTTCTAGATATTTTATGCCTGCTACAGTTATACACAAGTCTAATCCTTCTCCACCTGTTCGTATCTATGCCGGTAGTAAAACATGTGGTCCTGATGGTACTTGTGAGCAACTGGCTGTTATAATATCTGAGTTTATGCCTCAATGGGATATCATTAAGCCTTTGGTTGATAAAATCTTTGAATGGTCAGACAGGAAGGGTGTTAAGACTATCGTAGCTTTAGAGGGTACGCATGCTGTAGGTGAGAAAAAGGAGAAGAAGTTAGAGGTTTATGGTGTTGGTAGTACTACTGATATGAAGAATTTTCTGAAGAAGTATCGGGTTAAGGAGACTCAGGAGGGTATGATCACTGGTGTCACTGGTGTATTGTTGTATGAGGGCGTACTTAGGCATCGTGATGTCCTATGTCTATTGTCTGAGGCTCATTCGGCTTATCCGGATTCCCGTGCCGCAGGTAACTTGTTGGAGAAGTTGGATGTTATGCTTCCTGGTATTAAGATTGATCCGGAGCCGTTGTATAAAGAGGCTGAGGACATTGAGAATAATATCAGGAAGTTTATGAAGCAGTCGAAGCCTACGGCTCCTTCTTTGCAGCCGGTTCCAACTGGTATGTACGGATAAAAGAGAGTTTTTATGCAGAACCAGGGGGATCTGGCGGAAAAAGCGTATCGTCTTGCTTTTAAATATGAGGCTGAGATTGGTAGCTGCCCGCAGTGTGTCCTTTCTGCTTTAATGGAGACACTTGGTGTGGGTGACCCTGCTATGGTGAAGGCATCTGATGGTCTAGCCGGTGGAACCGCTCTCTCCACAGAGGGTACTTGTGGTGCTCTTGTAGGTGGAATCCTTGCTATTAGTTCTATTGTAGGTAGGAGTTACGAGGATTTTAAAGCAGGGGAACATAGACAACGAGTTTTTATATATGCGAAAAAACTGTATGATCGTTTTGTTGAGGAGTATGGTTCACCTGTCTGCAAGGATGTTCAGAAGAAGATTTTTGGTCGATCCTTCAACCTATTGGATCCAAAGGATTATGCTGAGTTTGAAAGAATGGGTGCCCATGTGGATAAATGCCCGAGTGTATCTGGTAACGCTGCTAGATGGGCTGCTGAGATAATATTAGATGAACTAAAAAAACAGATAAAATAATAGGATGAACCAATTTAAGAAAACAAATCCAATGCCCATTTAGAACATATGTATTGGTTCTTCTAACTTTTTTGTTTTAACCTTAGTGTACATGTCTTTTAGCCCATTCTATAAAAACAATTGCGTCTTTGATTAACTTCTCTGCCACGTTTTTAGATATAGGTTTACCTAGATATCCTACTTCTGATCTTTTTTCTAGGGCCGTTGATAGTCTTCTTTTCTGCGAAGTATCATTAATAATTTTTATGAGATCAGTGTGAAGTTTAATTGCCTCTCTATGATCAGTTGATGCTCTCCGTCCAAGGAGATGTATACATATAGCGTCGTTAGCATTTATGATTGCTTGAATAGCGTTGAAACCAGATGCGTTAAAATATTTTTTTTCAAAGCCTTTTTTAGCCATCTCAAGGAATTCTTCTGCTTGTTTTATAAAAGAGCTGCTTTCAGATTTTCTTACTTCTTTAACCATGGTGCTTCTCCGTATAGAAGTCGTCCTTCATTTACAACAGTAATGATGAAGTTGTCGAACCTTTTAATTCTATCTTGAATTTCTTTTTGGGTTAGAAATATAGGTACAATATGGGTGTCATAGGTATCTAGTATTTTATCAGCGAGATCTCTAACTTGTTTTTTCGTTTTTTCACCTTTGTAGACAACGAGTATATCGACATCGCTTTTTTCGGTGAATTCTCCTCTGGCGACGGAGCCAAAAAGAATGATCGCGGATATGTTGTCTTTTGTTAGATCGGAGATAAATTCTTTTGTGATGTTTATTAGACTTTTTTTCTCCATTTCTATAAGTTCTTTTATTTTATTGAATAGTGTATGGTTTTTGTTTATTTTGTAGAGAATGGATCGACCTGCTTTTCTTTGAACGATAAGTCTTGTTTCTAGGAGTTCATTCAAAGAGGGGTAGATTGTACCACATGACATTCCTGTAAATTTTGCTATGTCGTCGAGGCAGTAATCTTGGTTATTATTACTCATAAGGAGACGTAGTATTTTTATTTTTGATTTTTTTCCCATTATTTTTTCTAGCACATTTAGAGAGAATCCTAAGTTTATTTATAAATTTATCGATTTTTCGATACTGGTATCGATTTTTAGAAAAATATAGTGGAGTATTACATTGTTTTCATTGGTTACAGCCAGTAAGACGGTAGATCTGGGCTTTTCACCTGGTTGTTAGGGTTGTAATAAAATGCATCGTTGAAGAAAGCCCAGTACTCGACTACTGGGTAGGGGTGTGTTTTGAAGTAGTTGAATGGGAACCCTACGTTGTTTACGAGTTTATTGTCTTCTTCGTCCCAGAATGGCCCTGAGGTGGGTTCTAGTTCGAACCATTGATTGTTTTGGTAGATTTGTACCCAGGCGTGTCCACCTATTTCACCACTAAAGTTTACCTCTCCTACTACGACTCTGACATCAGTTTTTGATATTCCAATTGATTCTAATATTGATACGAGTGTGTAAGCTTGTGATTCACAATCGCTGACTATGCTGCCAGGTAGGGGGTTGTCTGGGTCATTTGGCGTGTCTTGTATAAACGCTGATGGTAACATCCAGTGTTCAGGTTTATTATGCAGTATTTGATCAGATACCCAAATCCATTGAACCGCGCTGGAGTATGCCTGCTGATTAGTAGCGATACTATTGGATACTAGATATTGTGTTACTACTGGGTCGTTTGGTGTCACATATTTCTGGTAGTTAGATATCTGTGTAAAATTTTCTTTTCTGAATACTAGGTCTCGGTTTTGTCTAAGTAGTTTTTTCATTTTGAATGCTTCAATATCTTCTGTGACTTCTATGAATTTTGTTCTTAGAGGTTGCAAGAGACCTTGCTCATCGTCTCTACGGAAAATATTGTTCCAGTTAACTATTAGGGCAAAAAACGCTAATACTATGAATAACACTATAGCGGCACCTACAACTATTTTTTTCTGACCAGGTTTCACAATATTTGTAAAAGAAAAACAAATGTATTAAACTTGTTTTTTTATTAAAACAGGGTTGATTCAAATATTTTTATATTCGCATCCATTTGGCCATATCGTTTGGAATAAAATTAATAGTAGGTTTAATAATTTCCTCCTGATCATTAGTCTTCCAGTATTGCTCTCGTTTTAAAAATTCTTCCCAGACTTCCTGCAGTCTTCTATAAAAATCGTATATATCAACGCTTTCTATTTCATTTGCATGGTTTTTTATTTTCTGTAGGTTGTTTTTCATTCGTTCTTTGAAATATGGAACAAGCGACTCTAAACTCGCCAAAGTATATTCAGGATCTTTAACAACATCAGTCTTCTTGATCACTCCTTTTTGCAAACCTAAAGAAATTATAGGACTAGATAAATCCACTTCCTCTATTTCTTTTGGATAGGTGTTTAGCATATTGCCGATATGGGCAACATCCTGGACACACTGCAAAATAGGCCGAAGTTTCTTCATTTCTTCATAATCAAAATCAGGGGAACACATAAGATCCATATCGCAATGTAAAATCACCATTACTCCATGGTTCAGATAGGTTTCATCCTCAATCATATTAGAAAAATCAGCGGTGTTAACTAGATAGCTATATTTCATAGAATTCATAACTTGTTCTAAATCAAAAAAGAAGATATCCTTGAACTCCTCATATCTTGGATAACGTTTGATTGAACTTATACAATCTAACCAGATCCGCTTGGTTACATTTAGATATGGATGATTGTAGTTCTTGGAACCATCCCAAGGGATATTAGCTGCTTTATCTAAAAGACGCTTATTTCTAATTTTGGCATTATCTGCGAGATCATCAACTAAAACATCAAAGATGCATAGTTTTGTTTTATCGAGTGTTAGTGTTTCTTTGTAAGCTGGGTCTATTGAGGGGAGATATGTTTTATCGTAAATATTATATAGCCAGTGAAAGAGGAAATCTGCGTTTCTATGTCCAACTGATTTGTAATGTTGTATTGCTTCATCAAGGCTCAATCCTTTAAATTCATTCATTTTTTTCTTCTTGTCTCCAAATTATTAAACTACTAAGTTAACATAAAGCCATATTAGCAAAAATTCCTACAAAATGCTAAAATAGGGGTATTTTCTTTATGTTTGTAGGAAAAATGGAAAAAATAGATTTGAAAGATAGACGAATATTATATGAATTAGACTACAACTCAAGAGAATCCTTAACACATATAGGAAAAAAGGTTGGCTTAAAAAAAGATGTAGTCTCTTACAGGATAAAAAAACTTCAAGAAGACGGTGTTATTCAGTGTTTTTATACAGTTATTGATGCCTATAAACTTGGCTACTCACTTTTCCGATATTATGTTAACTTTCAGTATATAACTCCTGAAATTCGGAATAAAATAATTGAATATCTAGCAAATTATAGAAATATTTGTACTGTTGGCCAGGCTCTTGGAAAATATGATTTAATAATCGTTGTTTGGGTTAAAGATATTAGCGAGTTTTATCAATTTTGGAGCAATACATTAGATAAATTTGGAGATTATTTTGAAAATAAAATTTTTTCTGTATATATACACGGAGTTGGATTCAGACGATCATACTTATTATTAGATAATTATAAAATTGAAGATCGGGTTGATCATGAATATTTTGGAGTAGGAAAAACTGTTGAAATTGATGAAACCGATTATCATCTTTTAAATGAATTAGCGTTAAATGCTCGAGCACCTCTTATTGAATTAGCTGAGAAATTCGGTTGTTCATCTCAGACGATTAATTATAGAATAAAAAGATTAAAAAAAGAGGGTTTAATACAGGCATTTCGAGTTGCAGTTAATGAAAATAAATTAGGTTTTAAGAGATATAAAAGTGATATTTTTTTAAAAAACCATAGCCAAAGAACAAATATTATTAACTACATCAAAAAGAATCCGCATCTATTATATATTAGCACTTCAACCGGTTTATGTGATCTGGAATTTGAATTTATAGCAAAAAATCAGAGGGATTTAATAGAGATAATTGAAGACGTAAATTTAAAATTCCCAAATTCAATTAAAAATTATAGCATATATGGAGATTTTCAATGTTATAAAGAAACGTTTTTACCAAAATTATTTGATTAAAAATAATAATTAAACAGGACAAATAGTAGGTGAAATATTTTTTTGAAAACTTATTTTTTTATCATGTTTCCCAAGACAGATCTTATAATCTAAAGGTAAATTCAAATAGCAATTATCTTCTTTAAAAACAATATCGCATTCTTCAAAAGTTTTTAAGATATCATTCAAGTCATTTTCTAAAATATCTGAAAATTTTTCTTTTATTTCTCCGATTGAAACTATGTCGATGCAGGATAGAAATACATCTCTTTCAAATTTATTTAAGTTATAAATCTTAATATTATTCAAATCTCTCTTGTCAAAAATTTTAATAAAATTACCACCATCAACGTAATAAAAAATTAGTTGATCTATGATATTTTGACTTTTAATTCCATCAGTTTTTAACATTTCTCGCTCAATTTTCCAATTATCAACTAATTGTTTCCATTTATTGTTATCAATATCCTTCTTACTCTTGTAAGAATATATAAAACATATCTTATTATCTAAAACTTCTTGTGGAAACATCAATTTGTCGATATTTGTATATTCCAGTCGTGAAATGTTGAATTGATCTGGATTACAAAAGATGGGACTACCATATAAAACTCTAAGATAACAAAGTTGAGGTGATTCTAGATATTGTTTAAAAATTTTTATTGTTTTTTTTGTTTCTTCAAAATCAATTGTTTCTTCATTTGGGTAATCAATTATCAGATTATATCTATTGATTATCTCGTTTTCTTTACAAAATTTTAATGCAGCAATATTATCAATTACTCTTGTACCCTTGTTCATTTTCTTTAAATAATTGCGACTAAATGATTCAATCCCTGTTTGTATAGTAGTAAATCCTGCCTCTTTTAACAATATGTAATCTTCACTTTTTAGATGATCAGCTCGTGCCTCTGTGACAAAATTAAAATCTTTGCCTAGAGCAATAATTTTAGTAAAAAGATCTTTATAATCTTTTACAGGAAGAGTGTTTCCAATAAATTGAAAATTTAATATTTTATACTTATCCGATAAAAACTGGATTTCTTCAACAATTTTATCAACACTTTTCTCTCGATATTTCTGATGTTGAATATTAAGATTACAAAAACTACATTTATTCCACCAACAACCACGGGAAATTTCAACAGGAAGATATCCAAAATAATGAAAATATTGCTGTACATCAACAGAGGAAGATCTTAATTCCTCATAAAAATGATCATAAGAAGGAATTGAAAGATCATTCAGATCAATATGATTATCAGATTCATTCCAAACAGCCTCTTCGCCCATCCTATAAATCAAACCTGGTATTGGCTCATAATCCTGATAATTAGAAACAAGACGATAAAGAGCTTCTTCACCATCACCAGATACAATAAAATCAACAAAATCAAATGTTTCTAAAACCTTCATTCCTAAATTACTAACAGTTCTACTACCACCAAAAACTATTTTTTTCTCAGGGTTTAATTCCTTGATTTTTTTAGCAACAGCTAACGACGGTAGAAATTGTCCATAATTTAAAGTAAATCCAATAAAATCATAGTTATTCCATTCAACATTTTCTAAAACCCAGCTATAAAATATATCTGTTTTTTGAACATAACTCTCAAATGTAAAATTTTTATTAGACTCAATATTTTTTAATATTTTTTTATTGAAATATTCTCTAAAATTCTTTTCTGTATTCGCCCAATGAACAGGGAAAACATATCTTGAAAAAACCATCTGAGCCGTATAGGAGTCATTTGGTGGATGAATAAGGAAATTATAATTACTAATTCCGTATATCTCGGCGGCTTTTAGATACAGGTTTTTAGTTTTTATGTTAATATCTCGTTCGTTCAGATAACTTTCTAAAATAGCAAGTTGAATAGAAGGAATATTGGTTCCAGCAAAAGGCATGGATATAAGTAAAATATTTTTTTTATTGGTGTGCATCTCTACATCCAAAAATTCAATAAAAAGTGACCTTATATAATTAACTAGTATAAATCAATGATATTTATTTTAAAAAAAATTTATAAAAATTGTAATGGCATTGGGGCCACGCTTGCGGTCGTAGCAATTACAGCAGCAATTACAATTTTCTCCATATTTTCTCTCTCCACCCTACCATGTTATATATTAACGTGATATATTCTATCTATCACAGTATTTAAACCTTTCGTGACAAAATGTCAAAAAGGAAAAAAAACCAGAAATTAATGGAGAAAGACCGTGTATTACTACAAAAATTAAAAGATTGATAAGAAATTACATTCGTACCCATTCAACCATAGGCTTGGGAGGAGTAATTGAGACTGGAGACCAAATAGATCTTCTGTACCAAGTAGATATTAGAAGCGGGAGTAACCTTATTAGCGATAACCTTTTCATGCCTTCTTCATATGGTATTGTATGGAGGAAAATTTTTCCAATAGTGTTGAAAAGTTTATCGTGGTCCACACACATTTGCACTACAAGTCTCCGGTGAGTGTCAGTACCATAGATTCTTTTTTGCAATGTTAATGCATAATCGTTAATTTCCCTGGTAAGATGGGCTATATCCTGAGTATAAGATTCTTCTAATGGTATTTGTTGCTCAAAGAATTTAGTAGCGCAATCAGCGGCAATGATGCCGCTGTCAAGTGCATATGGTATGCCCTCGCCAGACATGGGGCTCACCAATCCAGCCGCATCACCTAACAGAATAATGTTACCTTTGCCAAAGCAGTCTACAGTTCCTCCAAATGGAATTAGCGCTCCATGGATATTCTTCACATTATCCGCTATACCCCTTTCTCTTACAAATCTTACCAATAACTCTCTCATGGATAAATTAGATTTTTGTATTGTTTGCAAATAACCGCCCACTCCAACATTTATTGTTTTACCACGTTTTTTGGGAAACGCCCAGGTAAAACCTTCACGCAGGTATGAAAAATCTAGATTTATCATATCATCGTATTCATTTATTTTTTCTCTACTAGTCTTTACTTCAGATAGCAAACACAAACCTAGTTTTTCTTTTTTATAAACGACATCAAGACTTCTTCTTACTATCGAGTTTATCCCATCGGCACCAAATAATAACTTAGCATTTTTTACACCAGATTTGGTAATAACTCTTACTGTTCCACCTTTTTCTTTGGCCCCTACAACCCTCCTCTTCTCGAACACTGTAGCACCTGACTCAATAGCTCTTTTAGTAATTAAATAATCGAAATCTTCTCTGTAAACTCCCCATCCTATAATCATTCCTAGGTCACATCTAGCCATCAAATCTTTATAGCTGAGTATAAACCCTTTATATTCCTGAAGCGACACTTCCTCAACTTTTACATCTAGTTTTTTGAGGGCGTCTAAGCATCTAATAGCTACTCCACCTCCACAATCCTTGTGTCTTGGAAGTTTCTCTTTTTCAAAAACAGCTACTTTGAATCCTTTTTCTGCTAGTATCGTTGCTGCAGCGGTTCCCGATGGTCCTGCTCCTACTATAGCTACATCTAACACAACATAATAAATGAATGTTAACTATTTATATTTAATTGTTGAAATATTAAATATCTAAGCTACTAATAAAAGAAATAATGTTTTTCAAAAGTTCAATATTCACATTCTAACCCACTTAACTGCGTAATTAGGAACCACGGAAATAATAGGTTTCGTAATATATTCGTTTTCTTCTATATCAGCAGTCTTCCAGTATTGCTCTCGTTTTAAAAACTCCTTCCAAACATCCTCTAGTCTCCTATAAAAATCGTATATATCAACGCTTTTTATATCATTTGCATGATTCTTTATTTTCTGTAAATTATTTTTCATCCGTTCTTTAAAATACGGAACAAGCGACTCCAAACTCGCCAAAACATATTCAGGATCCTTAACAACATCAGATCTCTTAATTAGCCCTTCTCTTAATCCAAGAGATATTATAGGACTCGAAAGATCCATCTCTAATATTTCTTTTGGATAGGTGTTTAACATATTACCAACATGAGCGACATCCTGGACACACTGCAAAATAGGCCGAAGCTTCTTCAACTCTTCATAATCAAAATCAGGGGAACACATGAGATCCATATCGCAATGTAAAATCACCATTACTCCATGGTTCAGATAGGTTTCATCCTCAATCATATTAGAAAAATCAGCGGTGTTAACTAAATAACTATATTTCATAGAATTCATAACTTGTTCCAAATCAAAAAAGAAGATATCCTTGAATTCCTCATATCTTGGATAACGTTTGATTGAACTTATACAATCTAACCAGATCCGCTTGGTTACATTTAGATATGGATGATTGTAGTTCTTGGAACCATCCCAAGGGATATTAGCTGCTTTATCTAAAA
>Ga0209636_10007121_pt1 | contig 11416 bp, 10 predicted proteins | sample DeeMarSWOR152_54_FD_187464 | JGI IMG/M metagenome (GOLD analysis project Ga0209636, IMG submission 187464) | Marine sediment microbial communities from White Oak River estuary, North Carolina - WOR-1-52-54 (SPAdes) (version 2) | ecosystem: Environmental > Aquatic > Marine > Intertidal zone >... | reverse complement strand
CTGACTGGTACCTGGTCTCTTTGTCTTTTTCCATGCATTTAAGAATCACAGCACTCAATCCCTCAGATATCTGATCATTGAAATCTCTCGGGTCGGCAGGATCTTCTGTTTTGTGCTTCAAGGCTATGCTTAGCGCAGTATCACCTCTAAAAGGCACTCTCCCGGCCACCATCTCATAGAGAATCACTCCGAGTGAATAGATATCTGACCTTTGGTCTGCTTCTTCTCCCTCTGCCTGTTCTGGGGAAATATAATCCGGTGTACCTATGATCACGCCTGTTGCTGTTACTCCAGGCATCTCAACCGAACGGGCAATCCCAAAATCCATGATCTTGGCATAGCCTTGTTTATCAATCATGATGTTCTGGGGCTTCAAATCCCGATGCACAACACACAGCCTGTGTGCTTCAACCAGTCCTTCACATACCTGCTTGGCTATGGATACTGCTTCCTCGTCAGCTAACTTTCCTCTCTTTTTTACCAGGCTCTTTAGATCTTCACCCGGAACATATTCCATGGTGATGTATGGAGTCTCTTCCTCTTTGCTGAGATGATACATCCTGCACACATTTTTGTGAGAGATCTTGCGGGCAAGTTTCAACTCATTCCTGAAGCGTTCAACTATACTCTCGTCAGAGGCGATCTCAGGTTTCAAGAGCTTTATAGCAACTTCTTCGCTAATCTCCTTATCCAAAGCCTTATAGACCCTGCCCATGCCTCCCTTTCCCAGCTCTTCAATGATCTCATACCTGGAAGCGAAGGTAGTCCCTGGAATCAATCCTTTCGCGGGCATCTCAAGAGTTTTTGTGGGAGAGATGACTTCTGAGGGCTTAATCAGAGCAGAGCACTTTCCACAATAAATGGCATCGTCGGGATTCTCATGCTGACATTTAGGACATTTCATCCCCATTGCTATCCCATTCCCTCGCTTACAAAAGAATATCAAGGAACGCAGGAGCTGTCAAATTGAATCTTTCCTTCAAAATCCCTTAATAATCAATGTTAAATTTCTCCTTTAAAAACTTTCTTGCCTGCTGGTGTCCTAAATCCACAGCCTTTTTTAGATCTAAAATGGCTTTCTCATTTTCCCATTTGAAAAAAAAGTTGATCCCTCGTCTGTAAAGCGCCTCAGCATCTCGAGGATTTAATCCTATTACAGTGGTAAAGTCCTCTGTTGCTTTTTGGTACTCTTCTCTTTCCTGGAAACAGACACCTCTATTGAAAATTGCTTCTTTATATGTTGGATCTAATCTGATGGCATCGGTAAAATCTATTATTGCCTTTTCAATCTCCTCTCTTTTTAAATAGGCAACTCCACGACTGTTGTAAGCCCTGGCATTCAAGGGGTCTGATTCTATTGCTTTTGTAAATTCTTGAATCGCTCTCTCATAATTTTTATCCTCAAAATACATTTGTCCTCTGTTGAAATGGATATCTTTACATTCAGGATCTAAATCGAATGCTGTTTCGAAATCCTCAACCGCCTTTTCTTTCTGACCAATTCTGGAATAAGCCAGCCCGCGCAAACTGAAGGCTTCTGCATGTTTTGGATTCGATACTATAAATTCAGTAATATCCTTGATAGCATCTTTATATTCTCCTTTAGCTAAAAGCGCTAATCCTCGGTTGTACTGCGCTTCAGGATATTCTTTCTCAATTCTGATTGCTTCATCATAATTTTCTATAGCCTTGTCAAATTGTTTGAGATTGTAATAGACAATTCCACGATTATTATAGGCCTCCCCTAAATCCGGTTTTATTTTTATTGCTTCTGCAAAATCTTTCAATGCTTTGTCATATTCGCCCAGCTCCGTATAGGCTGTTCCGCGAAGATTAAAAGCTACGGATAAAATGATCTTCCCTGGAGGCCTTGTCGGCAATTCTCCTGCCGGTAATTCTAAGGCGGCTGTAAAATATTCGACTGCTTGGCTGTAGTTTTTCTCATCAAGGGCCTTCATGCCTCTTTTGAATAAACTGGCAAAATCCATGGAAAAAGCAACATTGGAGGAATAAATAAAGAGCCAGACTAAAAGGATTCTTTTTGTTCTCTTCACTGTTTATACCCCTCCTAAAGATTTGAGCATTTTTTTGGCTTCTTCCTGATTCCGGCCTCCTAAGTCTATGTGCTTTTTCAGATAAAATTTTGCCTTCTCCCATGATTTCTGTTTGAAATAGATCCTCCCGAGCTCAAAATAAGCTTCTGGATTATTAGGCTCTAATTTTACCGCTCTCCCGTGCTCTCTAATGGCCTCTTTGATAAAATTTTTTCTCTCGTAAAGTGATCCAAGAGAGATACGAGCGCGGTAAGCAACGGATCTCTTCCGGACTATGAGATAATAACCCCTTTCATCCCTGGAATATTTCTCCTCCTTTTCTTTTATCGGTGTTTGTGCAGCGTATTGAGTGGCTTTTTTCCATTCCTCTTCTGCATTTTTTAAATCTTTCAATTCAAAAAAAGCGCATCCTAGATTGTAATGCCCTTGTGCATCGGATTCGGAAATTTCAATAACCCTGCTGAACTCCTCTAAAGCTTCTTCGTATCGTCCTTGCTTAAAGTAGATATTCCCCAATAAGTCATGTGTTCCCAGAAAATTCTGTTTGTTTTGAGCTGCCTCCAAAGCAAATTCCTCAGCCTTTTTTAAATCTCCTGAATTAAAATAAATCTGTCCCAAATTGTAACTCACGATAAAGCCAGTCTCATCAATCCCATGGGCAAGCAAAAGAATTTTGATGGCTTCATCAATTTTTCCCTCTGTTCTCAGAATCACCAGGGCCTTTTCGTTTAAAAAAAACGCAGCAAGCCCATGGGGACCAGCTCTTCCTGCTTTCAAGTTTTCTAGATTTTTCTTTTTAATCAGGTCTTCATAATCAACCTGGTATTCAACATTAAACTTTGTCCAATCCTCCATAGGGCTTAGAGCTAAAGGGATCTTCCAAGGGCTGTACTTCTCAACAGGTACGGATATATGAAGTTTTCCAAACTGCTGTTTTGCCTCCTCTAATCTTCCAAGATGAAAATATGCTCTTCCAATATTTAATCCGCATTCAAAATCTTCAGGTATCTTATCAATGACCGAACTCCAAATTTCAATCGCATCTTCCCATTCACCCCTGTTGTAATAAATGCAGGCTAAATTCTTTTGAGCCTGGATCAAACCTGGATTGATCTCCAATGCCTTTTTAAATGAAGAGACAGCCTTTTCTTCCAGACCTCGGTTATAATCCAAATATCCCTTGAGGATATAATCCTTTTCGTCCATTTCTTTTTTTTCCAATAATTTATCCAACTCTTTATCTGCTCTTTTATAGTCTTTCAGTTTCAGGCATGAATAGATCAAAAGGTATCTCGCGTTTGTCTCATCGTATTTCTTCTTTATTGCAGAGATGAATTTGCTCTTGGCCGCTTTAAAATCTTCTTTAGCGAAAAGAAGCGTGATTCCCCTTCCAAAGTGAAGTAATCCTCTGTTTTTATAGGAAAAAGCAAAATAGCGCCGCAATTTTCCACTTATTCTCAAATTAAGAGTGTTTTCAATCTTTTGGAACTCCCTGAAAGCTGCCTCATAGTCATGCTTTTTACAAAGAGCCACACCCAAGTAAAGCTTCACATCATAGTCGTCTGGAAAAGTGGCCCTTAACCTCTCTAAAACCTCCAACGCTTCATCAGTTTCCTCTACATTTAAATAAAGTGCGACCACATCTAAAACAAAATCAGTTGCCTGGACATCTACTGGGTTTTTCTGTGCAGAAACGTATGAAACACAAATCAATAAAGCAGCAGTAATCCCTACAGAAATATTGACTAATTTTTTTAGACTGTGAGAATGAAATTCTTGCCTTGTGGTGTTTTTTTCTGATTGATGTTTCATCCGTCTCCCCTTATAAAAAAAGGCTTTTTGAGTTAGCTCATTTCATTTCCCCATGGCACTTTTTTTACTTTACTTTATTTATTCAACTGCTAATTGAATGCGCAATGCTTCTTCATTTTTAATTGAGCAAATATTGTGCCAATTTGGGATAAGATTTTTATCGGGATAATCAGGTTTTACTTTGTCCTGAATTTAGGACAGATGTTGCCTTCCTACCCCCACTTCACATGTGTAACAAAAATGACTGAATTGCGCTGAAACTCAAGTATTAGGATTGAGAGCCTAAAACAAGGTAACAAACGAGGCTTTCATTTTCTCGAATATTACACCTGATTTTTCTACAGAAATATCTCTTCCCGGAGAGGATTTGATCCCATCTGTTTTATTTTTTCCGAGAATTCATTCGTGACTTGAGCGTATCTTGGCGCTTCAGAGGCAGAGACCCACCAGAGAGAGATCCGGTCTTCATCCAATCCAAGAGTCTTGAAAATGCTTTGAAGCATGACGTATCTCCGGCGGGCATTGTAGTTTCCTTTCTGATAATGGCAGTCGCCGGGATGGCAACCCATCATCATGATTCCATCTGCTCCCCTTAAATAGGCCTTCAATACAAAGAGTGGATCTATTCTCCCTGAACACATCACCCGAATGACTTTTATTGTCGGAGGGATTTTCATCCGCGAAGTGCCTGCAAGGTCGGCACCGGTGTATGAGCACCACGTGCACAGAAAACCGACTATTCTTGGCAGATTTTCCTTATTCATATTCATCTCCTCTTTCCAAAATTATCCCGAATCTCATTGCTCACCGACCTCCGCAAACTCTTCTTCTTTATAAGTTCCGGAAGGAACCGCCTCTTCAACATCCCGGCCTGGGATATAGTCCAGCACCTTCTGGAGAGAGTCTCCGACTCTTGTAAACACAGTAGCCACAGGAATGTTGACCGGGCAGACATCTGAACACATGCCGCAACTGATACAAGAAACAGCCATATGAGTCATCCGACCGAGATGAAAAAATATATTTCCGGGTGGGACTTTGAGACCGCCTTTTTGGCTGAGTTCGGAGACAAAGCTCAAAGGCTGATACTCGCACGATTTAGAGTCAAAATCGCATAACGTACAAAAGCAGATGGGACATGCATGACTGCAAGCATGACAGCCCAAACAGGCTGCAAAAGTTTTTATAAAAGCTTTGGTCCCGACTCCATTTTTGTCAAAATCATCAAAAAGTTTCTCTTTCTGCTCCACTCTCAACTTTTTTAGCTTCTCCGTATCCGCAGTTTCCATCTCTTCGGTGATCGCACTTCCAGGTGCATTGAGGGCAAAATCCTCTCCTTTTTGGGAATTCAAAAGGATGACACATTCGTTATCGATATCTTTTTTCCCTACTGCTGCAACCGTCATATCTGCAAGGTGGGGGATGAAATTTTCACAACTTCTGCAGGTTACCCTGATGTCTGGATCAATCTCGGCTTTTTTGACCGCTTCCCAATACTGGGGAAGTTGTTTTGCAAGATTTCCATTGTTCAGCGATTTTAGAGTATAAACACCTCCACAGGTTAGGCTGATCAAGAGGATGTTCTCCAGGCTGCCCTGAACTCTTTTCACCAGTTCCACAAATGCCCTCAGCTCACAGGGACGAAGAACAGCCGCAACACGCTCCTTGGTAGCGGCCTGTAAGCTAAAAGCAGAGAGGACCTTCCCAGCATTTACAGGCATAAAGGGATACAGAGGAACAGCTTCCTTCAGTTCATCCAGGTCAGTGATGAGCGAATAAGAGACTGCTCCTTCATCATTCATCTTTTTGAGTGTGAACACGCCCTTGATTTTTTCGTTTTGGATGAGAAATTCAAGAAGTTCTTTGATTCCTTCATCAACGCTTTTATTGATTTTCAGTGCCTTAGGCATTTTTTTCCGCCTCCTCTGTGGATACTTCTGCGCCTTCACTAGGCGTCTCTACCTCACCAAATTCATCTTCGACAAAGTCTTGCAAAGGCAGCGGCTCTCCTCTGTTTCGGCCCGGGACATAATGGAAATCTTTTTGAGTTTGATCCCCCACCAGAGTGAATATCTGGGCAACAGGAATGGACATCGGGCAGGCATCTTCGCAGGCCCCGCATGCCACACACGAAAGCACCATATGGGACATCCGTCCCAGATGAAACAGAATCGTATCCAGAGGAAAGCGCAAAGCGCCTCTTTTTTCTGCCCTCTCCAAGTAGTCTCCAGGAGAAAGATTTAGAAACTGCGAGTCGAAATAACACTGCTGACAGTAGCAAATTGGACAAACTCTCATGCAGTTGTGGCAGTTGATACATGCATCAAAAGCCGCCACAAACTTATCCGTGCCTTCAATTTTGTTCTGCCATTCTTGATTGAACTTTTCTTTCTTCTCTAACTTGGACTTTCTCATCTCTTCCACCTTTGATTCCCAATCCTGCAACGAATCCTCAGGAGAGAGACCGAGTTTCTCCAAGATATCTTTTCCTTTGTCGGTGACGGGAATGAAAAAGATATTCTTGTTCTCAGTCCCAATGAGACCTATATGTAAATCAGAGGCAGGCAAAACCCTTTCGCTTTGGTCGGACGAAGATTCCGGTTCAGATGAAGGGAGAAGAGAGGCTAAACTGAAGCGGTGACAAATTTGGCAAACAGGCCTCAAGGTGTCACTTATTTCCCATTTCTCCGAAATCGTTTTGAAGGAATCTGCGATTTTATCAGGTTCAACCATGTATTCTTGGAGAGGCATTGCTCCTGGGCAGTCTATACTGATGAGAGAGATATTGTCCAAATCGATCTGGTTTAGCTTGAATAGCTCCACCGCAGCTCTTATCTCACAGGGCCTCATCAAAGCACCGATTCTGAGGTTCGGATCACCGTGTTTGGTAATACTGGAAAGAGCATTTCCACCCTGAACAGTCATAACCGGGGGCAAAGGATCAGCCTGTTCCAACAGTGATTCATCCTTCAAAAGAATCCAAGAATACGATTTTGTTTCAGGTGTTTTCGCAGGAATCAAAAGAACATCAAAATAACTCTTTTCCAATGATTTTTTTAGGAAATCTAACACAGCTTTTCGGGTGCCCTCGTCGGCAGGAAGGATCTTACCTTTTTGAGGATTTGATTTTTTTTCTTTTTGCGCAGATTTCATAGGTATCTCCTTATTCTCAAACATCCCTCGCCATCTTTCTCATTTCAACGCAGCCAACACCTCTTGATAGAGTTGAGGATAAGTAAAATGCTTGGACCAAATGGCCCCAGATGGGCAGCTCCCTACACAGCTTCCACAGCCTCTACAGATGGCTTCGTTCACTACTGAGACTCCTTTGAACGAATCAAAGCTTATGGCTCCGTAAAAGCAGACGGAAAGACAAGTCTGGCAACCGGTACAGAATTCTTCTCTTATTACTGAGACTTTAACTTCCGGCTCTATCTTTTTCCCAGGAATGAGGCTGGAAAGGATTTTCCCAGAGATTGCTTGGGACTGAACAATGGACTCAGGAATATTTTTTGGACCCAGGGCGCATCCTGCAATGTAAACTCCCTCTATCGGAGTGGAAATAGGATCAAGTATCTCATGAACCTCTTTGAAAAACCCTGTCTTGTCCACAGGAATATTGAGCATTTCGGCCAGCTTGGAGGTATCTTCGCCAGGGACCATGGCGGGAGCCAACACAGCCATATCCACAGATATGCTTTCGCTTTTCCCATCCTTTTTGTACCTCACCTCTATCTTGCCTCCCTTTTCTTCGATCTTGACTTCTCCTGTTCTGAGGAAGTGAATTCCTTTCTTCTTGGCTTCCTCGTAGTAATTCTGGTCGTCCTTATGGGGTAAACAGAGGTCAATATAAAAATCAGTGACCTCCACATCTGACAATTTATCTTTGAGATGATGGGCAAATTTTATGGAATACAGACAGCAGACCTTGGAACAGTAACCTTTATCGTCTCTTCCCACACAATTGATCAGGGCAACGGATTTGGGAGGTTTTTCATTCTTTAAAAGAATCTTCCCTGACTCGATCATATCCTCAAACTCTAATGCTGTGATCACATTTTCAATTTTCCCATATCCGTATTGGGGCTTTTCCTTTGGATCGAATAAGCGGAATCCTGTGGCAACCACAATCGCTCCCACCTTAATCTTCTGTTCTTCTCCATTTCCACCATCGGCCTTCAGGGACACTTCAAAGTTTCCCAGGAATCCTTTGACGTCAGTCACTTCAGTGGAAGTGAATACTTCGATATTTTCATCCTTCTCCGTCTGTTTGATTTTCTCTTCGATGGTGGATAAATTTGCTCCCTGATGAGGAAGCAGCTGGGAAAGCTTTTTGGCCATTCCCCCCAAAGATTCTGTCTTCTCGACCAAAAAGACCTTTCTCTCTTTTCCAGCCAGAGAGAGGCTTGCTTCCAGACCAGAAATTCCACCGCCAATGACCAGGACATCGGGATTGCTTTCAATCTCAATTTTCTCGAGAGGATTATGCAAAACGACACGATGAATTCCAGCTCGGATATACTTTATCGCCTTTGATGTTGCCTCCTCTTTGTCTGGAATCATCCAAGCGCATTGTTCTCGGATGTTGATCAGTTGGAAAAGATAGGGATTTACGCCTGCTTTCCCGCAGACATTCATGAATGTCTTCTCATGATCTTTTGGAGAACATGCAGCCACGACAACATGAGTCAATTCCTCTTTCTTAATGTCATCCTCGAGGAATTTTTTGCCGTCATTCGAGCAGAGAAGCGAAAATCTTTTTATTGTTTTGATATCTTCTTTGGAAGAGATTTCTTCGATAACTTTATCGATATCTATCCGATCCTTGATATTTGGTCCGCATTCACAAACGTAAACACCTATGCTTCCATTCATTCTTCTATCCTTTAAGAAAAAATTTCAATCATTCAAATTTATCAAAAAGAAGAAAGGATTTTCCCTGCAGCAGCTTCTGCCTGAGCAATGGATTCAGGAATGTCTTTGGGGCCCTCCGCACATCCAGTGATAAAAATTCCTTCTTTTTCTGTAGTGATTGGAGAAAGCTGTTCATTCTGAGTGGCAAAAAATCCACTCTCGTCCAGACCGATGCCCAAAATCTTGGCCAATTGTTCTGTCTCTTTCCTTGGAATCATGGCAGGAGAAAGGATAACCATGTCAGCGCTAAAACTCTCTTGCTTGCCATTTCCATTTTTGTAATCGATGTGCAAACTGCCCTTTTTGCTTTCCACTTTGATGTTTTGATAGTAAGAGAACTCGACTCCTTTCTTTTTTATGTCTTCATAGAATTTCTGATGGGTTTTTCCGGGGATGCAGAGGTCTTTATAAAACTGGCAGATTTGAGCATCAGAGATTCTATGTTTGAGAAAGTAGGAGAATTTCATAGAATTTATGCAGCAGACACCAGAACAATATCCCTGCTCTTCCCTCCCTGCACAGTGGATGATGCCGATGGATTTGAGATCTTTGTTATCCCGGAGGATGAGCTTTCCTTCTGTTGGACCGTTCTGGGCATAAAGTCTTTCGAATTCCATAGCCGTGTAGACATTGGGAAATTTCCCGTATCCGAGTTGATCGAGAGATCCAAGATCAAACATGTCAAATCCAGTGGCAACCAGGATAGCTCCAACTTCAAGGTCGATGGTTTTATCTTTGTCTGTAAAATCAATGGCATTGAACACACAAGCCTCTTGACAGGCCTTGCACTCTTTTTTCTTTCCGTTGAGATGCAGGCAGTATTCTGGATCAATAGCAGGTACATTAGGAAGTGCACCGGGACATGCAATAGCAATGGCCTTTTTTTGAGAGAGCCCTTCCTCGAATTCATTATCAAGGCTGACCGGGCATGGCTCATAACATGCCCCGCATCCAATGCAAGCATCCGGGTTCACGTAGCTCGCTTTTTTACTGACTTTTACCTTGAAATTTCCAGCAGACCCATCAACTTTTTGGACTTCGCTGAGCAAAAACAATTCGATGTTTTCATTCTGCAGAACATCTTGTTGTATAGGGGCAACCATACACGTCGCACATTCCATATTGGGATAAACTTCTTCGAATTTAATGGTCTGCCCCCCAATCAAAGATTCCTTTTCAATGAGATGGACATTCACTCCTGCATCTGCTAACATCAGGCTTGCTTTCATTCCAGCAATCCCAGCTCCTATGACCAGAACGTCTTTCTTTTTCATTTCTCTCTTTTCCTTTTTAGATATTCGGATTTTTATAAAGAAGATTAGGACCCATCTGAGCAATGTCATCAGCAAACTTATTCACAATCTCTGCATAACGCTTTCCCTCTGATGCAGAAATCCATGAGAGCTGGATGCGCTCAGGCTCCAGATTGAGTTTTTCCATAATTTTTTTCAGAAGAGCGAATCTTCTCCGGGCATAATAATTGCCCTGCTCATAGTGGCAGTCTCCAGGATGGCATCCTGCCACCAGCACACCATCGGCTCCCCAGAGAAAGGAAGACAGCACCAAATTCGAGTTCACCCGGCTGGAACACATAACTCTGATAACAGAAAGAGAAGGTTTTATCTCTAACTTGGTTGATCCAGCGAGATCAGCCCCTGCGTAGGAACACCAGTTACACAAGAAGCCCACGATGTTAGGTTTGTATTCTGTATCCATAATCCTTTTCCTTTTCTATCAAATAGCAGAGAAATCTATATTCCCTTGGTTGCAGTGCAGACAGGTTGAATAAGGAAAAATTAAAACTGGATCTGTGCTGTATGTTTTCCCGTTTCATCTGTGTTGCAGAAAAGCAATGTTTTTCCCGTTTTTTCTGCCCACGCTTTTATATCTTTCGGAAACGATTCACAGTCAGCCAAAACCTCAAGAATGTCCCCAGGATTCATTTGGGGAACCAAAATGGCGACTTTTAAAATTGGCTGTGGACACTTCAGTCCTAACGTATCGAGATTTTTTATTGCCATTTTCTCCTCCTTTACAATTTAAAAATAAGGTATCAATAGACTAAAAAGAGAATGTTATGGTCGCGTCCTTGATCTCATTGATAAATGTGGTTGCTCCGATGATTTCCACACCCTCTCTAAATTCTTCTTTTTTCAAGTCTTTTGCATCCAAGGCCAGCTCACAAACATAGATTTTGCCGCCTAAATTTCGAACTCCTTCGTACAATTCCAGAAGATTCGGCAAACCTTTGACGTCCATTTTTTCAATTTCGCCCTTGACCATAGCCGGAGCTCCTCCTGGACAGAAAAAAATGATCACTTCATCTCCTGAGGCGATCGCTGAAGAGCCTAGGATAAATGGTGGGAAGACATTTGTTGGCGCTGAACCGTTGACTGTAATGGCGACTTTAGACATGTATAACCTCCAAAAAACCGTGTATATATAAGCATTTGAAATGCTTACAGGCCAAAGCCTCTGCTGTGACTTAATCGGTCACAAATCCTTTAACGGCCTGAATCAATTTTGCTATTTGTTTGGGATTCCTCAAATAATAACAGCGCAAATTTTTGGATTGGCGGGAATCGACAATTCCAGAAAATCGCAATATATTCAAATGTTGTGAAATGTTCGGTTGG
>Ga0209636_10007120_pt1 | contig 11416 bp, 6 predicted proteins | sample DeeMarSWOR152_54_FD_187464 | JGI IMG/M metagenome (GOLD analysis project Ga0209636, IMG submission 187464) | Marine sediment microbial communities from White Oak River estuary, North Carolina - WOR-1-52-54 (SPAdes) (version 2) | ecosystem: Environmental > Aquatic > Marine > Intertidal zone >... | reverse complement strand
CGGTGCCGATTGACCTCTTCACATCATTCATTGAGAAGCTTGAAAAAGAAAAGTGACCGCGGTATATCAACAAAAAGACATAGATCACTTCAACGTGATTGCATAGTCATTAGAAGAAAGCCTGAATACTGATGCGTGGAGCGCATGTTTTTTCGAAATACCGGATGCAAGCAATAACCCGTTACGCAAGCAGTACAACCCCGAATACATAATAAAAACGATATCCGAACTCTCGGGTGATCATGAAGAACCGAGGACTGGGATCGCTGATGTCGATATTCCTGAAAATGTTAATCTAAATAATCCCCCTTGATGCATGTTCTTAAACCGTTCTCACCATCCTAAACGACACCTGTAAGATTTTGCCTGTTTGTTGTCTAACATCTTAGCGGATGGGCTCGGCTGACATTTAGGCACAACAAGTGTATGGTAGTAAGGAGGCCGTAATGGCGAAAGCTTTAATGCACCTGCCTAAAGGTAGATCGCCAACGCTGATATTGACGAGCGTAATTGAACTACTTTGAGAGCCTCTCTGATTTTACGACAAGGATGTAAAAAGTATCAATATTGCATACATTTAGCTAACAGCATTTCATGATCTTTTGAGTAGTTGGTTGAGTGCAACTCATGGCTATGTCTCAACAATTAATTCTGGCACTACTACTGGAGTACACTTGTGTTCGATAAATCGGCACTTCTGGAAAATCTTGAATATGAATGTATACATGCACTTAACAAGGGGGTATGTTCATGTGTATCTTTCTATCCGGTACACGTTTTGGAACATTAACCATGATATTTCGCGTTGTCTATTCTGGCCACATATTAAAGTGCAATCCATCAAGAAGTGCAATGTTGCACTCCTCCAAATAGGATTATGCGTAGGTAGTTCAATTTTCAATGACGTCGTCACGACACTCAAAACCTTCTAGAATGCCTCCCAAGACCTCACCATTTGCATTGAGAGCGCTCTTGAACTACAGTAAAGAAATTAATAAATGGTTTCACAGTTTTTCAAACCCGAACCGTCAGCGTGTCCGACCAACCCCCATATAGAAGGCCCACATTGTTTTTGGTGTATAGGGGATCCACCGGGGGGCTATGTAATAGGATCAAACAACGAAAAAGTTGGCCCTACGAACCTTATTGATAATGCCCCCCGGTCTAATAAACCGCGGGGCATAATGATATATCTACTTCAAAGCTCCTTATTACAGCGATTTCAGGCTACTAGTTTTCTGATGTGTGATCTTTGTGTCTCATTTGTGCCAAAATCTAATCATTACCCTATTCAAAATTAGTGATGTAGATTGATTAGCTAATTGTTTTCAACTTTGCCAAACGCTTCTTGGCATCGATGAGTTCTGGCCGGTCGGCATCCGCGTTTTTCCAGATGTCGAGAAATTCCTCATACTGTTCAATTGCTTTTGTTTTCAAGCCCTTTTCTTCGTATAATTTTGCTAATTCATACCGCCAGGTCGGGTGAATGAGACACCGTCCCCTCTTATTTGAATCAGGGGTGGTTAGCTGCTCGTATTCGAGAATAGCTTTATCTATATCACCTTTTTTGAGATAAATGCGGGCTAAGATATCCTTAAAGAAGACTACATAGTAAAATAGATCATAGCGATTCACGTCTACGTCCACTTCTGATATTTCCTTACCTGCGGCAATGGCTTTTTGAAGCGAGTCTTGTGCGAGCAAAACCTCTGCATAAAGAAGATCACGAAAGAATAGTGCGTGATTTTCATACGGTATATAGATGAATAGCTTTTGATCTTTAGAATATTGAAGTATGTCAGGTAACAAGGATTTGATTGATGCAAGCCTTGCCTTGGCCGAATCAAGATTTTCTTGCTTCAGCTCTATCAACCCCAGGTAGAAATGAAGGCAGATTATATTGTATGGATTCTTTGTTAGGTTGGCATGACAATTATTAAGATAGTACCGACTCAGGTCAAACATTCCCTGATCGTAATAAATCAACGTCCTTATTTGACATACCATTCCCATTATTCCCTGGTACCCGGTTTGTTTTAGAGAATCCTCGACCGTGTCAAGGATGTTCAAGGTCTGATTAAAATTACCCAGCAAGTAGCTATAACACGCTTTTTGCAGATAACCGCGTGCTCGTGCACCTGCAGATGGGGCTGCGGTGATATAGGCGTTGACTCGTTTCATTGCTTCGGCATAATCTTCTCGTAACGCGTAGATATAAGCAATCTTTCCGCTCGATGCGTAGAAATCTGGTTTAACAAATAGTGCTTCTTCGTATTGCTCGAGCGCCTTGCCAAGGTTTCCCATTTGGAAAAATAGATCGCCCATGCAGTCAAAAGGGTTGGCATCCCCTGGTGAAGCGGTTGCATACAGCTTGAAATATTCATGTGCTTTGGCATAGTCAGCCATGTCCATATATCTATAGGCAATGCAATATAATGCTGCTCCGTAGTCCGGATCCAACTCGAGTGCTTTGTTACACTCTTCTATCGCTCTATAGAATGCTTTTTTAACTGTATAGTAATTTCCCAAGAGCACGTGTACCCATTTTTCTTTTGGATATTTTCGAACCAATTGCTCGAAGATACGAAATCTTTTCTCAAGATTTTCTTCATAGAATGCTTCGATGTAGAGTCGCTCTTTGTCGCTTGCTTTATCTGCCAATACTTTAGCCCTTTCGAGGTTTTTATCAGATGCTTTATCATCCTGCAACATTTCATATGTCCAGGCGAGATAGAAATAGGCAATCGCAAACATCGAATCAATTTCAATCGCTTTCTCCAGGAATTTCTTAGCGTCGTCATGATACAATTTTTCTGCATCCTCTCTGCCTCTTAGAAAATAATTATAGGCCTCCATAGAAGTAGTTGTTACCTCCATGATCCGCATTTCGGTCGGTGTCGCCACGCGTTCGTATAGACTGACGCTTTTGGCAATATCCTGACTTAAATCGTCTATCTGGATCTTTAATATGCTTGCGACACCCTCACCCTGCGAGCTGGATGTCTTGAGTATCTTCTTAGACGCGACATCCAGCACTTTCACCTCGGTCACAAACATATTGTCCGCCTTGGTAAAACTGCCGGTGATAACGGCTTCAATGTCATCCATCTTACAGATCTCAAAACCCAAATCTTCGTCCACAGCGTGTACGTCTTCTTTGCCCAGAACTTTTAACAAATCGCGCATCCGCTCCCAGGTCAAGACACTGAGATGCTTTGACTGCTCTAAATTGGTAATTAGCAGATTGGGAATCGCCGCGCAGAGGTAATCGAATTGCTCGTCTCCGGTGCGATTCGTGAAATTGATCACGGCAATGGGTACCCGCTCGATCGCCTTTGCCTGAAATACGAGAAATCTAACAAGGACAAATAGAATTATCAGAATGCCGATTGCTAAACCAGGGATGAGGAACCGTTTTCTCTTTTTCTTTTTGCGCCGGTGTGGCTTTGCAGTATGAACCTCAGCCGTTTCTACAAAAGGAAACCGCTTTGAGAACCTTACTTCGCCTTTTATGAAGGGTACGACTACTTGAAGATAGCCAAAGATTATTGCGATAATGATGCCGAGAATTGTGAGCAACAGAAAGACTAGCTCCATCAGTTAGTCTCCTCCTCTCCGAAAGGAATTACATTAAATACGATCGGAACACAGGAAAATTGTATCCAACCCTGTTATGAAGTCAATGTTGTCGAAGCCTACCGTCACGATTTAGTAGGTTTGATAGTGGACTAGCCTGACGCCGACACCCTTGTATCACTTTATGCCCCATTTGGCACGGATCTGGCACAGAAGTAATCGTCAGGCATGACTAGGCTCACAAAGTATTGAAAATGGGAGTGATATCAGGAATCTAGTCGCATAGGGCAACGGACTGCGAGTCCGTGGTTCCGCCCAAGTTACTCCACGGACTGGGGATCCGGGACTCCCAACGGGGCTTGAGGATTGGCCAAGTGCTAACAACGCATTATCAATCATTAGATTCTCGCTCGTCCAACCCTGCAAGATTTGTGCCACAAGTACGCTAGGCTACAAATCGCTATCAAACCCAACAACGCCGAAACAAAATTTCCATGTTGACTTGCGGCTTTCTTTGCTATAATATTGTGTACTAATATTGGTAGGTTTTTCTAAGTATCCGAAAAAGATCGGTAATTCATTCACAGTTGTTTAGGAGGTCTAACGGAGGCGTGAGTGATATTCGACATAATTGTGCTGCTTAAGGTTACCATAACACGTTTGTTGTCCAAGTCATTTCTTACAGCTACTCACCTGATTCAGATTATTGAAAATCCGAACGAGGAAAACAGATATGGCTGCGGGAAAAGTAGCGAAAATTAGAAAACAATTAAGAGCTCTACGTAACAAACCCAACGAAGGACCAAAAGGTAGACGAAAGGTTGATCTACTGAATGAATTAGCTGGTGTACATGACCGTATTGATCCAAAAAAAACAGAACGCTACGCACACAAAGCGCTCTCTCTAGCTATGAGTCTGGGCTACAAAAAGGGGATTTCTAAAAGCTACCTTAATATCGGAATTGCTTATCGCAGTACAGGCAATTTCAAACAGGCGTTAGAGTATCACCATAAATCCATGAACATCAGTAAAGAGCTTAAAGACAGAGAAGGCGTGGCACAAAGCTGCAAGTGTATTGGAAATATCCACGCCTATCTAGGCGATATCTCAAAGACTCTAAAATACTATAATAAAGCACTGAGGATTTTCGAATCAATGGGGAATGACAAAGAGATTGCTACCATGCAGTCAAATATCGGTGTAACCTGTGACCATATGGGCAAACTTAACCAAGCACTGAAGCATTATTTTAAGGCTTTGGAGGCTGCCGAAAGAATCCGGGATATCGAGGGTCTGGCAATGTATAACGATAATATCGGCGTTGCGTACGGAAACCTGGGCGACTACGAGAAAGCATTGAGATATATGTTAAAAGCGTTAGCTATTGCAGAAGATATTGAGGAAAAAGAGTGCATCGCACGAAGCTGTAACAACATTGGTGCGATTTACAGATTGCTGGGCAACCATAAAGAAGCCTTGAGATACCATAGGAGGACACTACACATATGTGAAGAAACTGCAAATAGAATCGGCATCGTATTCAGTCACAACAATATTGGGATTATATACGAGATTTTAGGCGATTATAAACAGGCGCTGAAATCCCAGTACGAATCTCTGCAAATTGCTGAAGCAATAGGATTTAAAGAGGGTATCGCCAATAGTTTAGCTCAAATTGGGGGCATCTATTTACACCAAGGTCACTATCAACAGGCGTTAGAGAAGTTTCAGAAATCCCTCCAGATATTCGAAGAGATTAAGGAAAAAAGCAAAGCGGCAAGATGTAATTTGAACATAGGAATGACCTATCTCAAGTTAGGAAACCATAATTCTGCATCTGTTTTTCTGAATGAAGCTATACTGCGTGCGCAGGAAACCGGGAATAAGGATCTGGTAATGCATGGCTACAAACATCTTTGTCAATTGTATGAAGCACAGAAGAATTATGACCAGGCCCTCCAGTATCACAAGAAATACAGAGATTTCGAGAATGAAATTTATGATGTCCAAAAAAACAAGCAGATTACAGAGATGAAAACCAAATACGAGACCGAGAAGAAGGACAAAGAAGCTGAAATATACCACCTCAAGAACGTCAAGCTAACTAGAGAAGTGAAAGAACGCAAGAAGATTGAAAAAGAATTGGAGAAACACCGTGACCAACTTGAGATACTTGTAAGAAAACGAACTGCGGAATTGGAGATGGAGCTGGCAAAGCGTAAGCGTGCTGAAAAGGAACTACTCAAACACCAGAAACAACTCATGGCACTGACCAATGCACTCGCACTTGTCGAGGAAAAGCAACGGCGTAAGACCGCAAATTACCTGCACGATAACATAAGCCAGTCACTTTCTCTCGCTATACTCAAAATACATTCGCTTCAGCAGAACAGCTCTGTACAGAGTGTTAAAGAGGAATTAGCAGAAATTAAAGACATCGTAGCTCAAACCAATCAGCGCACACGGTCCTTAACCTTTGAGATCAGTCCTCCAGTGTTGTATGAATTAGGACTCGAACCAGCATTAGAATGGCTTGCAAATGAGTTTCAGAAACAGCATGGAATCAAATGCAGTTTTGGCGACGATGGTTCATCTAAACCTCTTTCGGATGAAACGCGTATCATGCTCTTCCAAGCGGTACGCGAGTTACTGACAAACGTCTCAAAGCATGCAAAGGCGCAAACAACAAAAGTAACAGTTGCCCGAAGGGGAATTACGATACGCGTAATCGTAGAAGATGACGGTACTGGTTTCAATCCTGGCAAGATGCACCCAAAGATGATGAAAAATGAAGGATTTGGGCTCTTCAATATCAAAGAGCGTTTACGCCATCTTGGAGGCAAACTCGAGGTTGAATCAGATCGAGGACACGGCACAGTGGTTGTGTTGATTGCTCCGTTGAAACGGACACTGAGAAAAACAAGAAGAAAAAAAAGATGAATGCATCTCGGTTCGAAACACATACCCAGCATGCTTCATCCAGGATAGGGTATTTCGTACCCCAAAATAGGGGGAGTTACTGATGCAATTTCCGATTTCGGAGATTATAATTGAATGTCGTCAACACGACATAATGGCAACGATATATTATCAGGCATGGTGAATTTGAAACCAGAATCACAAGAGATCTGATCACCTATCTTGTTGACCAGTATTCACCGTGATTGCGCCATGGAGATAAGATGAGCATAAGAATACTATTGGCAGACGACCACAAGATATTCCGTGAAGGCATGCGCAGCTTGCTTGAGAAAGAACCTAACATGATTGTTATTGGCGAAGCAGGTAACGGTAAGGAAACCGTGAAGCTTGCAAAGGAATTGATGCCTGATGTAGTGATAATGGATATCACCATGCCGGATCTAAATGGCATTGACGCCACTCAACAGCTCAAGAAAAAAGCTCCAAATACGAAGGTGCTTTGCTTATCACAGCACTCCGAGCGCAACTTCGTCTTAGCCATGTTTGAGGTCGGAGCTTCGGGTTACCTTCTAAAAGATAGCGCTTTTGACGAACTCACCCGTGCTATTTATGCAGTGTATTCTAAAAAGGTATACATCAGTCCTCAGATAGCCCATTATATCATCGACGAAAGCCTAGCCCGCGCTTCAGAAAGGAAGGTATCAAGCGCTGTCCTTACTTCAAAGGAACGGGAAGTGCTTCAGTTGATTGCCGAGGGTAAGAGCACGAAGCAAATTGCCTTACACCTCAACCGAAGTATGAAGACGATCGAAACCCATCGCAGACAAATAAGCAAAAAACTCAAAATTCACAGTATTGCCGAGTTGACAAAATACGCGATTAGTGAAGGATTGACTTCTCTCGATACGTAGATACCCAGTCGTACTGAATTACCGACTCGTTTCTCCAATTTTACGGTCAATTAAGGCATCTCGAATACAAAACTGAGGGTTTCCCCCGATGTCTAGAGATTATTTTCCTCATATAATGTAGAAGTAATCCTGAGCCTTTATTGGCTTGGAAGGGGGAAATTATGAAGAATGTATGCCTGTTGGCTGTCACTATAGTACTGCTATTGCTATGCGACTTTGTGAAGGCTGAACGCAGTGTCTGGTATGTTCATCCTGACTCAGCCCTCAACAATATTCAAGCGGGTTTAGATTCCTGCGCTGACAACGATATTGTTTTGGTCGGTCCAGGAACGTATCACGAAAATATCGTATGGCCGAACACGCAGGGGATACATCTGGTAAGTGAATTGGGGGCAGACGCGACGATAATCGATGGCGATGATGCTGGGACAGTGATTGCGTGCACGTCGTCTGTCGACACCACCACAATGATCAGAGGTTTCACTATTAGGAACGGACATAATGACTATGGTGCTGGGATTATCTGTGACGACGCTTCGCCAACTATAAGCGATAACGTTGTCACAAGTAACATTTGCGATTCCTTGTCTTGGGATGGATATGCTGTGTATGTTTATGGGGGCGCTCCAACTATCGTGAGGAATACAATTGCCTCAAATACGGGTGGTGGAATTGGTGTGGTTTTTGGCAATGACTCCGCAATAATTGACACCAATATCGTAGAGTCCAATACGGAGATTGGGATTTACGTTCATTACATTTTTTCCGCATGCAATAATACTGTCGAACACAATGGTGGCGTGGGAATGGACATCTACGCCTGCCAGCACTTCACTAATAATACCATTTCCTACAATTCCGGACACGGCATTGTATTCTCACCAGGCTTTGAGCTCGACCATAATCCTGCACGCTATGGCACAGAACGGTCTTACGGTCATAACGTGATTACTCATAACGGAGGATACGGTATTGGTGGTTTCCTAGCCCTGGGCTATAGGCATAGCGTTATTGAGTTCAATGGGGCTGGAGGCATTTTAACATACAGTCCATTCGGTATTGACAGCTGTACTATTGCACGCAACTATGGGCCTGGTATTACAGCATTGGGTTTCGTTTCTAATGTTGATCTTGACACTGTGTATGTACGCTATTGCGACATTTACGACAATGCAGGGTATGGGATATTAAACGTATTGAATCCGGATACATTCCTGATAAATGCCGAAAATATCTGGTGGGGAGATATCACAGGTCCATACCATCCTATCACTAATCCAGGTGGCCTGGGCGATACCGTGAGTGATTATGTTGACTTTGACCCATGGCTCACTAATCCGTGGGGCATTGAAGATAAACCAATTGTCGACCCCGTAGAGACGTGCGAGCACCTGGCTGCATCCATCTTTCATGGACCTCTGCATCTACCCGAAGGCAAGAAATGCAAAGTATTTGACATCGCAGGAAGAGTCGTGGATACAGATAAGATACAGCCTGGCATCTACTTCATTGAAATAAATGGCGTTGTGATGCAGAAAGTAATTAAGGTAAGGTAATACTAACATCCATGGAGTTCGATTCTTGACACTTCAAGGTGTTTTGTTATGATTATGTGATAATTTTTGGGGGAAGAGAGACATGAAGAAAGGTCTGTGCCTCAGCCTTGTATTTTTTATCCCTGCAATTGGATTAAGCCAAGTTACAGTTATTGACACAATCTGGCTTGCTCCAGAAGCAGGAAATGGATTAGGATGCAGAAAACTAGCAGTCAATCCAGTGACAGGCCGTGTCTATGTGTCGAATTGGAACAGTGGGAATGTTAGTGTTATTGACGGCTTCACCGATTCTGTAATCGCTGCAGTTGAAGTTGGCACGCCCGACGGCATCGCCGTAAATTCTACGAGCAATCTTGTATATATCGCGTGTGCCAATGGTCATGTTGCAGTGATTGATGGTTCTTCAAATGCCATTATTGATACCATTACAATTGGAGAACAGCTTCACGCGGTTGGGGTGAACCCAAACACAAACCGCATCTATGTCACAGATTGGGATTCCGTATTTGTGATCGACGGCTACTCGAACTCCGTTATTACTGGCATACGAGTTGGGGCGTATGCGTGGTGGATTGGAGTGAATCCCCTAACCAACCGTATCTACGTGGCAAATGATGGCGATAATACGGTCAGTGTCATTGATGGTGCTACAAACCTAGTAATTGCCACCATCCAAATGCAAGATCGTCCTCATGGAATAGGTGTGAACCCAATCACGAATCGTATCTATGTAGCCAACAGGAACGCTCACAATGTTCATGTAATTGACGGGGCCACAAATACAGTTATTGATACTATACCAGTCGGTACAGCTCCCCATGGAGTTGCTGTACATCCAAACACAAACCGTATATATGTGGCTAACCAGTGGCACACAGACAACAGCGTCAGTATCATTGATGGCGTCACAAACACGGTAATCAACACAGTATATGTTGGCTCTGGTCCGTTTGGAATTGCCGTAGATCCAACAGCAAACCGCGCATATGTGGCCAATGAATTCAGCACCACAGTTAGCGTCATTGATTGTTCATCCAATACAGTTGTCAATACGATAGGTGTTGGTGCTTGGCCGTCGGGGGTTGTAGTTAACGCGACAACTAATCGTGTATACGTACCAGATAATGGAAACAGTAATAATACCTATGTAATTGATGGCAACACAAATTCGATTGTTGATACCGTAATCTGTGGCTTATCTGGCCCCAACCTTGGGGTGAATCAAAACACAAACCGTATATACGTTCCTGGTTTCTTTAGCTGTGACCTTCACGTAATTGATGGCGTCCTTGATTCAGTCGTTGCAGTAATATCGAACATACCCGGATTCCCTGGCAACGCACTCGTGAATCCGGCGACAAATCTCATTTACGTTTTTCTGGCGATGTCGATCTATGATTGCGTGGTTGTTGACGGTACCACCAATACTATTATTGATACGATAACGATAGGGGATTTCAGTAGTACACCTCAAGATGCTGATTTGAATCCTCTTACAAACCTAATATACGTTACGCTAAATAACGACACGGTTGCTGTTGTTGATGGATCAACGAATTCCGTAACAGCAGCCATATATGCCGGCCATTGGCCAGCGGCAGTTGGCGTGAACCCAACGACTGACCGTGTCTACGTGACAAAACGAGCAGATAGTAGTGTTTTTGTAATTGATGAGAATACACTTATGATCATTGATACTGTCGAAGTCGGTGAAGGCCCTCGCGGGATTTGTGTTAACCCAGCAACAAACCGCATATACGTAACGAACAATAATAGTGGCGACCTTAGCGTAATCGACGGTATGCTTGGGTCTGTAATCACATCGGTAAACATCGGCAGCGGTCCCAGGGGAGTTGCAGTGAATCCTGCAACGAATCGAATCTACGTATGCTGCACATATCAGGGTACAGTATGGATACTTGAGGATGCAGTTGGAATATGCGAATCCGCTGACGGAATACGGCCCCTCAGCTTCAGTGTCCACCCCAATCCCTTCACAAATAATGTCACTATAAAATTTATTCTTCCAAATCGTAAACTGACTAGAGATGGTATTTCTTTGAATATATACGATGTAACCGGTAGGTTAGTCAATAGATTAGGACAATTTTCTGTTATCGATCATGAGTCATTGGTTGTATGGGATGGAATCGATGATTTAAATCGTCATTTGGGTAGTGGGGTTTATTTCCTGCAATTCCAATTTGGCAGTTTTACTGCTACCGAGAAATTGCTGCTAATTAGGTAAGAGGCCACAACAAAGCACAGGGGGAGTGATTTAGTCAGCCACTCCCCCTTTTCTCTTGTGCCTGATTTGTGCCAAGTCTATGCCAAATGACACAGCACAATTCAGACTTCCCAGCAATGGCCAGAATTACGGAAAGCATTATCTGCATTACTTTTGTGCGGTTTTTGCAGCTATTATTTCATTTGAAGAAAAACCATAAAAT
>Ga0209636_10007119_pt1 | contig 11417 bp, 7 predicted proteins | sample DeeMarSWOR152_54_FD_187464 | JGI IMG/M metagenome (GOLD analysis project Ga0209636, IMG submission 187464) | Marine sediment microbial communities from White Oak River estuary, North Carolina - WOR-1-52-54 (SPAdes) (version 2) | ecosystem: Environmental > Aquatic > Marine > Intertidal zone >... | reverse complement strand
TATGGATATCTTTTTTTGATTATGCCCTCACATAGTCTGGATTAGTGGGCGTTTCAAAATGGTTTATATAGATGGAGTGCATGATTCTAAGAGTCATGGCGCAATAAACCATTTTGAAACGACCCACTACAGGCCCATATTATAGGGCATAACAAAAAAAGATATCCATACCTTCACCCTGTGGAATAGGGACATGCCAAATGAAGAAACACGGTCTATCCTAGGGGCCAATCACACGCTTAGGTAATGGCAAAAGATTATTCCACAGGGCAGACAATGAGCTTAAAAATCAATAGATTGGGTTCGATAATGACGTGGCCCTGCCAAGCGAATCCACAGATGGCATTAGCGAATGAGCTCCTATCCCAAGAAATATGACATTATCGTTGTTGGGGCTGGACATGCTGGGTGTGAAGCAGCCCTGGCCGCAGCCAGAATGGGGTGCAGTGTCCTGATTATGACCATAGACCTTGATGGAATCGCGAAGATGCCGTGCAGCCCTTCCATTGGCGGAGTAGCCAAAGGTCACTTGGTAAAGGAGATTGATGCCCTTGGTGGTGAGATGGCAAAGATAACCGATAAGACCGCCATCCAGTACCGGACCTTGAACACCAAAAAGGGCCCGGCTGTCCAATCCACTCGCACCCAGAATGATAAGATCAGGTATCATATCGCCATGAAGGAAGTACTGGAAAAGGAGCGCAACTTCGATGTGAAGCAGGCCATGGTCGAGAGGCTGATAGTGGAAGATGATCACGTGGTGGGGATCGAGGATCAGACAGGATTCGGGTATCAGGCCCCAGCAGTCATCTTGGCCACGGGAACCTTTTTAAGGGGCCTGGTGCATATCGGTTTTACCGCCATCAAGGCCGGGAGGGCCGGTGAGTTTGCCTCATACGCGCTCCCTGAAAGTCTAAGTCAGCTAGGCTTCCGCCTGGGCAGGATGAAGACAGGCACTCCCGCACGATTAAGAAAATCAACCATAGATTTCACCAAGTTTGAGAGGCAAGACGGAGACAAAAACCCCAGGCCCTTTTCCCTGTTCACCAAAGGGATGAATGCAACCCCCCTACCCTGCTACATTGGCCACACCAATAAGAGGAGCCATCGGATCGTAAGGGACAATTTGGAACGCTCTGCCCTGTATGGTGGCAGGATTACCGGGGTTCCCGCCCGGTATTGTCCCTCAATAGAAGATAAGATAGTACGGTTCCCTGACAGGGACAAACACCAGATCATACTCGAACCGGAGGGGATAGATACGGAGGAGATCTATGCGAGTGGCCTGGGCAATAGCCTGCCTATGGATGTACAGATCCCCTTTGTGAGATCTGTTGAGGGGCTGGAAGAGGTTGAGATAATGAGGCCGGCTTATGCAATTGAATATGATTATGTAGACCCCTTGCAATTGTTTCCCACCCTTGAGACCAAGCGTATTAAAGGGCTATATATGGCCGGCCAGATCAACGGAACCAGCGGATATGAGGAGGCAGCCGCTCAGGGGCTCTGGGCAGGGATCAACGCGGCCTTGAAGATCCAAAGGAGGCCACCCTTTCTCCTCGATCGATCAGATGCATATATGGCTGTCATGGTTGATGATCTCGTTACCAGGGGGACCAACGAGCCCTACAGGATGTTTACCTCCAGGGCAGAATACAGACTACTGCTCAGAGAAGACAATGCGGGGCGGAGATTGATGGAAAAGGGCAATGAACTAGGCCTCATTGATGATGAGACGGTAAAGGACATGAAGGAACGGCAGAAGGAGATCTCCGCGGAGGTTCAGAGGGTAAAGAACACGGTCATAACTCCCTCAAAGACGGTAAATGACTATCTTGTGAACATAGGATCAAGCGCCCTAAGAAATGCAGCTACCTTAGATCAAATCCTTAAAAGGCCGGAATTAGGGTACCAAGATATCGTTGCCCTGGACGGGCACCCTAAAAAGGTCGATGAAGGGATTGCCCATCAAGTCGAGATTGAGATAAAATACGAGGGCTATATCCAAAGGCAGCTAAGGGATGTCGAGAAGTTCAAGAATCAGGAAAAGATAAAGATCCCATCCGAGCTTGATTATGCCAAGGTTTACGGCCTTTCCAATGAATTACGAGAGAAACTTGCCTCCGTCAAACCCGTCTCCTTAGGCCAGGCATCAAGGATACCGGGCATTACACCTGCTGCAATCTCTATCATTATGATCTATTTGAAGAAGCATGAAGGGGGTCGGGGCTTTTGATGCCTTTTCTCCTCATGCAGGCCTGGACAAAGCCATAAAAGAGCCGGGATGGTCGCTCCATCCTCGATTTCAGTTCGGGGTGGGCCTGTGTAGCAACAAAATAGTGCAGCTTGGGGAGCTCAATAAACTCAACCAGCCTTCCGTCCCTGCTCGTTCCCGAAAAGACAAGCCCATTCTTCGTGAGGATCTTATGATACTCGGGGTTTACCTCATACCTATGCCTATGCCTTTCCGAGACAACAGTGGACTTGTAAAGCCTGCTCACGAGCGTTCGCTTTTTCAGAACCGCCTCATAGGCCCCGAGTCTCATTGTCCCGCCCTTTTCTTTGACATCTCTTTGTTCCGGGAGAATATCCACCACAGGGAAGGGTGTGTCCGGATCAAACTCAGTGCTATTGGCCCCGTTCAGCCGACAGACGTTTCGTGCGTACTCTACAACAGCCAATTGAAGCCCAAAACAAAGACCGAGAAACGGAATGTCTTCTTCCCTGGCCTTCCTGATAATTTCAATCTTCCCCTCGGCTCCCCGTGAACCGAAACCACCGGGAACAATTACTCCATCCATGCCATCCAAAATAGAGGCGTCTTCAATGTCCGTCGTCTCTATCCACTTCAGGTGTATCTTGCATCCCAGTTGGGCCGAGCAGTGATTCAGTGACTCGATAATGGAGGCATATGAATCTCCAAGTTTGGTGTACTTCCCGCACATGGCTACTGTTATCGCGCTTTTCGGATTCCTGATATTTTCAATCAGTTCCTTCCATTTCCGGAGGTCTGGAGGAGAGTAGATATTTAGCTTTTTGTGGAGGATTTCAGCTAATCCCTCTTTCTCGAACACAATCGGTATCTCGTAGATATCATCCACATCGAGGCCAGTGATTACGGCCTCAGGGCTCACGTCACAGAAATTCGAGATCTTCAACCGTATCTCCTTGGTTAAGAACTCCGAGCATCTGCCGATTATAACATCGGGGAAGATCCCCCTCTGTTTTAGGAGGTTGACGCTCTGCTGCGTAGGCTTTGATTTCTGCTCATTTACTCCGTGGGGTATGGGGACATACGTCAAATGTATGTAGACGATATTCTCCCTGCCCACATCCTCCTTCATCTGCCTCATTGCCTCGAGGAAGAGCTCGTTTTCAATATCCCCTACTGTCCCCCCTATTTCCACGATAACCAGATCAGCCGATTCTTCCCTTGCCACTTCATAGATGTGGTTCTTAATCACATCGGTGACGTGTGGAATGTACTGAACGGTCTTTCCTAAGTAATCCCCCCTCCTCTCCTTCTGCCTCACCATGTCAAATACCTTACCCATGGTGAGGTTCCACTTGGATCGGCACCGAATACCCAGGAATCGCTCGTAGTGCCCAAAATCCATATCCACCTCTCCGCCATCATCCAGGACAAATACCTCCCCATGTTCAAATGGATTCATCGTCCCTGGGTCCACATTGAGGTAGCCGTCGCATTTGATGGGGATAATCTTGAGCCTTGAAGAAAGAAGATGGCCTGTGGAGGCAGCAGCAATTCCCTTTCCAAGCCCGGAGAGAACTCCTCCTGTTACTATGATATATTTCGTGCTAGGCATCTTGTAGATGGGAGATCTCATCAGGAATTTATAGGGAATGACTATTGCAGTCAAGCTAAAATGTCCTCCCTGTACCGGGCGCGTTTCCTGGCTCTCGTGTGCCCGCGCAATCTTCTTCTTCCCTCAAAACCCTATTTCTTATATGATCGAACCGTGCGCAGGGCACCTCTATTTTGATGAACTCAACACTAAGGAGGTACACGATGGTCATTGCTATTATGAGCGATACTCATGATAACATCTGGAACGTTAGAAAGGCCTTGGAGATGATAAGAGCTCACAAGGCCACACTGATTATACACTGTGGAGATCTGGTCGCCCCTTTTACGCTCAAAGAACTGGCAAAGTTTGATGGGCCTGTTCACTGGGTCTTGGGAAACAACGACGGCGACCCCTATATGTTGACGAAGATCTCCCTTATTGAACTAGAAAACACGGAAGCCCGTGGTCTTATTGGAAAGCTAAACCTCGAGGGAACCTCCATTGCATTTACACATTACGAGGAAATGGGTTACGCATTAGCGCATACGGGGGAGTATGATCTGGTGTGCTGTGGTCACACCCATGTGTACCGCCTTGAGAGAATCAATCAGGCCCTATTGCTTAACCCTGGTGATGTCATGGGCAAAGATGAGCCGGGCAGCTTTTCCCTGTTTGATACAGCATCAAGCGAAATAACCGCGCTGAAACTCCCATAAGGTCCCAAGAGGCATTTTCGAGAAACAGTGCGGTTATCAGAGAAGATGGAAGATATAGTCGTTCTTAGCCCCGTCAGCAACCTTAAAGGCGTGGGGAATGTCATTGCCGAGAGGCTTCAGAACAGGGGCATTCACACCGTGTATGATCTTTTCTACCTCACTCCCCGTTCCTACCAGGACCGCAGGAAGTTCATTCCAATTCGCGACCTCAGGCCCGGTGAGACCGCGCTCATCAAGGGCACCATACTCGAACTCAGGAAAGTCAGGCCCAGGTACCGGGATATACTGGAGATGCGAATAGGCGATGAACGGGGGATTATATCCGCCAGATGGATGGGGGCGCCCCGGTACCTCTTCAGGTTTCGAAAGGGGGAGAAAATCATCCTCTTTGGCCGGTTTCGCATGGCTGCGAAGATGCTCGAGACCTACCACCCTGAGATCATAGAAGTCGGAGATGAGCGGGATATAGGCAGAGTGATCCCTGTTTATCCTGAAATTGATGGAATCTCACAGCGAAGGATGAGGCGGATTGTGACGGACGCCGTAAACCGGTTTGCCCACGGCCTCCAAGATCCCCTGCCCGCAAAGATAAGGGAGGCCAGGGGACTCCCGGAACTGGGTCAGGCGATACGGGAGGTACACCTCCCGTGTCAATCGAGACCTGAGGACCTTCGTATCCGGAGAGCACCCGCGCAGAGGAGGCTCATATTTGATGAGTTCTTTATGCTCCAGCTCGCCCTGGCACTTGAAAGGAGCAAGGCGGCCCGGGAGAGAGGGATCAGCCTTGAGATACAAGCATTGAAAGGGCTCTATTGGTCACTTCCTTTCAGGCTCACAGGATCGCAAACTCGGGTACTACAGGAGATTCTCAGGGACATGCGTAAGCCGCTTCCCATGAACAGACTGCTTCAGGGTGACGTGGGCTCCGGCAAGACAGTGGTTGCGCTTATAGCTGCTTGGGTGGCGGTGAGAAATGGGTATCAAGTTGCATTCATGGCACCTACCCAGCTCCTTGCTGAGCAGCACTATCTCAGCACCCTCGAGCTTGCTCGCAGGATGAATCTCAAACCGGCACTTCTCACAAGCGGTATGGGCCCCGACGCGGATGACGTGAGGGATCGTGTAAACCAGGGGGATATAGATGTACTCATAGGGACCCATGCCCTCATTCAAGAGAGTGTGAGATTTCACCGCCTTGGGCTCGTGATCATCGATGAGCAGCACAGGTTCGGAGTAGTGCAGAGGGCCGCACTCAAGCAGAAGGGAATAAGCCCGCATGTACTCAGCATGACGGCTACGCCTATCCCGAGAACACTCGGGCTTACCCTGTACGGAGATCTCGATATATCCGTGATAGACGAGCTTCCTCCTGGCAGAAAGCCCATTCAGACCAGACTCTTCCACGAGAGGGATCGAAGTAAGGTCTATGCACTCCTCAGGGAGGAGATAGGGATGGGAAGACAGGCCTATATGGTTTATCCCCTGATCGAGGAGTCAGACAAGATAGAAATCAAAGATGCCACACATATGGCTGAGGAGCTCAGGAATGTATTTCCAGATTGCACTACAGCCTTGATCCACGGAAGGATGCCCCTTGATCAAAGAGAGGGGATAATGGGGGCATTCAAAGAGGGGGCCATAGACATCCTGGTCTCCACCACGGTCATTGAGGTGGGTATAGACATTCCCAATGCCACCATCATGGTAATCGAAAACGCCGAGCGGTTTGGCCTCTCCCAGATCCATCAGCTGAGGGGAAGGGTTGGAAGAGGCGTTCACCCATCAAAGTGTCTCCTCGTGGCCTCGTACAGGAAGACCAATGAGGCCGGCAGGAGGCTCAGCATTATCGAGAGGACCACAGACGGATTCAGGATTGCTGAGGAAGACCTTGCCATAAGGGGGCCAGGAGAATTCCTCGGTGTAAGACAGTCAGGATTCTGCCACTTTCGGACAGCCGATCTTATGAGGGACGCAAGGATACTCTCAGAGGCGAGGGAAGAGGCATTCAGCCTGGTAGACGCCCATCCTCGGCTTGCCCATAGTACCCATAACCTGCTCAGACGCATGTTCAGGGAGAGCTCTTAATACAAAAACATCGGCTTGCCACCAACGTGGCGCACCTTGGGCCGATACTCTTCTACATCATAGAGTTCTCTCAGATCTACCCTTTTTTGGCCCGCGGTAATAGTACTGAGGGGGATATCCGTGTAGATTCCACTGCTCAGTGCGACGAGGCGTCCAAAGACACCCTTCTGAAAGAGATCAATGGCCATATTGGCAAAGTTGACAGCCACCATCAGATCCAGGGAATCAGGTACGCCGCTTCTCATGAGATAGGAGAGTCGTTGGTTGAGGACATCCTCTCCTGTCAGTTCCTTGAGGACAGCACCGGTTTCCTCTCCAATTCCTCCCAGTCTCCTATGCCCATAGGCATCTGACGCTCCCGAAAAAAACATCTCGCCCCCTATCATCCTGGCCCCTTCTGAAATAGCGATCATGGCGTAGTTTTTGGGATTGGCCCGTTTGTCCTCCATGATGAGTTCGGCAAGCCTCTTGGGATCAAATGGGACCTCCGCAATAATGGCACGATCCACCCCTGCCAAATATGCCGATACCAGCGTTGTTTCACCGCAATACCTGCCAAATAGTTCAATGACCGCTATGCGTTCATGGGAACCCGTTGGGGTCCTCAAGGCATTCATAAACATAACACTTCTGGTAACCGCCGTTGAAAAACCGATGCAATAGTCAGTCCCAAAGACGTCATTATCCATTGTTTTGGGTATCCCGATTACGGGGAATCCCTCCTTGTGTAATCTATCGGCAAAACTAAGGGTATCGTCGCCTCCTATCGGGATAATGGCATCGACCTTCAGGTATTTCAGGTTCTTTACGACATGCGAGGTGAAATCCCTTACCTCTTCACCTTTTTTGAACTGTCCCTTGAGAAAATCCGGGACTTCCTTTTTACTGGCAGCGCTTGGATTGGTTCGGGAGGTGTGTAGATAGGTTCCTCCGGTGCGGTCAATGGTCCTGACCTCTGGTGGTTTCAATTCCTGAATACACTCAGGGCCCGTGGAGGGATCATCAGGATTGTACTCTAAAATCCCTGCCCAGCCCCTCTTTATCCCTACAATCCTGATTCCCTCACTCTCCGCCCGGTAAACGAGGGTCTTGATGCACGGGTTAATGCCTGGCACATCTCCACCACCGGTAAGTATGGCAATCGTGGGTTTGACCTTACCCTTCCTTTCCATCTAGCCTCTCCTTATGAGAACCCCATTATAGCCCATACGAACGATTACTATTATCCTCGTCCACCTTTGTTAAGAAGGGAAGAGAGCATAGTAATCTTTAAATAGTACAATTAATCCCGCCCCTTGGCAAGGAGATGGATAAGCAACCCGGCAGAGCCGTAGAGCAGCAGACTAATCAGCATGACTGCACGAAAACCCAGGCTAACACTCAGCAGGCTTCCCAGGACAGGAGCAATCACTGAAGCGACTCCGTTTACCCCCCACACCCAGGGTATATAGGCACTCTGCTTATCTGAGACTAGCTGCAACCCCATGGGAAATGGCATTCCCATAAAAAGCGCCAGGGGTGCCAGTAAGAACACAACCAGTGCGCACCTCAAAAACAGTGAACAGGGCAGAAGGATCTTCAGCAATCCATCCATGGAAAGGCCGTAGATGCAGGAAAAGAACAATATTCCCACAAAGGGAATCCACCTGCCCCCCTCTCCTAACATACTACTCAGAAGGCTCCCAATGCCGGAGAAGAACATCAGGGTAAACAGTACCAGGGCCAGGGCAAAGATGGGGTGGCTCAGCAACAAGATACACTTCTGGATATAACCCATCTCCACGAACATAAAGGCAAGACCAAGCAGGCTAAAATAGACAAAGACCTTTCCCTTTCCCAAGGCAGCTGGTCTGTGCTCACCTCTCCCAATAACAAGGGGCAGAAACATAAAGAGGGGGGCTAAAATGAGGGCCTGCGCCAAGGTAGCCCATAGGATCACGGTCCCCCACTCTAGGAACGGCACCCACTCTCTACCCAAGGTCCTTAGGAGATAAAAGAGGGCGGATAGTCGAAAAAAATGGAAGAAATGTGGTTTATCATCGGTGGGTGGTACTATGTTGAACACATAGTTCTCATAGACCTGATTCCGCTTGTCACTCCGTAACAAACCACACATAGTCTCATAATAGACCGGCTTCTCCAAGACGCTATATCGATTCACCTCTCCCCGGTCAATTCCAGGATAATAAACCAGATCGAAGGCCCTCTCCTTGCAGAACTCCTTTAGGTTCTTGACCTCTCCAAGGCTAAACTCCCCTTTCTTGATGAGCACAGTCCCCGTTGCCCAACTGCGAATACCTACGATTGAGGAAGAAATATCTCCTATCTGTTCCCCATCCAAGGCCTCAATAGCGAGGGCTAAGAGTTTCAGAAAGGTGCGGGGAGGGCTACTCAGCCAGCTGGAAGCGCTCAGTATACCCTGGGGCTTCAGATGTTCAAAATATTCCCTGAATGCCTCGGTGGTATAGATATAATTCTCCCCTGTAGCAAAGATCCCTCCCCCTACCCCGCCCCAGCTGCCGATCAAGCCCAATTGGGTAAGGTCGTATGTGCTCAGGTCTCTGGCTACGAACTCCCGGGGAGAACCTATGGCTACTTGAATATGAGGGTGACGGTCATAGATATGCCGGGAAAATGACCGTAAGGGCCCCTTCAGTAGATTTACAATATCAGGATGGGACTCAACGACCTGAATATGGGCAGGCGAGTGATACAGCGCGGCCAATGTCTCGCTTCCGCCTCGCGGGTTCAAGATCAACACCCGCTGAGGTGCAATCAAATGGTAGGCAAGGGCAAAGGTACTGTAATCAAGGAACTCCAAATCAGCCCTTTCATCCTTGAAGTTAGTCACTGCACCGTACGAGTTTCCATCTATGAATATCTCCTTCTGGGGAGGTGGGCCCTGGCTATATTTAAGGCTCAGCCCAGGGGCATACCGGAGCGAAGGTGCATCTACTACCTGTAGCAGCCCCAGGGGCGAATATTCCTCATATTCCAGCTGAGCCCCTGGTAACTGCAAGCCCTTACTGATCGCCTTATAGGGGGAAACTCTCAAGGGGATCCCCCCTTTGATCAGGCAGATGAAGAGGAAGAGCACGCCTCCTATAGTCAGAACGAGGTAGGGTTTCGTACTCATCCCCTTGTTGGCGGAAAAAAGGAAGCCCAAGAAGGCGAGAAAGCTGGAAACGAGAAGTAAGAGGGCTGGAGGTATCAAATAAAAGGACAGAAAGGCTATGAACACCCCTGCCCCGGAACCAAGCAAGTTGTAGAAATACACGCCCGCTACCTTTTCCCTATAGTAGATAAAATTCAATCCAATAAAGCATCCCGCCAAGAAAAAGGGGCAAAAAAAGAGCAGGTAATATCCCGCCAGATATACGTACTGCCTTCTCTGCCAGACTAACTGAAAGGGAGAGAAGGGGATTTCCTGCGCCCCATAGAAGCTCGCCCCAATAAGGATAAAGAGCAGAAACGAGATAAGGGAAAGCAGAGAGGCAAACTGTTCCTCAGTGTGAGGCCCTTTTCTCCTGGCCTCGATAAGGGCCAATAGCGTCCCACTGGCGGCAAAACCCAGAAGGGCTATGCTTATCACCATATAGGCGAAGTGGTGCCATTGGACAATGCTAAAAAGCCGCATCAAGGTGAGTTCATAGGCCAGGGAGCTTGAAGAGATACATAGAAGGGCAAGAAAAGGAATCCCGCGTAGATCCACGAACATGGAATTATTTCCATTTCCTGCGAAATGGCACGAATCTAACCGGCAAGATATTTCTCGTCTGGATCTCGCCTTCCCCTGACTTCTCCACCAACATGAGGTTCTGCACTTGAAAAGGACCACCTACAGGGATAGCCATCTTCCCTCCCCTCTTCAGCTGCCTTATAAGGGGAGGGGGGATATGATCAGAGGCTGCTGTTACTATAATACAGTCAAAGAGAGCGTACTCCTCCCACCCATAGTAGCCATCGCCGATCTTGACCTTGATATTTTCATAAGCCACTTCCTTAAGCCGTTTTTCAGCCGCTTTGCCCAATGGAGGGATAATCTCCACAGTGTAGACCTCTTTGACTATCCGACTTAGTACTGCTGCCTGATACCCAGAGCCAGTTCCCACCTCTAAGGCAACATCATCTTTCTCTGGCTCAAGAAGCTCGGTCATCAAGGCCACAATATAGGGTTGAGAGATGGTCTGTCCATATCCAATAGGCAGAGGGAAGTCCCCGTATGCGGACCCTCTTCTCCCCTTTGGTACAAACAGGTGCCGGGGAACGTCCCTCATCGCCTGCAAGACACGCTCATCCTCGATACCTCTAGCGGCAATCTGTTGGTCCACCATCCTGTGTCTGAGCCCCTTGTATTGCTCGCTATCTCCCTCGAGTAAAGAGCAGTAGCATATTCGGCAAGAGTATAGAAGGATGGCGCAGAGAAAGGCTAAAACTGGAAAGGGCTTACACGTGGCCCTCCTCGCGTGCAGGCCGGGGTATCGAGAATTGCGCATACTCCCCTGTGGCCTTTCCCTTGTCTGCGGAAAAAGGGAAGCCCTCGTAAGCATTCGCGGTGATCGATCTTGGTGGCCTCTACTTGGCCTTGAGCGACAGGATGAGGTGACCTCTTTCGGTAGTCTCCCATGTGACTGTAACCCGGTCACCTGTACGAAAATCCGCCAGGCCCACTGATTGGCCACCCCTCTCCAAGACGGCCTCAGGGGAAAGCGGTCCGCCTACTGTGAATAGCTTTTTCCCCACGGGCACTTCAACGACCACTGTGTTGTGGTGAAGGTCGATAGCTGCTATTTCCCCAGCCCTCTTG
>Ga0209636_10007118_pt1 | contig 11418 bp, 4 predicted proteins | sample DeeMarSWOR152_54_FD_187464 | JGI IMG/M metagenome (GOLD analysis project Ga0209636, IMG submission 187464) | Marine sediment microbial communities from White Oak River estuary, North Carolina - WOR-1-52-54 (SPAdes) (version 2) | ecosystem: Environmental > Aquatic > Marine > Intertidal zone >... | reverse complement strand
TGGAACCCCCGTTGTATCCCAACTTAAGTTCATGGTGATTTCTGCGTTTGGAGCCAAGTCCGTAATTGGAAGTGTTCCTATTAGGCTACTGTCATAGTAAACTTTAACATCAAAAGATTCACTGATGTTTCCGAAGTTCTTTGCAGTTACGGTGATATCGACTGGCCAGCCTTGATAAACCCAGTTGATTGACGGAGCAACATGTGTTATAGCTACATCCCGTATGAGGGTCATAATGAATCCGTCTTGGGTTTCATGTGTAATTGGTTGTCGAGCTGAATCTGACAGTTCAGTATCGTATAAGTGCAAAACACTGGAGCCTACGGTGTCTATTTGGAAGTATATGGTAACGAGTGCCAGTGGAGTGTCTGTGATTATTGGTGTTGCTGGTGGATAATAGGTTACATTTACCCATATGTAACCATCTCCATCGGCGATGAGAATGGTAGGAGTGAAGTTGGTTTGGTTTTGAACTCTATTTATAATGGCGCCTATACAAGTTAGCATTTCAGTGTTATAGCTTAGCTTAAATTCATAATCGTACATGTCTATGACATCATTCACAGTTACGTTGATAGTAATAATGGTTGGAGGCAGCAATGTGGCGTTGATGATTTCGGGCGGATCAATGTAAAGCTTTGCTGGCTTTTCTTCATAAACAGTGATTTCTTTTATTTCTGTGTCAGTGAGACTGTCGTTGTCTGTAACCGTTAAGTTGACTTGATAGCTTCCAGGCGACGTATATTTGTAAGTCACTATTTCTCCCGAGTCTGTCCCGCCATCTCCGAAAGTCCATTCGTAGCTTACGATTGTCCCATCTGGGTCATAGCTTGCCGTAGCATTAAATGTTATCCACTGGTCAACTAGCGGCGGTTTAGGGGAATAATCAAACGTGGCTACTGGTGGTTCAGGGATAGCGAGTCTATTATCAAAGTAGCCATCTATCACAGTGGCGGGAATGTCATCGCCGTCGTAATTTATAAGGAACGTGTCTCCGCCGTATGGTTCAGAGAAGTTTAACCCGCAAGAGCCTCTGTCTAAAACTTCGAATTCTATCTGACACAGTGTTCCATTTCCAGTGAAAGGTGTTACATCACCCATCAATGAAGCTCCATGCACTAAGTAGCCTTCATCATTGTTTATTTCGGGAGTTACTGGTACCATAGACTGACCAGCAAAAACGTGATCGGACGGATACCAAGCTCCAGTGCAGTAAAGCAAAGTGTAATCGAAGAAGATTTTGACTTGCCATGTGTAGAGTTCGACAATGTCGATAACACTTGCGTTTATCACGATGATTGAACCTGGACTAATCGACGGGTTAATGATGTTTTGCGGTATTATACTCAATGTAGTTGGGGTGTTAGCTTGAACAACGGTTGTAACTGAAGACATTGCAGCCAAAACCGTTGCAATGAGAAATATGCATGAAAGTTTTCCAATCTTTTTATACATTGTATCTTCTCCTTTCTCCATTGACAATAGAGGTTTATTGAAGACAACTTTTAAACATTTTGGAATTTACCTCTATTACCAAATAATTATTCATTGCCAAGGTAAACAGCTACGGCGAGAAAGGATTAAGAAAGGTTACTTTGTTTCCTATACAAATGAAGAGCAATGGCCAAATTTATGATGCCATTTCAGGTAAAGGTGCGCTATATGAGTAGGTAAGCTCTTAAACTTTCTGGATTGAATTTTATTATCTTGTTTTAGACTTGGGAGTTCCAAAGCTTTCCAAAGTTTTTTGCAACTATGGCAATGTCCTTCATGTCTATAACTCCATCTCCTATTATATCACCTGATGGATCCCAATTGTCCGATGAAAATGAGGAACCGAAGAGCCTAGCCACTACTGCAACATCTCTTATGTCGATTTTAAGATCATTATTGATGTCTCCTAGCAATATAGGTTGGCCTTCAACATCTATGTTGCCGATGAACTCTACATCAGTATTGAGGATTTTTAATTTTTCAGCAGATGTTATTGTGTTTTTAATGAAAATTGCTGGGAAGTTTGCATAGATATCCCATTGTTCATTATTTAATATATTGTTGTTTTTTAAGGTTACATTGTGTATGGGTTGTGACCCATAATATCTGGAAATTCCTATATTACAGTTGGCAGCATAGTTGTATATGATTTCAATATTATCTGATCCTGGATCACCAGGTTGTGTGCCGAGGTAAATTGCATAGCTGATGCAGTTTTCTATGTGATTATTTATGATGACTATATGCGACACACATCTTGTAGCAATTCCATATTCGCAATTTGTTATTGTGTTGTTGACTATTGTGCCATTAGCTGCAAAGGCTACTCCTATCTTCCCGTTGTCTGTTCCTTTAGTTAGGAAGTTGTTGACTATTGTGAAGTTTTGTATATAACGTTCACTTGGTGATCCGAAAAGTATAACTGGTGCTATATTGCAGCGTATGAATTCGTTTTTTTCTATCTTAAAGTCCTCGCATGTGCCGATAATGCGAATAGCATTTCTTGATATGTCTCTGAAGGTGTTGTTAACAATCTCGAATTGTGTACAACTCATGATGAGTATTCCAGTGCCTTCTGATATATTTTGGCCGTCGAATATTATGTTGGCAACAGCGAAGCATATTCGTTTTTCGAACGTTATAAAAGGAGAAGTTGTGTTAACTGGTCTCCTCACTATCGTTTCATTAGTTCCCATCAATATGGTTTTAGATTGGCCGGTTAGGTTGCAGGCCTTCCATATGCCACCGGGTATGAAAACTATTGCTCCTTCCTCTGGAACATCATCTAATGCGTTTTGTATACGTTCACCATCCGTCGCTCCAGAGTAATTGCTGACATTGATTATTACACAGGATTCCGTCGAGTAATAGCTGGTACTAAATATCTTATTAGTGGGTTCTGAAAAAGCTGAGCTGGCTTTGGTAAGGCTTCTAAATGCTTTGACTGTCTCCCAAATGTTGTAGGTTTGTTTGTCCGCTGTGATGGCGAGGTTTAATGCTATGGATGCTGGCTTTAGGGAGAGTATGCAACATAATGTTACTAGTAAAAGTAGAAACCGAAAGATTTTCATGCTTAGTAGAATTAGTGTATAAATCAGATAAGCGTTATGGATGTCACTCATATTCGATTTTGGTTCAGATCTTCTCTACGTTTTGAGCTTGACGCTGCAACTAGCCTGAAGTCTTGGCAACTATTAAGGTTAATGTTAGAGACAGCGGTTATTTGAATTGTTTGAATTCATAATTAATGTTGAGGTTATATGTGAAACAAAGACACCGCTTCTATATAATTTTCATGGACTAGATACTATTATTCAACCAGTATGATGGCGGTGAGTTAAAATGAAATGGATAGATGAGGTAACCGGTTGGTTTAATATTCTTCTCCGAAGTGTCTTGCAACCAAGGATACGTCTCTCATGTCTACCTTTCCGTCAGGCACGCCTGATGTTGGTCCTGTTATGTCAGCCTCAGGATCCCAGTTATCGTCTCCTGGCTCTGAGCCGAAGGCCCTCGCTACTTTGGATACGTCTCTCATGTCTATTTTTCCGTAGGGCTCGGCTATATCGTATATCTTACGCGTTTTGTTTTGCACTTCCACTGTTTTGGATATGGAGTCTGTTCTTCCCACCGAGTCTGTTATTGTTAATTCAACTGTGAAGTTACCTGGATCTATAAACATGTGACTTATCATGCTGGTGTATACTGTAACCACTATTCCATCCGAGAAGTTCCACTTGTATGTTGTTATTTGGGCATAGTCAACTATCTGTGCACTCCATCCTGTCGTGGATGAAGATGCATCAAAGGTTACCGTGTCGTTCACATTTGGCGTTGGCGGTGTCCATGTGAAGTTGGCTGTGGGCCCATATTCAGGAAGTACTATGACGGGTTTTGACGTTGTTGACCATAATCCTTCGTTGTCTGTGACATTTAGTTCGACTGTAAACGTGCCTGGATATTCGAATGCATGCATAGCTGTTGCATCAGGTGGGTTTGTGAAGTTGCCCATGTTTACTATGTGCTGCGGGTCGTTTGGGTCGTTTATGTTCCATTCGTAGCATATTATTGTGTCGTTGTAGCCTTCGGCAGATGATGAGGATCCGTCGAATTCCACTGTCATATTTGCGTATATTTGTAGTGGTGAGTATGTAAATGATGCTTGGGGTGGACATGAATATGAATCAAGGTTATAGGATGTTGAGTTGTAGGTTTTATAAAGTGGACTCAGCATGGCTGTAACGTAGATTGAATAGCTTCCAGGCAGGGTGTAACTGTCAGGGGATACTCTAAAGTTTGTTTCGTATTCGCCGGGCTGGCTGCTGTATGTTTCGGGTAGTTGTGAGTATGGGTATTTGAGTTCAGGGTTTCTGGTTATGTAGAACACATATTGCGTTTCAGGTGTGTGTGGCGTTCCGTGGTTTTTAGGAAAGTCAGTGTACACGTTTATGAAGGCTTGAGCTTTCCCCGAGTAAGCCCACTCTGGAATGTAAACCGACCAAGAAAATGTCTGGGTTAAGCCTGGAGACATTGAAGTTTTGTGCCATCCCGCAAATATTGGAATTGAATTTCCATCAAGAACTGTTGCTGTTATAACTATGTCAACCTCGTTTAATAGTATGTTTTGGACTGTTGCGTAAAGTTGCACAAGACTGTTGATTGTTGTTGTGTCAGTTAGGTTTCCATAAAGATCTTTTAGGAAGACATTTTTTATTTCTATTGCCCATATTTGCGATGAGTTGCCTATTGGAATGGTTCTGTATAGTAGAGGGTCGTTCCGTGGGTTTCGCGCCTCAATGCTTATTAGGCAGTCTGTTAAAGGTTGGCCGTTTTGATGCACTTCACCGCTTATTATAACTCGTTCCCTGATATAGTAGGATTTCTTGTTTGCGGCTGCTGTTAGGCTTAAAATTGATAGAACCGGAGTAGAAGCTGAGCTTGAGCATAATGTGAAAGCTGTTAAAACCAGAATTATTATTGTTGATGGTAATAACGATTTTAGCGTTTTTCTACTTAAAACTTCCATATTTACACCATTCTATGTTTTGGGATTTCTCTCTCATAAGGTTTTTGTAAAAAGCTTCTATAACTAATTATCTAAAAAATATGCACGAATCTTGTAAAGATCAAAATTGTAAGAAAGGGTTTTGCGGTTAAAATAAATATGTCATTTTGTGGTTGGATAGATTTTGTCGAAGGCTTAAGCCCACGCTGACCCTCTTGCTTTTTCATTGGTTTTTTGATAGTTATGGTGATAATAGTGTTTCTAAAAGAAAAAAAGTGGGAGTTGTGTATTGTCAACTGTTGTTGCTCTAATCTACGACTGTAATGAGAGCTGTCACTTCTACTGTGTTGCCGTAGAAGTCTTCAGCTATTATTGTAATTTCCCAGACGCCTAAGTAGCCGCACCATCCAGTGTATAATGCGTCGAATTCCAATGTTTCATCTATTGTTTCGTAGTAAGGCCCGTGCATTCCGCCGTAGGGATCTTTAGAATACATACAGTATTTGTATCCTGCGTCGAATGGTAACCCGCCAGACGCTATAGCAGTGAATGTAATGTTCTCGTGGGCGGTGATGTTTACTGTAGCTACCATAGGCTCTAAGGAAAGTGTTAGCGGTGAAGCGTACGGTTGTATAGCGATCTCGGGTAGTGGAGTGTATTCTGGACACCAGGCTACTCCGCCTTCAGTTGGATCTTTGTTAAAGGCGTTGATGTGTATTGTTGCTATGCCAGCGAATGCGTGTTTGGGTACATGGATTGTGACGGTTGTTGTGAAGTTCTCGTACGTGCAGTATGCGGCTCCGCCGACTTCGGTTTCAAGCAACACCATGCCCACTGGGACGATGAGTTCGTCATATAGGACGACGGCAATTAGGGCTGGATACCATTGCATTGCGTAGGTTCCATATTCGATTGTTATTTCCACCTCTTCGCAGTGGTTGTATTCGAATTTGTCTGTTGTTACTTTCCACCATCCGATTAGGTAGTCATAGTGGAATGTTAATGTGTCCATCACCATGACGTCACTGATGCTTACGGTGGCTGTTACTGTCCATACTCCGAATAGGGATTCGGGGTCTTCGCATGGCCATGGCATCTCGAAGCAGAGTTTGGCTATTCCGTCTTTATCTGTGAGGGCTGTCTGTTTCAGCAGGATTCTGCCATCTGGGTATTCTACTTCGTAGCTCACGATTTTGTTTTGTACTGGCCAGTAGTTGTATAATACTTCTGCGAACAAGCATACTTCTGATTGTGGCACAACCATGTCCATTGGTTTGTTTAGTCCCTGTCCTCCGTATGGTGCTGGGAACGGATGACTTCCGTATCCTTCGTTTAGCGCTCCACCGTACAGATCTATCATTCTGCCTGGCAAGTTTGTTGTTATCTCGTATACACCGTTTACTGGCGTGTCTAATGGTGAATCCACTGTATTTTGGGTCATTGGACCGTCTAAGTCGATTGATAGTTGGTCAATTATGTTTAGTGGGCCTGTCATGTTCTCTTCTCCGTAGGATTGGTAGATAACTCTGAAGGTTAGGATTGCAATTATGCCTTCGCCGTTGGGATAATAGTACTCAACGAGGTCTTCGTCTTCGGTCATTGGCCACCAGCCTGTAGCGTTTGGATAGATCATGCTTCCAACCAGCACATGGGCTGGATACATATAGGTGGCTGGTTCAAACAGGCATAAGAAGAATGTGCCCATTGAGCCTGGTTGTCGAGCTGCGAATTCTGGCAGGAATGGTCCTTCATGGCATGCTACTGGTTCGATCAGGTCTGTGGGGTAGCTTAGTCTGAATTCAAGACCAACTGTGTACCAAGCTTGATGAAGTTCTTTTATTGAGACTGTTACGTTGAATTCTTCTCCTAGTACTGGTTCCGGACCCATTGTTACGCTTGACACTTCAAGGTATGGAATTGGAAGCGCTACAAGGCAGTATATTCTGACGGTTCCATCTGCTTCTGTTAATGTCGGTATCTCGATTTCTGTGTCCCAGAGTTCGTAGTCGTGTATGTCTAGTGGCGAGTCGTCATATTCACCAAAGCCACGGTCGCATTGGAACGTCACGTTGAATGTTACTGTGGCTATTAGGACGTCTCCGCTTGGGTTTGAGGTGGGGTCCTTAACTTCGATCCATAGTTCGTCAAGCACTCCGACTCCCTCCGTGTATGAGTAGTCGGTTGTTCCCCATAGCGTGTTAAATACGATGTTTGTCATGTTAATTAATGTTGTATTGTAGGCTAAGTAGAGGGTTGCGTTATGTAGCCACCATGCAGCTTGTAAGCTTTTTATCATGATGTCTACGTCGAATAGTGTGCCTATAGCTGATGGTGGGTAAGGTCCATATTCCCAGTGCTGTGGATCAATGTTTCCACCCTCAACGGCTAAGTGTGGTTTTGCAGGTTCCACCCATGCCTGATGGTAGTTTGCATTGTATGGTGTGAATGGAACATTACCGCCTACCTCGTCTTCCATGTACGTGTCATCTGGATAGGTTGATTCTATGTCGATTTCAGTGTCTATTACGCCGCCTTTAGGAGGTGCACCGATTACATTGAGTTGAAGCTTAATGAATGAACCAACAGTATCGGCTGGAACGTAGTCGTCTCCCATACATGTTCCACCCATCAAAACAGTGTCGGTTGGTGCTCCACTAAGTACTGGTCCAGTTAAAGTCAATGGCTGAAGAGTCATATCTGCTCCCGGGTCTCGCTGGTCAAGATAGTCCCAGCCTGAGGGGTCACCTACGGTATGGACGCAACTTACATATTGGAATATGCTTGAGTCGAATTTAACCGTAACCTGCCATACGTATCCAGTCTGTGAGATGTTTGCCCAGCAATAAATTACTAACGGTCCAGGTCCAGTCATAGATGAAGGTTCAAGCCATACAGCGCTAGCATTATGTGGTTCGCTTGGTTGAGCAAATGCTGGTATAACAGCTAAGAGCATTGCGATGATAAACGTTGTCGATAGAATTTTGTTAAATTTAGTGTTCATTTTCTATTTTCCCTTCTCCTTTCTGCGTAGAAATATTGGTATGATACAAATTTAAACCTTCTGGAATTATCTTCTATCAGTCTCGATTTTCATAATCTAAACCTTCGATTTTAACATTTTTTAAGAGAACTCTTCAGAAGCTCCATGTATTCCTTAACTGTCTTGTCAACATTCCATTGACATCGGTTTGCTGCTCATTGTCTTCAAACAGTTATCCACTTGCTTCTTCAAAATTTGCAACAAACCATAATGAGCGGAGCTAAACATAGGCATACAAAAATACAACCGTAAATCTCCATTTGGAAGGTTAACACCAAATAGATGATGAAAAAGGATGAAATACCAAACAAGGAAGAGCTCTGTATATGATGAGGTGTTGCTTGAAGTTTCGGTCCGCATCGAAGACTTGGAGATACCTGTAAATCTTGCATGCTTAAGATTTTACAAGCAAACTTTAATCGCGCATACCAGAATATTCTTTTAGGTTTCTTTTTCCTCTGGATATGTTTCTTGTCTTTTCCTCAATCTTCTAAATGCCAAGTAAACTACAATTACCACCACTATTAACGCCACTATGTATGGCCAATAACCCGCCAGCCACGTGAAGAGTGTTTCTTCACCTTCGCTTGGTCCGGCTCCATATTTAAACACGTATTCACCGTCCTTCTTTGCAGAGGTACTCCATACTAACCCGTTGAAAACTTCTTGATCTTCAATTGTTAGACTGGACCTTAACTCTGTGGTTTCGTTTATGGGTGCCAACAAGATTTCGAACTCTATTACTACGAGTAACCCGCTTTCGTCAAAAGGCTCTTCTCCTTCAGCAAGTGTGTTATTAATTGCCAAAGCCCCATATTCTAAGTTGTAGTTCATTTCACTGTCTTTATTGTAGAACACGTATGTCGTGTTTCCGCTGGGTTTTATCACTCTCGTTATATTCAATAATGTAGCGTTGTAGGTTAATTTTAACCGCCATCCATACAGGCTTGTAGCGTTCTCAACTTGAATTGTAGCGTTAAAGACATCTCCAACAGAAGTTTCTTCAGAGTATAACGTGAAGTTGTTTTCTCCAGTTTTCGGATTTATCACTTCTATGATCGTGGAAAGCAACCCTTTAATTAAGAAATTCAAATCTTCACATCTACAAAAGATTCGGTTGCCTTCTGAATCTTTGAAAATGCTTTCAGTGGATATCTCAAGGCGTGTGTCTAGTCCACCAGTCCTGGTTAGACCAGTTAAATTGAATTGGAATAGTGTACCGTTGCCTGTGTAGCCGTTTCCGGTTTCATTTATGGTTGCTTCACAGTAAATGTAGTTTGTGCCTTTGTTAACAGTGGCGGTGTAAGTGAGACCTGTTAAGCCTAAGATGTTATCTGTTGGAAGCCAGATGTCATAGATCTTTAGAAATTCTGGGTAATAGTGAATTTTGATCTTCCATTCATACAGGTCTGTTGCGTTGTTCACGGTTACATTTATGGTTGTGGGTGGTGTGGGCAACTGAATATTCGGATTACCTATATATTGCTGCTTTTCATCTGCAAATCTTATCTCAAGTACAGTGTAGGAATTTTTCACAGTGATTTCAAATGGTTCGCTTACATTTCCTAGATGTGTCTCATCACCAAGCCAACTCGCTTTGAACTGATAGGTTTCAGCTTCTAAGAAGAAGCAGACATATTCGTATTGGCTTGTTTCGTTGGTTTTAACCTTGGCGAGAAACAGCCAAGGATAGCCCTTTCCTTGTTTTTGTTCTATTTTGACGTCAACGTTTGTTTTGTCGGGTGTTATTCGACCAGTAATTGTTACGTTTTCTCCTACGAATGCAGTTGTTGGATTTACTTCGATGGTTATTTGGCTTGGTTGAGTGGGCATAGACCCAACAATATCGACTTGTCCATTCTGCTTTTCAATGGAAACGTCTTCTTCATCACCATCCAGGATAAAAGTGTCCTCGTTATCGATGCTGAAAAGCCCTGTAGCTGGGGAACTCATTATTTCGAGCTCCACTATTCCAAGCAATTTGGTTCCACTGACAGATATGTCTTCAAGAAGCAGTGTGCCTCCGATTTTGACTGCTTCTTTAGCATTATTACCATCTCTATCGTATAGAGCAGGCTCTATTGGCACAGCCATTTTGCCGTAGAATATCCAGCTGGCATCCCATTGGGGAACCCAAGCACGACTTATACTAACTATAGAGTCATTCACGGTCATATAAACCTGATAACTGAAGACGCTGGGAATTGAACCGCTCAGCCCTACTGTAATATTGAATAGCTTTTCAGATTGATCTACAGTCTCTGGAGCTGTTATGGACACTACAGGAAGCTCAGGTTCTGCGTTTACATGAAGAATAGAAGGAATTGTGAAGAACGTTATTAATATGGAGAACAGCATTAAAAAGGATGCTATACTCCTCATTCTTGAAGCATTCAAGTGCATTTTTAACCCTCACCTTGAGTACGCTAGAATCGTTTCGATATTTAAAGTTTAGCTTTACTTAACAGCTAATTGAAGAATTCTTTTCTAAATATTCTTATTAGCTTGACAAAAAAATGGGAAGATGTTTTCGCGCGAGTGCGCGAAGTTTTATGGTGCGCATTCCCAGCCGAATTTTCTGGCTACCTTGCTTATGTCTCGCATGTCAACTTTGAAGTCGTCGTTGATGTCGCTTGGTGGGTCCCATCTGAGGTGGCCTGGGTAGCTGCCGAAGGCTCTTGCTGCCCCGCTTATGTCTCGCATGTCAACCTTGAAGTCTATTCGCTCTCCGTTGTAGGTAGTGACGTCTTCTCTTACTGTTGCTACCAGCGTGTGGATGTATGTGTGGACTAAGCTGTCGTCTTCGCTGTCGTAGACCTCAACTTTTATTGTGTGCTCTCCACACGGCAGAACGTCTGTGGTGTATGGTCCCAGATAAGTCCAGTCCCACGTAGCCAGGTACACATCTGGTACTGTGTAGGCGAGCACATCGTCCTCATATATCTTGACATCTACAGTCATGTCAGCACATTCGCCTTCTTCGCTGTTTTCTTTGGCTCCTAGGTTCTGAACCATCGGCCTGTATGTGTAGGTTGTGTCTGGGTCGATTCGCCATTCACCGAAAACTGAGCCTATCACTGGAGCGTTGACAAAGAAGTTATCATAGCCGGCTACATGACCAACGGCCAAGCTTCTGTCGTAGTAGTCAAAGACGAAGGGTCCGCAACCCACAATCTGCTTCATGAATGGATATTCTGTTGGTGGGTCTCCAAGACCAAGATCCGCGTAATCACTGAAAGCTGGGTCCCAGTCAAAGAAGCTTGCAAGGTCTCCATCTTCAACCATCTGCTCAACAGCTTCAATGACGTGTGCAGGCACCATGAGAGATGTTCCTGCAACGTATTCAGCATAGTAGAAGCTTGTCATGTCGAAGTAGACA
>Ga0209636_10007116_pt1 | contig 11418 bp, 9 predicted proteins | sample DeeMarSWOR152_54_FD_187464 | JGI IMG/M metagenome (GOLD analysis project Ga0209636, IMG submission 187464) | Marine sediment microbial communities from White Oak River estuary, North Carolina - WOR-1-52-54 (SPAdes) (version 2) | ecosystem: Environmental > Aquatic > Marine > Intertidal zone >... | reverse complement strand
GAACCGCCATCGACGGCCCCAGCCCCTGAAGCACCCCCTTCCACCGAACCATCTCCTGTCCCTGAGGCAAGAAAGATAAACTTGATGCAGGGAGTTCCGACATATCTCCGGGAGGGAAAAATGGGGCTGGATGTGTCAGGAGTCGGCAGCCGGGTTTTGACCCTCAGCAATGTTCAAGCTATCGCCGTGGTAAGGATTTTGCCAGTTATGGACCGTCCTTTTTATCTGATCGACCTCTTCCTTGATGACCCGCAATCCGACAAGCCTGCTCTTCGCGCGGTCCGCATCCTCAGCTCTACTTTTGATCCCATGGAGTTGGTGACCGGCGCCTTGGACTTCCTGTCCGCGTTTCGAAGTTTTATTACCCAGCTTTTAGAGCTGAGCAAAGCCCGCCCTCATCCGGACCTGGACACAGTGATGCTGAGGAATATTCAAGAGTTCGGCTCTATCGAGGAGTACGAGTTTTCCCTTTAAAACCGGATTGAGTGACTGACGGTTCCTATTTCTTACTAACCCACGTTCCGTCTTTGAATTCTTGAATCTCAATACTGTATCTCTTCACGAATTTGTAATCATCTTCAGTGACCACAGAATAGGCTTTGCCATTTTTAAAAAAGAGTAGCCCAGCCCATATTCCCTCTGCCGGGATCGGCGTTTTAAAATGGGCGATGTATTTTCCTTCCCGGTCAAAGAGGTCGATAAGTGTGTATTCGTCCTCAACGGAATCGACTATCACTGCCAGCCAACCATTCTCCAGCAAGGTGAGACCTTGATATGCAGGCTTATACTTCGGAAATTTTATATTCTGGAGAGCTTTTTCCTTTATGTCCTCAGTAATAATAGCTGGGAGATTCTCGCTGGCAATTTTAACAAAACTTTCTTTATCTTTTTTACTCACTGGAATTGGCTCAGAGTCTCTGTTGATTTTCTTGATTAATTTGCCTTCAGGGGAATAAACGTTGATCTCGTATTTTTCGGGGTAGCCCAGGTAGATGGAGTCGTTATCCGCCAGTACAGTAATGGGCAGCGGTCTGAATGCCGAAATACTGAACACCTTGGCAATATATTCTCCCATTGAAGAGGCATCCAGCCCTGTTGGCAGGGGCATTTCTATTTCATCTTTAAAAAGTTCTGCGACAATATTGAACTCGCCATCGAAAAGACCATACAGAGAGGATAGTTTCTGGACGTTGCCTTCTTCAGATACGGAGGACTTATTGGCAATGATGAAATCCTTTGAGTTGATAATAACCTGAGAAAACCTTTCTGTCATGCGTATCTGCCTGAGATATTTGCCTTCCTTATCGAAAAAAGAAATTCTGTTATTCTGGGCGTCATTGATGTAGATATTGTTGTCTTTATCGAATCCAATAAATGAAAAACTTCCAAACTCCCCCGGACCCTGACCTTCTCTGCCGATCGTGAGAAGATACTTGCCGTTAGCGTTGTATTTCAGGATTCTATGAGTGGCTAAGTCACTCACATAAAAATTTCCGTCTTCATCCGTGTTAAAAAAAATGTTTTGACCAAACATATAATTCTCGTCTCCCTCGACTTCTCCTATGGAAAGTTCCTCGGTAAAGACAATCCGCAAATTCAGCGCAGGCGTTTTGGGGTTGGTGATGATGACAACCTCATTCGGTTTTTGAATTCCTGGTGTTTTTTCAGCAGCGGATTCAGCGGGAAAATAACTCATGGCTAAAAAAATCAGGATAAGCAGGGATGCAAAAGAATATATTTTTTTCTTCATTTCTTCCCCTTGGTGAAGGACTGTGGCTTACGCCTCCCTTGCGTGATGTTAAATCGCGAATGGAATCTCTTTTTATTCTACTAAACTGAGGCCTGAAAGTCACTTTTATGATTGCCCAGAATTGTTCCAATTTCCTGTGGCATCTGGAATGTTCGCCGCGAAAAATTGAAAGATGACTCCTGTTTGACTATATCCGGTGTTGGGGATCGTCAGGCACGGTATAGGGAACGCTGGCTCTTATTTTCTTGCCTTCTATTCCTGGTCGCGGGGGGCGCTGAGCTCTTTGAGCATGTCGATGATATTTTTAATCCCGCCAAAAATCACGACAACCACCAGAAGCGAATAAGCGGAGAGGCAGAAGAAAAGGACAAATTTCCATAATAATACCCAAGTCATGGTGAGGCCTCCGACTTTTTTTCTTTATCAGGAAAAAGAAGAGAACCGATGATCATTCCCAGGATGGCGATGACAAAAGTCATCAGGCCGATGAATTTATCGCTGGCGTAGAAAGGAACGTTATCTCCCCGGGTCCAGGGTCCTATCCCCCCGAAGGCCAGCACACCCGCCCATAGAGCGGTCATGGCTCCGGTTTTGCTCGCCTTTTTCCAGTATAAGCCAGCTGTGACCACGGTGAATGCTCCTGCCAGATAGATGGTCCCGGTCACCGCCATATAATTCCAGAGGGAGACAGGCGCTTCGAACCAGAGCCCCCAGATGAGCAGGAAGAGCCCGATGCAGACGATCGAGATGCGGGTGATGAGCATGCGCGATTTATCCGAGAGCTTTCCTTTTTTTAAAGGTGCGACGATATCCTGGGTAATGACAGAGCTCCAGCTCAAAAGATAGCTGTCATGAGTGGACATGAAGGCGGCGAACATCCCGGCTGCGATTAGCCCCAGAAATCCGCTCGGTAGCACTTTAGCGATGAAGATGGGCATGCCGAATTGGCTGTTGATAGCATCCGGGCCCTGGAAGGCAGAGAGCAGTTTGGGAGTTTGCGAGACAAAGACGAAAGCGCAGATTCCCCAGAGCATCGGGATGACCCGTCGGGCAAGATAGGAGATGGAGCCCCAGGCAAAAAGCTGCTTAGCGACTTTAGGAGACTTAGCTGCCAGTGCGCGCAGCGTCCCCGACTGCCACAATGCTCCGGCAGAAAAGGTGAGGACGACCATGAAGATGACATAGATCGATCCGAAACCGGAGCCCTCGGCAACCGGATTGAACCAGGAGGCTTGATTGACGGTCTCCGGAGCCTTGAAGAGATTCCCCAAGCCGATCTTGGTGATGGCAAAATAGGAGCCTATCAGCATTCCGATGGAGAGCACTACAAACTGCAGGAAGTCGTTCAGGACAACCGAGACCATACCCCCCAGAACCGTGTAAACGAGCACCATAATCAGCATGACTGACATAAAAATCTTCAGACCGGCCGGGTTGCTGTATCCGGTGACGCCCATCATGAACCGGGCTCCGGCCTGGAGAAAAAGCCCCATGTTCATGATCCCCCCAAGAGCTAAAAGGGATCCTCCGACGATCCGCACGGTTCTCCCGAACCTTATTTCGTAGAACTCGGGGATGGTCATGATCCGCAGTTCGCGCAGTTTGTAAACGATGAATCCGGTCAGCCCGATGGCGAGGATGCAGACGGTCTCGATGATCCCCACGTGAAACGCGGAAAAGCCGTGTTTGAAGCCCAGCTCAGAGTTGTACATGACTGTGACCAGGCCCAGTTCCGTCCCGGTTAAAGTGGCGATGGCCACAAACAGCCTGAGGGAACGGCCGGCAACGATGAAATCACTCAACTGGCGGACATATTTGCGGACGATGACTCCGATTACGACCGGGATGCAGATATAAACCATCACGATGATCCAGTCGATCGTGGCGAAGTTAGTGGAGAAGACGTCCATAGGTTATAGCCTCCTTATCATGAATGATCTGCTCTTTCCTTTATTTTGAATATTATATTTATCATATTTCGCATTCTTTATTAACCTGAATTATTCATAAAATCTGCCGACACCATATTTAAATCAACTTTTAGGAACATTATTTCATTATACGTCGGCATCTTTTCCCCTTCGGGCGAGCCGATCTCACCGCATCTGCTTTGTTGCGGCCCATTCGCGGTGGAAAACCACAGCTTCATGGCCCGACGCCTCGCATCTGCGGCAACCTCGACTCGTGAATAACTCAGGTACCCTGAATTATTCATAAAATCTGCCGACACCCTATTCAAATCAACCTTTAAGTGGAAAACCACAGTCGGGGTCAGGCTTTATCCTCATGATGAAAAAGGGGCTCTATTTTGCCCTCGAACATCTCTTCACGAAAAAGCCTGACCCCAAACGTTTTTTCCCCTTCGGGCGAGCCGATCTTACCGGTGACATATGTATTCCATAGAGGACAGATATTGATAAAATAAGGTTTTAATTCCCTGTATTTTTTTGGCATAAATTTTGCTAATGATTAAAGCAAGAAAGGATGTGAAGTGGAGTAGAAGAGATCAAGGAGTGAAATTATCTTGATTGTTTGATTTTTTAAATAGAGCTATAATTATTGAAACAGAATTGAGATAAACAGGAGGGAATGAGCAATGAGAAAATACATCCTTACATTCGCGATTTTCATTCTCAGCTTTACCTTGCTAGCCCAGGAAGCCTCTCATCAGACTCTGGTCATCAATGTCGAGGTTCCTGTCCGTGTATTCAGAGGAAGCCTCTTTATCGACAGCCTGACTATTGATGATTTTGAAGTCTACGAGGACGGCAAACTCCAGAGGCTGGAAGCGGTCTACCTGATAAATAAGAAGAACATCGAACGAAAGGAAGAGAAGAAGAAATTCGACCCGGATACGGCCAGGACTTTTTATCTCTTTTTCGAGATAACCGACTACTCATCAAGGATAGATGATGCTCTGCACTATTTCATGCAGAATGTCCTTCTGCCTGAGGATGATCTTGTTATCGTGACTCCGATGAAGACCTACGAGATGAACCCGCAGGCTTTGAAGCTCAGGTCGAATGATGAGATTGTGAAGGAGCTGCGGGGTCTGTTGAGAAGAGACGCCATGATCGGCAGCTCAGAATACAGAAGCTCGCTTTCCGAATTGACAAAATTGACCAAAGCCTTTTCAGCGGTCTTTCAGAGTACAGGTGAAGAAGGAATAAGGCTGGACACAGACGTTTCGTCTGAATTTGCGGAGGCCTATGAACGGGATCCCTCACTGCTGTTGGGAATGCTGATCGACAATTACCGGAATGTCATGGAGAGGCTTAATCAGCTGCGTTACATCGATCAATCCAAACTTCTGGATTTCGCCGGGTCTCTGAAAGATAAGCAAGGACAGAAGTATGTTTTCCTCTTCTACCAAAGAGAATATATCCCCCAGGTCGAGCCAAGTCTCCTGATGAAAATTGAAAGTGAATTTCAGTCATCTCAGCACCTTACTCAAAATCTCGCGGGACTTTTTAGTTTATTTAAAAGAGATATTACCTTTGACGTTGACTGGGTCAAACAGGCTTACGCAGACTCTTCCGCCTCCATTCATTTCATGTTTTTCACCCAACCGGCACAGCACGTTCCAGGAATTCGATTCGAAGAACATTCAGAGGATATCTATTCAGCGTTCAGGGAAATGGCCGTCGCAACAGGAGGGATTGCGGAAAGCTCGGCAAATCCATTCATGTTATTCAAGAGCGCGGTGGAATCCTCTGAGAATTATTACATTCTCTACTACACTCCGTTGAACTACCGCAAGGACGGACAGTTCAAAAATATTCAGGTTAAGATCAAGAATGCGGATTACAGAGTCATCCATCGTGCCGGATACTTTGCGAACTAAATGAGATGGTGGAAATATTCGTTGAAGCTTTGTAGCTCTCTCGTCGGCAGATTTATAAGCGGTTTTTTCACTATTTGTCTTCAAAGACTCGAATTGAAGAAAGTGAGGATCGCTTTTTTCGCGCTTTTTTTATTCACCCTGCCTGTATTCGGGCAGCTGGAATTCATCACCTCTCTCGCCCTCAAAATAAACGAACCCATCGAGATCGACGGAAACCTGATTGAGCCCGCATGGGGGAGAGCGCTTGACGCCGGCGAGCTGCTGCAGTTCAAACCTGAGGAGGGAACGCGCGATCCCCTCAATACAGTGGTCAAGATCCTCTACGACAATAATTTCATCTACTTCGGTTTCCAGTGTTATGATCCTGAGCCTGATCAGATCGTGGCTCGTGTTGCGGAGAAAGACAGGGATTTGAGGAATGACGATTCTGTCTATGTGTTGATAGAGGTGCAAGAGGATAAAGAACATTTTTACTATCTGGGAACGAACCCGAATAGTGTCCTGTTGGACGGCAAGATAACCATGGATGGGCAGAGGGCTGACCTGGGATGGGATGGAGTCTGGAAAACCGCTAGCCTGAGGACAGATTACGGTTGGAGCGTGGAGATGGCCGTAGACCTCAGCACGTTCAACTATGATCCCAAAGAAAACATTTCCATGGGCTTGAGTTTTTCGCGTATAGTGGCCCGCAACCCGAAGAGCATCTTCTGGGAAGGACCCCTTGACCCAGCCTTCAAGGTTTCGCTGCTTGGTGAAATTGACAGGATTGACTTTCTTAAGGAAATAAAGAGGCTCAAGATAACTCCCCATGTTTTTGCGGCGGCAGAGACGGGAGCAGATTCCTGGGTTGAATGGGGCCTGGATGTGCCATGGGCGCTGAGTCAGATGGTCTCGACCCATCTTGTCCTGAATCCCGACTTTGTCACGGCAGAGCCGGATAAGGAGCAGATCAATTTGACCCGCTTTGAGCTTTTTCTGCCTGAGAAGCGGGATTACTTCCGGGAAGGCTCTGCGATTTATGACCAGCCGATAAGGTTATTCTATTCCAAGAGGATTCCTGATATTTACGGAGGCATCAATATTAATGGAAGGGCGAGAGGGCTGGAATTTTCAGCGATGAATGTCTACGCAAGAGAGGATGATTATACGGGAGATGACCCGGCTAATTTCTCGGTACTTCGGGTGAGAAAAAAGATGATGAAATCTTCCTTCATCGGCATCCTGGCAGCCAACAGGTTGATCAACGGAGATAACATCGGAACAGCCGGCATCGATACTCTGTTCCAGCTGAGTCGGAATCTGAGCATAGCCGGGCAGTTTGCGGCCAGCTACGGAGAGCACAGCCAGGAGAACCTTGCCTATTTCCTCCGTCCCAGTTATGACTCGAATAACTTTCATTTTCATCTCGGCTATTTTCATCTCGGCGAGAACTTCGGGGATAATGTCAACACGGTCGGTTTCATCCCGGATGATAACCGGAAGGAAATCGACTCAGGACTGGGAATAACATTTTTACGCAATGTAGGTACAATAAGCAAAGCTTCGTACATCTCCAACTATGATGTCTACTGGGGAATGGACGGCACGCTGCGGAGCTGGCAGATAGACCAGGGGATTAGCTTTGATTTTAAGAATAAGTTTTCTTTAATGGCCCAGCACACCCAGGAATTCAAGGCTCAGGATAATGTGCTGTTCGAAGAGGATTTCAGGAACAACCTCACCAGGGTAATGGTCGGGTTCAACATGCAGGAATATGACTTTGCCTCTTTTGCTTATTCCCGCGGCCGAAATTTCGGCTGGAAGTTCGACATGCTCGAGGTCGGGAAAAACCTCCTGCTCTCCAAAAACGTGTCTGTTGAGTTTGACATGGCCCGCATCTTCTTCTACGGAAGCTCTCCCAGAAACCAGTTCGTGATGATGCTCAAAGGATATTTCAATTTCAGCGATGACTTCTACTCCAAGATCCTCTTTCAGACGAATACTCTGACAGACGTAAAAAAATCGAATTTTGAGTTTATCCTGACCTACAGGATTTTCCATCCCGCTGCCTTTGTTCATTTCATTTATCAGACCGGAAGGAGCCGGTTCGGCGTTCCTCCACCCGAAGGAAGTAAGATATTTTTAAAATTCAACTACACATTTTGACAATAATAAAATGAAGAAAGTCCTTACTATTGGAATCATTTTATTTCTTTTTTCCTCGGTCACATATCTCCAAGCTCAGTGGATAAAGCTCTATGGAGGAATTGACGATGATACTGCCTATCTCATCCAGGAGGCTGCTGATGGGGGATACATCGTTGCCGGGATAAGCCGTTTGGAGGCCAGTAACTTCAGCTACCTAATGATTTTTAAACTGGATACGAACGGAACCATGGAATGGCACAAGTCATATACGGAAAGCAGGTACATCTCGCTTCTGATGATTCAGCCGATGAGCGACGGAGGATACGTTCTCGGCGGAAGTTCCGCAACCTTAAATCCAGAAGAAGAGGCGGTCTGGATCTTGAAGATCACTCCAGGAGGGGATATAGACTGGGTAGAGAGTTATGGGAGGATTGTCAACGGCTATGCCCGCTCTATTCAGCCGACGAGCGACGGCGGATATATATTCGCTGGCTCGACTGAGATGGCAGATATAGGAGGACAGGATATCTGGGTCTCTAAGTTCACGGTGACTTTGGATATCGAGTGGCAGCGAGCTTATGGAGGAAGCGATGAGGGCTATATATATAACCCGGAAGGCATTGAGGTTGTATACGACGACGAAGATGTGTGTTCCGTTCAGCAAACGAATGACGGGGGGTATATTCTTAACGGCCTTTATCGAGACCCCATGGAATCTAATTGGGAGGCAATGATTTCAAAGCTCGATGCATCAGGTAATATTGAATGGAAACAGACCTGCCTGGGATATTTCGGGCCCAACTGCATTTATTCTGTTCAACAGACGAGCGACGGAGACTTTGTATTCGCAGGTTACGCGTCCAATCAGGAACCTGGGCCTTCTTCTCAGCAGCATAAAGATATCCTGGTTTTAAAACTTGATTCAGAAGGGCTCTTGGAGTGGAAAAGGACCTTTGGCGGGTCTGCCGATGACTGTGCTTATTCCATCCAGCAGACAGAGGATGGAGGATTCATTCTGATGGGAACGAGCTTATCTTACGGTCTTGGCGAAGGAGACATCCTGATTATGAAATTAAATTCCTCCGGAGAAATTGAGTGGCAGAGAACATACGGAACTTACTCAAAAGAGGAAGCTCATTCTCTTCTCCAGACAAGTGACGGCGGATATCTGGCTTCGGGCTATATCTCTTCATTCGGAGCTGGCGGCAGAGATTTTCTGCTTTTGAAGTTTCTTCCTGACGGCTTGATCAGTACTCCTTGCAGATTCATCAATGATTCGCTTCTTTTGAACACGAATGTTTTAGGCCATTTTGAAGATGCAGATCTTCAAACAGGATTTTCGGATGTAATCCAGGGACAGACAACGCCATCATTTGATCTTCAATCAACAGCTTTAAATGAGTATGAACTCTGTTCTTCGAACCCTCTTTTAGCGGTTCGTGCCACTGAGGGCGGGACTACCAGCCCGCCGCCAGACACTTATATTCATAGCCTTGGAGAAAAAACCATAGTTTGGGCTATCCCTGAAGAGAGCAGGTTTGTGGGATGGAGTGGAGATGTCGAAGATGAGAATTTGATGATAAACATAACCATGTCCTATGACCAATCCGTCTGTGCCAATTTCGCTCCAAGAGAATACACTTTGACTATAAACACAGGAGAGGGGGGCACCACAGACCCTCAGCCCGGCGCCCATATATATGATTATGGAAGGATTGTCGCTGTAACTGCCATACCCGAGGCAGGGTATGAATTCAGCGAATGGAGCGGGGACGCGTCAGGGGCAGAGAATCCGGTAGAAATTACCTTGAATTCCAACAAGTCTTTAATAGCGAATTTTATTCCTGCAATCCCTGAAGAGGAAGAGCCCTGGCTCGATAAGATATTCAAGATCAAAGCCTGCGCCATAGCCACAGCGACCTACGGTTCTCCGGAGCATCCGCATGTCAAGGTGCTGCGGGAATTCAGGGACAGGTATCTCGTTAAGAGTCGGATTGGGCGGAGGTTTGTTGAGCTGTATTATGAATATTCTCCTGCCGCAGCCGAATTCATTTCAAAACGTAAGCTTATAAAGCTTGGTGTCCGGCACCAGCTTCTTCCAATGGTCGCATTCAGTTATTCGATGGTCCATTTCGGACCATTTGTGACAGCAGTGATCATGGTCCTCCTTTTTATGGCTCCTATTTTCTTTGTCGCGCACTGGCGAAGAAAGAGAATACGCAACGCATTGCCATTTTTCCTCTTTTGATTCCTTGTTCCTGTGTATTATAATTAAAGTATCGATCAGTGGAGGGAATCGTGAAATCCAAGACAAAATTTATTTGGCTGGCGTTTATCCTTATTTCATTTCTTGCTTTTGGCGCGGTCGGCGATCAGAAGGCCGGTTGGAAGGGGAAGATAGAAGAGGAGGAGGGAGTTAAGGTCATAAAAAATCCGAAAGATTCTCTGTATGGCGAGATCGAGCTTGAGCTGGAGCTGGATTTGAGTATCGGGGGGGATGTTGCGGATGAGAGGTATAGTTTTATGGTTATAACGGATGTGGAAGTCGACGATCAGGGAAACATCTATGTTATAGACCCCAGGCAGTATCGGATCCAGAAATTTGATAAAGAAGGCAAGTATCTTTGCACCATCGGACGGAAAGGCGAGGGCCCGGGTGAGTTCATGCGAGCCTACAGAATGACTCTGGACGCTAGAGCGAAGCTGTATGTTGATGACTTTAGAAAGATTCATATTTTCAGCAAGGATAATACTTACGAGAAGACCATCAATACGGACTATCTTTTCAGATCCTACCTGGTAACAAAAGATGAAAATTTTCTAGGGTGGTCCATGATCCGCACAGAAGAAGGGAGTTCACTGGATATTATTCTTGTCGACTCGAACGGTAACAAAGTCAATACAATCGCCAGCTTTCCTGACCAAAGCGTGGTCCTGACAAAATCAATTTCAGGCGGAGGAGGCATATCCGTGGTTGGTTCACCTCCCTATAGCCCGGAATTGTTTTTCTGCCCCTGGAGTGACGAATTAGGAATATATGGATATTCTGATAAGTATAGGCTGTGGGTTGTCAATCCGTCAGGAGAGGTCGCCTATATATTTGAGAAAGAGGAGAAGCGTGAGCCGACTTCAAAAAGGGAGGAAGATGAATATATCAAGAAAAGAATCGAAGCGTCGAAAGGAAGCGGTGGTATTCAATGGTCAGAGGGAGATTTAAGGAAATTGCACAAATTCGCCAAGTATAAACCTTTTTTCACCGGCATATTGACAGATGATGAAGGCCGTATTTTCCTTACAAAACCAAAGTCCGTTCTGAATCCGGAAGAAGACACGTTTTACGACCTTTTTGACAGAGAAGGGTATTGTCTTCATAAAATCAAAATTCACAAGGTCAATCCCCGTGTCATCAAAAATGGCTGCATTTACACCGTCAGGACCGATCCTGACACTGGCTATTATATGGCGGAAAGATACACGATCAAAAACTGGGACCAGATTAAAAAGTGACTTTAGCCTTTGAACAATGAAAACAGGTTTTTAGAAAACCAGTCTGTTGTTGTTCAGTTAAAAATCGTTAACTCATTCAGGACTATTTCGTATAGAATAATATTGAACGTAAAAAGAGCTCAGAGATGATGACTGCAAGGCTGAAGCATCCGCTTTTTATTCTTTTATCCGTTTCGTTTTTATTGTTTAC
>Ga0209636_10007115_pt1 | contig 11418 bp, 10 predicted proteins | sample DeeMarSWOR152_54_FD_187464 | JGI IMG/M metagenome (GOLD analysis project Ga0209636, IMG submission 187464) | Marine sediment microbial communities from White Oak River estuary, North Carolina - WOR-1-52-54 (SPAdes) (version 2) | ecosystem: Environmental > Aquatic > Marine > Intertidal zone >... | reverse complement strand
CCAAACAGGCAATATTCTTTCATTTGGAAGCTTCTTTTGAAATAAATAGAGATAACATTCCGACAAACTTAACGGAATTCTCAAAGGCCTTGGAAAAAATCTTCGGGCCTGGGGCTTTTTACCTTGAGAAGTTGATTGCAAAGCGACTTTATGAGAAGCTGGGACTAGAATTCAAGGACGTGGAGAACTGGGACTTTTTGGAATCCGTGAATAATGCAAAGGAACGTTTGCCACTAAAGAGGTGCATATAGGACGATGGGGAGAAAAGAAGATTGTGACAACAATAGAATGCTTGAGCACGCCTTAGAAAGGCTACGTGCGCTTTTTGACGGGATAGATGAACTAATCTATGTTTCAGACCCAGATACGTATGAAATACTCTTTGCAAACAAGAAACTCAAAGAGCTAGCTGGCAATGGAATCTTGGGGAGAAAATGCTACAACATCTTCCAAAACTTGGACCATCCATGTGCCTTTTGCACAAACAAATACATTTTTGAAGAAAACTTGGGAAATACCCACATCTGGGAGCACCGAAACCGAAGAAACAAACACTGGTACAAATGTGTAAACAAAGCCATCGAGTGGCCTAATACCAAAAACGTTCGATTCGGCATAGCCATTGATGTCACTGAACTCAAACAGACTGAGGAGAAACTGAAAAGTGCGAAGACACAACAATGGAGATCTTATGGGCCAACGAAGCCGCATGCGAATCGGCGGGTTTGACGCGTGAAAAACTGATAGGGCGCCATTGCTACGAAATATGGCAAAAGCGCAGCACCACTTGCCCAGACTGCCCAGTCATAAAGGCCATGAAAACGGGTAAACCGCAAAAAATAGAAAAGACGACCCCAGATGGACGATCTTGGTTCATACGAGGCTATCCAGTTCAAGATGCAAATGGCGACACTGTCGGCGGGATAGAGGTCACACTGGAAATTACTAAACGCAAGCGTGCTGAGGAGGCGCTGCAAGAAAGTGAGGAACTGTTTCGCTCTATCGTAGAAAACTCTCACGATGGCATATTAATCTTAGATGACAACTTCAGGATTATTTATGCCAATGATGAATGTGCAACAATGGGCGGAAATTCCCGGGCGGAAATACTTGGGCAAGACTTCAGAAAATTCCTTGGCGAAGAAAGTAAGCTTGTTGAAACCAGATATCTACAGAGGCAAAATGGAGAAAAGACACCTTCCACATACGAGCTAAAAATAGTTCGAAAAGACGGTGAGAAAAGAAACATTAAAGTGAAATCCGTGACCATACGGGACAGTCAAGGTCGAGTGCGCACCATAGCTCAAGTACTTGACGTTACTGACTTAAAGAGGATGGAAAGAGAAAGAAAAGATTCCGAAGAAAGGCTTTCTGCCCTAAACAAGTATGGTCAAAGCTTGAACAGGGCAGAAGACCTAGAAGAGATTTATATGCTGACGTTAAAGGCTATGGAGAAAACATTAGGTTTTGAGTATGCAGCTTTTTTGATAATAGAAGGGAAAATGCTTCGTTTAGCCAAAAGCTTTGGGTATCATAAACGACTTGACTTTGCGCTCCCATTAGACGGAGAGAAAGGCATAACTGTGAAGGCGGCAAAAACAGGAAAACCTGTCTATGTTCCGGACGTTAGAAGGGAGAGAGCCTATTTCAAGGGTGGCGTGGAGGACATGTGCTCCGAGCTTGCGGTTCCTGTCAAAGTGGGGAATAGGGTTCTGGGCGTCTTGAATGTTGAAAGCACAAGGGTTGCAGCTTTCGATGAGACTGACAGGAAACTTCTCGAGACATTGGGTTCTCACGCTGCCATTGCTATAAGCGACGTGAAAAGACATAAACAGCTTACAGAACTCACTAAGAGATTAGAGTACTTGATGAAAAACACCACGGAGATCATGCACGTTAAGCATACCTATCAAAGACTAAAGGTAATCACAAAAGCTATCAGAAAATTCGGTTGGAGAAGGGTTGTAATCTCCCTTAGAGATGAAGACTTAGAAGGAACAGACCTTGTCGCTGAAGGCCTCTCAAAGGATGAAGTCAAACTTTTGCTTGAAAGGAAGGCTTCTGGTCGTGTCTGGAGAGAACGGTTAGGCCTGAAGTTTGAACGGAACGATTCAAGATAGGTGAGTTTTACTATTTGCCTTGGAGTGACCCGTGGATTCGAAAACACGTCCACGGTGTTCCGTCTGAAACCCCCCTTGACGAAGCAACCACCTACGCCGGAGTTCCTAGCCGGCTTTCTGCAGAGGAAATGGTTGATTGGCACCCTCAAGACATGCTTTACGGTCCCCTCCGCACACCTGAAGGAAGAATAGTAGGCATCTTAAGCATGGATGATCCATCAAATGGTCGGAAGCCAACGATGGAGTCCCTTGTTCCTTTGGAACTTTTCCTGCATCAGGCTGCAATGGTCATTGAAAACGCGCAACTCATTGAAAGCTTGAAGGAAGCACGAAAACAGCTTGAAGCTTATGCGGAGCGGCTAGAGCAAAAAGTGGAGGAGAGGACACGCGAGCTAAAGAAATCTCAAGAGCAACTACTTAAGGCTCAAAGATTGGCGGTGATAGGTGAACTAGCTGGTATGGTAGGTCATGACCTACGTAATCCTCTAACAAGTATCAATGGAGCCGCATACTATCTGAAGAAACGGTTAGGCTCAAAAATCGACGGCAAAGTAAAAGATATGCTCGATCTCATAGAGAAGAACATAGTATATTCAAACAAGATAATCAATGACCTTTTGGATTACTCGCGAGAGATAAAGCTGGATTTAACAGAGAGGAATCCGAAATCAATAATGAAAGAGGCGTTGTCTCTTGTTGAAATTCCGAAAAATGTTAGAGTAGTAAACTTGACCGAAAACAAGCCAAGAATGAAGGTTGACGTTGGAAAAGTCAAGAGAGCCTTCATCAACATAATGTTGTCTCTTGTTGAAATTCCGAAAAATGTTAGAGTAGTAAACTTGACCGAAAACAAGCCAAGAATGAAGGTTGACGTTGGAAAAGTCAAGAGAGCCTTCATCAACATAATAAAAAACGCAGTTGAAGCCATGCCCAAAGGCGGAACGCTGACAACAAAAAGCAGAAAATCAAATGGCAACGTAGAATTTTCCTTTTCAGACACTGGAGTAGGCGTGTCAAAGAGAACGATGAAGAGGCTTTGGACTCCACTTTTCACAACAAAAGCGAAGGGAATGGGGTTTGGCTTGGCAATATGCAAACGTATTGTAGGGGCACACGGAGGTTCTATTTCTGTGAAAAGTGTTCGTGGAAAAGGCACAACATTCACTGTTACAATTCCAACTAAATCGAAAACGGATGGAGGTGAAAAAGTATGGGTGAAACCGCTAGAGTCCTCATTGTTGACGACGATGAAAACATAAGAAAAGTGTTGACGGCAATACTTGAGGATGAAGGATACTTTGTCGAGTCAGTAGGTTCGGGTAAAAGTGCAATAGCGAAAACTAGAAAGGAATTCTACAATTTAGCCTTAATCGACATTCGCCTTCCAGACATGGAGGGGATAGAGCTTCTAACCAGAATGAAGGATACAACGCCTAAAATGCGGAAAATTGTTATCACTGGCTATCCAACATTGCAGAACGCGGTGGAAGCAGTAAATAGAGGCGCAGACGCTTATGTAATAAAACCCTTCGACGTGAAGAAAGTTCTCAAAACTATCAAAGAAGAATTAACAAAGCAACAAGAAGACGACGCGGTGGAAGCAGTAAATAGAGGCGCAGACGCTTATGTAATAAAACCCTTCGACGTGAAGAAAGTTCTCAAAACTATCAAAGAAGAATTAACAAAGCAACAAGAAGACGAGAGGTATAGCCAAGAAAAAGTCGCAGAATTCATCGAAGCAAGAGTGAGGGAGCTAGAAGTCGAGAAGAAACTGACCCACAAGAGAAAGCCTTAAACATCTTATTCACCCTTTTCGGATTTTTCTTCTTCCTGTGACTTCTTAGCTTTTGATTTTTCAGTTTATGCATCAGGCTTTTTGGGGTAGCACTGTTATCGGCTTTTGGACATAAATTTGGGTAATGTTGGTTTTTGAGCCGATTCTCAATAAAAAGAATAATGGATAGTCTGTTCTGTCGTTTATAACGTTACAGAGCGTATCGCCTGCGCCTGCTTCGCAAAGAGTTCCTGTAATTCGGCGCTCTGCTCATGCTGGTATCAGGGTCTTAGAGATCTGCGTTTTCAGTTCGGTATATTCTTGTCTGATTTCTTTTCTTAAAACGACGATTTCCCCGCGGAGTCTATCTCTCGATTCTGGAGCTAGGTCTTTCGATTTTGTCACTTTTCCTTCTATCTTGTCCAGGTCTTTTTCTGCGGAACGTCTGGTCTCTTCGGATTTCTTCAAGGTTTCAACTTTCATTTTTTCGAGTTTTGCGAAGTCTTTTCGTATGTCTCTTACACGTTTGTTTAGCTTTTCACTTATCTTGTTTAGCTTTTCCTTATATTCTTGCTCAGAAGTTCCTCCCATTGTCTAACACCATTCGTCCTTTTCGTCTGTAATAATACTTAATAAATTTTATGATGTAGTAATTAGTAAATACGTAGAAAATAGTTTTTACTTGCACTCGAATAATTCAAGATTTATCAACTTCAATGGTGAATCGCTGGCAAACCTTAATTCTTGCGGCAACTATCTTAGAGACAGGTGAAAATCGTGAAGTGGGTAACCCGTGAATTTGTACATGTAGACAGAACAGCATGCCCATGGCTTATCAGAAAATTCATAGACCCAAAAGCCGAATTCATCTTCGTGCCCACAGAGAAAATAGCAGAAATCGCAAAAACCCAAGGAGCGATTCCTTTTGACGCGCCTGGAGTTAAGCTTGGACACAGAGACGGAAAATGCAGTTTCGAAACAATAATAGAAGAATACAGGCTAGAAGACCCGGCGCTCCATGAACTCGCCAAGATTGTTTATTCCGCAGATACAAGTGACACTGAACTGGCGCCTGAAGGGATAGGGCTGAGTGCAATGATGACTGGCGCAAGATTCAATGTTAAAGATGATTTTGAAGCAGTGGAAAAAGCTACTTACGTTTATAATGCACTTTATACCTATTGCAGGCTTGAACTGCTCCGCGAGAAATACAAGGATGAACTGCTAAAGATGAACCGAAGGGAGCAGGGAGAGTTCTTGCGAAGGAAAATTCGGGCAGAAGCAATAATTTAACATCACTTTTCCGGTTATTTTTATTAACACTGAAGTTCAGTGACTACTGGAGTTGGTTTGCTGATAGCTTTGCACACAATAAAACCTAGAAACAGCATCTTTTTGATGATTTGCACTATGGGACTGTTTGCGATTTTAAGCTCTACAATGTCCAAGAATCCAGTTCTAAAACCTTTTTCTTTGAGTCTAGGGACTCCCACGGATTTGACAGGTTTTGTTGCTGCTGCTTCGACAATTCCCGGCATATTGATTAGTCTGCCTGCTGCTTCGCTTTCAGACATTTATGGAAGAAAGAAATTCTTGTTGGCAGCAGGATTTGTCTTTGCTTCAGCTCCCTTACTTTATCTTCTGATAACTGTGTGGTGGCAACTCATCCTAGTTCGGTTTTATCATGGATTTGCAACGGCGATTTTTGTACCAGTCGCTGAGGCGTCAATAGCCGAGTTGTTTCCAGCCAAACGAGGAGAACGCATCTCGTTTTTCTCTTCAGCAACACATGTTGGAAGACTCATCGCACCTGGTCTAGGCGGATACATATTGCTCGTCACAACCGACAACTTTCACGTGCTCTATTTGAGTGTGGCTGTGGCGGGTGTAACAGCGTTAATTATGGGTTTATCATTCTTGACGGGGAGAAAACAGCCAACAGTGATTCAACAAGGAAATACCAAAGAAGTTGCCAGAAGACTATTTCGTGGATGGGGAACAGTCGCTAGAAGTCGCGGGGTTTTAGTGGTGAGTTTTGTCCAAGCCTGCCAGTACTATGCTTATGGTGCGACAGAATTCTTTCTGGCAGGTTATTTGCCAGAGGTTGTTCACTTGGACAAGTTCTTGACTGGTGTCATTGTCATGAGCATAATAGGTGTGGTGATTTTCGCGAGACCTTACGTGGGTAGATTTTCAGACAAGTTTGGAAGGCGAATTCCAATACTGATAGGTTGTGTAGTCTCTGGTCTTCCGTTGCTGGCAATTCCGTTTGTCACTGATTTTTGGGTTCTCCTTTTGCTTGTTGTAGTCTACGGGTTTGGTTTTGCAGCCGTAACGGCTTCGACGCCAGCTTTAATCAGCGAGCTTGTGTCCAAAGAATCGATTGGGACATCCATGGGATTTCTCGACACGATAATGGATGTTGGGCAAACACTTGGACCTGTGATTAGTGGATTTATACTTGCAACAAATCTCCAATATTATGGTGTGTTTCCTTCGCTTACTTTCGTACTGCTATTTTCTTGCATAGTTTTTGCCTTGTCCGGTGTTGCTAAGGCTAGGATTCGATAAAAGGAACTATTCAAATCAATTAGACATGCTTGACGATTACCAAGTTTTAAGTCATAGAGAAGTGCTTGAAGCTGGAATCTTTTCAGAAATACGTCAGTGATACTGCTTTTTGGTTTTCTTTGGTTGTGTCTATGCTTTACATTGTTCCTCTTGCCTGCTAAGCTCGTTATTTCAATGCGAATGTAGAAAGATCTTATATATCAAACGCTATGTATAGCGTTTGTTTTGCCTTACAAAACACTAGGTGGATATGTGAGTAAAAGCTCCTAGACTAGGCAATCTTGGGTCGTGAGACATACACTAGGCTCACTTTCAATCTATGGGCGGCTTGAGAAACCTGACTTGCGAACGCAATGCGGGGAGGTAACTCAGACGGACGGAGTATGAGCCTACTAAACTCAAAGACGCGGGTTCAAATCCCGCCCTCCCCGCTTGTTCCGAATATTGGTGAGTATTTGGGTATGTTTATAAGATTTTCCGAAAATTTCGAACATGAACGAACAAATCTTCTTGATTTTTCTCAAAAAATGACTGAAAAACGTAGTTTCTACGTTTTCGTGAGGACAACGTCTTCTAACGCAATTAGAAAATACCTACAAGCTGCATTAAACTTCTAGTACAGTACGCGATTATGTGTATTTCACAACCAAGAAGTCTGTGTATTTTAGCTTCATCGGTAAAAAGGAGATATATACGCTATATGTAGTGTCTTAAAGGGTCAATAGCGCACTAGCGCGTTGTTATTATGAGGGAAAATGGTAGAATGAAGTGTCCGTATTGCGGGTTGGATAGTATTAGAACCCTTGAGACACGGGATTCGCAAGACAATACCATTAGGCGGCGTAAAGAGTGCCTAAACTGTGGAAGGCGCTTCACTACATACGAGTACATTGAAACAGTGGAGCTCATGGTTCGGAAAGCAGATGGAAGAACTGAGCGTTTTGACTTAAACAAGATAGTCAGGGGTCTTCAAAAGGCTTGTGAGAAAAGACCTGTGACTATGGAGCAGATTCGCAATTTGGCTGAAAGTGTCAGACAGGATTTGATGATGAAGGGTAAGGAAGAAGTCTCTTCCAAAGAGATTGGTGACCTCGTTGTGAAATATTTAAAGAATCTTGATCGTGTCGCTTACGTTAGGTTTGCTTCTGTTTATAGGCGTTTTGAAGAGCCTGAAGATTTTCAGCGTGTGCTTCAAGAGGTGAGAAAGTGAAGTTTGTTAGAAAACGTGACGGAAGACTAGAACCATTTGATCAAGAACGAATAACGAAAGCCATTTGGAAGGCAGCTAAAGCTGTAGGTGGGAAAAACCGCGAACCAGCCAAGAGACTAAGTGATCAAGTTGTGGCTATGCTTCAGGAACGCTTTGGAGAAGAAGGTGTTCCCACAGTTGAGGAAATCCAAGATCTAGTTGAAAAGGCGCTAATCGAAAACGGGCATGCGAGAACTGCTAAGGCTTACATTCTCTATAGGAAGCAGCACCAAGACATGCGTGAGTTAGCTGCACTGCTCAGTTCAGCAGACCTTGTAGATCAATACTTGGAGGTTCAGGACTGGCGTGTTCGAGAGAACTCGAACATGAGCTATTCACTGCAGGGCCTGAACAATTACTTGTCATCCACGGTCATTGCAAAATACTGGATTACAAGGATTTATCCACCCAACATTGCTGACGCACATTTCTCAGGGGCCATACACATTCACGACCTCGGGGTGTTAGGACCGTACTGCGTAGGGTGGGATTTGCGAGATCTGCTGCTTTCAGGATTCGGTGGAGTCTCTGGAAAGATAGAAAGTACGCCCGCGAGGCACCTCAGAACAGCCCTTGGGCAAGTGGTAAACTTCTTTTACACTCTTCAGGGCGAAGCGGCAGGAGCCCAAGCTTTCAGCAACTTTGACAGCTACTTGGCGCCCTTCATACGTTATGATGGGTCAAAACGGAAAGACGTTGAGCAGGCGCTTCAGGAGTTTTTCTTCAACATGAACGTGCCGACCCGTGTGGGCTTTCAAACGCCATTCACCAATGTGACACTCGACTTGACGGTCCCGGAGTTCATGAAGGATGAACCGGTGATGGTTGGTGGAAAGGTGATGAACGAAACCTACGGTGACATGCAAGACGAATTAGACATTTTCAACCTTGCCTTTGCAAAAGTCATGTGCGAAGGTGACGCGAAAGGTAGGGTTTTCACGTTTCCAATACCAACGTACAACATAACGAAAGATTTCAACTGGGAAGACACTGTATCTCAAACGCTTTTCGAAGTCACATCTAAATACGGTGTGCCATACTTCTCCAACTTCATAAACAGCGGTATGAAACCCGAGGACGTTAGAAGCATGTGTTGTCGTCTAAGAATAGACAACAGAGAACTGCGTAAGCGTGGCGGCGGGTTCTTCGGAGCAAACCCACTAACGGGCAGCATAGCCGTCGTGACAATGAATCTTCCGAGAATTGGCTATTTATCGAAGGATGAAGACGGATTTTTTGAACGCTTAGACGAAATGATGGAGACTGCAAGGGACAGCCTAGAAATAAAGAGGAAAGCTCTGGAACAGTTTACGGAGAACGGGCTATATCCATACTCGCGGCATTATCTGCGTCCTGTGAAGGAAGGATTTGGAAGTTACTGGAAAAACCATTTCTCGACAATAGGTTTAGTGGGCATGAACGAGGCGATAGTGAACCTTTTCGGAACTGGCATAGCTAGCCACGAAGGACTGGAATTTGCTGTAAGAGTGCTGAACTTTATGCGGAAGAAATTAGTAGACTTCCAAGAAGAAACTGGAGACATATACAATCTTGAGGCAACACCTGCTGAAGGGACGTCTTACAGGCTTGCCCGTTTAGACAAGAGGAAATATCCAAACATAGTTGTAGCGAACGAGAAACACCTTTCAAAAGGAGTTGAACCATTCTACACTAACTCTTCGCAGCTGCCAGTGGACCGTGATCTCGACTTGTTTGAAGCCTTAGAGCATCAGGATAGGCTGCAGACTCTTTACACTGGCGGAACGGTCTTCCACATCTACTTGGGTGAGAGAGTTTATTCGTGGAAGGCGGCGGCTGAACTCGTTAGAAAAGTGGCTTGGAATTCACGTTTGCCATACTTCACTTTAACACCCACTTTTAGTGTTTGCCCAACTCATGGCTACGTAAGCGGTGAACACAGACAATGTCCAATGTGCGGAGCAGGAACCGAGGTTTACTCGAGAGTTGTTGGCTATCTTAGGCCAGTTGACCAGTGGAACGACGGTAAACAAGCGGAATTTGCCATACGTAGAAACTTTGACAAGTCTGCTGTTTTGACGACCATGCACACATGAGAGAACTATTAATGAAGTTCAGCGGCATTCAAAAGACAAGTCTAATAGACTTTCCAGATAGAATAGCCACAGTGCTGTTTACACCTGGCTGCAATCTACGCTGTCCTTTCTGTTACAACTGGAGAATAGTGCTGGACCCTAAGCCTCCTTTCATCAACGAAGAAACCGTGATCGAGATCCTTGAAAAACGCGAAAAATACGTGAAAGCAGTAGTCATAACTGGTGGAGAACCAATGATACACAAGGATATCCCAAGATTCCTAAAAAGGCTTAAGGAAAAGGGCTTCGCTGTCAAGCTAGACACGAACGGATTCTTTCCCGATGTGCTTAAGGAATGCTTGCCTTTTATCGAATACGTAGCCCTAGACGTGAAAACTTCTTTGGAGAAGTATGGAAATTTAGGAGCAAAGAACACGGCTGATTTTTTGCGTACAGTTGGGATTCTGAAGAATGGAAAGCTCGAATGCGAGTTCAGAACTACAGTTGTCCCTGGTTTTGTTGATAAGGAGGACATTCAGAAGATGGGTGAAATCGTTAAGGGTGGAAAACGCTTTGCATTTCAACAATTCATTGCTGGCGACACATTGGACAAAGCGTTTAGTAACATCAAACCCTACTCTGTTGAGCATATTTCTAATCTTGCAGAAATCATGAGGCAGTATGTGGATGAAGTCGTGCTTCGCGCCTGATGGATGGTGATGCTTATCTGCAAACTGGGTGAAAAGTATGTGGTATGTAACGAAAGCTTTGCTTGTATGCGGTTTTCCAGTCTATGTAGCGTCTATGTTTCGCCAGTCTGCAACTCGCATAATTGGTGGGGGACTGGTGCGAGGATCTACGCATGTCAACCGCGAAAAAAGGTGTCAGTAGGCTGATATGCCTACGAATTTTAGTTTCTCAAGTTTCATTGAAGCAACCGTTGCGACTTCCACCATTTCAAGTTTCTTGCCAATCATCGGTATGTTCTTTAGAGCTGAGAGCATGCTGTCCGTGAATCGCATGTTCACAATCGGCTTGGAAATTTCGCCGTTCTCGATCAGAAAGGTCCCGTCCCTCGTCAGCCCCGTGAGAACTACTTTTGTAGGTTCAACAGGGTTCACGTAGTGAAATGTCGTAACGAATATGCCACGCTTTGTCTCAGCTATCTCCTCTTCAGAAGTGGCGTCTCCCGGATTTGCAATCACGTTAAAGGGCATAGGTCGCTCAGAATAATAGTCACTAATCGGCGGCAAAGCGTGACCAGTGCTCTTCTTACCTTCCTTCCCAGCTGTAAAGGAGTTGTGACATATGCTCCGTTCTGAGACCACTCCGTTACTTATTAGCTGCATAGTTCTCTTTGGAACTCCTTCGCCATCGATTGGCGTTGCATAAAGCGTACGAGGATCGCTACCATCATCTTTCACGTTAAGTTTGCTGTCGAAGACCTGCTGGTTTAGACAATATTTAACAAAGGATCGTCCATCCTGATATGAAGTCGCTGAAAACCCAACATAACCTAGGAACATCAAAAGTGTAGCAGAAGCCAAAGGCGACAAAACGACTTCGTATTCGCCTGGAGAAAGCTTGATTGGATTTATGCTTTTCACGGACTTCTCAGCAGCATCTTCAGCCAAGGCAACTGGCTGAATA
>Ga0209636_10007114_pt1 | contig 11419 bp, 10 predicted proteins | sample DeeMarSWOR152_54_FD_187464 | JGI IMG/M metagenome (GOLD analysis project Ga0209636, IMG submission 187464) | Marine sediment microbial communities from White Oak River estuary, North Carolina - WOR-1-52-54 (SPAdes) (version 2) | ecosystem: Environmental > Aquatic > Marine > Intertidal zone >... | reverse complement strand
GGTGATCCTGTCGGCGATCGAGCAGGCAGGATACCGGCCGGGAGAGGACGTCGCCCTCGCTCTCGACCCTGCGGCCAGCGAGTTCTACAAGGGGCGCCGTTATGTGCTTGCCTCTGAGAAAGACGGAAAAAAGACGTCCGAGCAGATGATCGACTACTATGCGCGGTGGGTGAAGAAGTACCCGATCGTATCGATCGAGGATGGCCTGGCTCAGAATGACTGGCGGGGCTGGAAGAAGATGACCGATCGCCTGGGCTCGTCGATCCAGATCGTGGGCGATGATCTCTTCGTCACCAACGTCGAACGGCTCAAGCGGGGAATCAGCGAGGGAGTGGCGAACTCGATCCTCATCAAGCTGAATCAGATCGGGACCCTCACTGAGACCCTCCAGGCGATCGATGTAGCGAAGCGCGCCGCGTACAGCGCGGTCATCAGCCACCGCTCAGGAGAGACAGAGGACACGACCATCGCCGATCTTGCGGTGGCGACCGGCGTCGGGCAGATCAAGACAGGATCGGTCTGTCGCAGCGAGCGGGTCGCGAAATACAACCGCCTGCTCAGGATCGAGGAAGAGCTGGGGGAGACGGCCGTGTACCCGGGCAAGAGCATCTATGAGCGAGGATGCGCCTAGGGGCTGCTGCTGCTCGACAAGGTTTCCGTAAGAGCCATCCTGGGTGAACGGCCAGCGAATGTCAGGCCCGAAGCGTCACGGAGTGAGCGAATGGCGAGGACGAGGCGCACGAAGAGGGCCAGCGGGAGGAACACCCGCCAGACGATGTACCAGAGGAAGAAGCCCCGCCGACACATCCTATCAGGAAGACGGCTCCCCATTGCGGCGGGATCGGTCGCCGTCCTGGGGATCCTGGGATATGTCTACCTGGGGGGAAGCCACGGCCTCATAAGGATCTATCGCCTCAAGAAGGAGAGGGACGCGCTCCGCCATCAGATTCTGGAATTGCAAGCGAAGCGTGAAATCATACTGCGGGAAAACCGGCAGCTACGCGAAGATCCGGCCGCCATAGAGCGCGTTGCCCGCGAGGAACTGGGGATGGTCAAGGATGGGGAGATCGTCTACCGGTTCGTGAAGCCAGAGCCCGACAGCGCTCGCTGAGCCCGGTGGTGAAAAAAGTTACCTAAATCCTTGACATTCCTCCCTCATTGCTTCTAATATGATAGTTGAAAGAACATCGCGGGGTGGAGCAGTCTGGTAGCTCGTTGGGCTCATAACCCAAAGGTCGCAGGTTCGAATCCTGCCCCCGCTACCACTTCTGAATCGGCTCGGGAACGGTGCATCTGGTCGATGCGCCTCCGGAGCCGGTTTCATTTCTCACATCCGACAGCTCAAGCCAGAAATCGAGCTACTCCGGGCGCCACCTTCCCCAGAAAGACTCCGGCGCCGATACAGAGGGCGACCCCGATTGTCAGGTATCTCTCGGAAAAGCCCAGCCGTCTTGTCGGTTCTCTTTCTGCAGGGTTCATGTTAGCTTCTCCGGATCGGAATTGAGGCCAGGGCACGGCTCTCCCGACGGGTCTGTCTCACTCAAAGAAGTCAGGAACGCCGCGGGTTGCCTCACTCGACGTGCGTCCATGGAATTCCTATCATGCGGCATAGAGCAGGTAGACGCCCCCCAACAGGAGCAGACCGCCGCAAGCCTTTCTCAGGAAGACCGTGCCCCTGGAACGATCATTCCAGTTGAGATACTGCTGGACCACCTCCGTGAGCGTTCCCGCCAGCACAATGACCGAGCAATGGCCGATGCCATAGGTGGTGAGCAGCAAAATGCCATAGGGCAGGTTGGTTGAGGACAGCTTGAACGTGACGCCCAGTAGTGGAGCCATATAGGCAAAGGTGCATGGGCCGAGGGCAATCCCGAACAGGAAGCCGAGTGCGAAGGCCCCTGCGAGGCCCCTGCGGGCCGTTGTCACACGCCCGAAGCCTCCCCAAGGTGCGGGAATCGCCCCGACGAGGTGGAGACCGACCAGGAGGAAGATGATTGCGAGCAGATAGTTGCCATACGGTCCTATGTCACCGAGCATCCGCCCCGCCGCTGCGGTGATTGCTCCCACGAGGCCGATAGTCGCCAGGATGCCAATTGAAAATAGGAGGGATGCAAGAAAGGCCCATTTCGTTGATGTTCTGCCCCGCTCACCGACAAATCCAACGATAAGCGGGATGCTCGCCAGGTGACAGGGGCTGAGGATGATGCTCAAGATCCCCCAAACGAAGGCCGCGCCCACGGCTATAAGCGGTGTGCCCTCCACCGCTCGTCCCAGGGCTGCAAACATATCCTGCAAGGATTTTATCCCCCCTGAGTCGGCTCTGATTTATCGAGGTCGATCCCGAAACGTTCAAACGTTCCCAGGATGTCCTCCCTACCTATGAAGCCCTCGTGTCGAAAGATCTCCTTGCCAGCTGCATCATAGAAGATCTGGGTCGGGATGAGGCGGATACCGTATCTCCTGCCTGCAGCCGGGTCCTTCCACACATCTACGAATTCTACTCGGAGGACTCCTCTGTATTCTTCTCTCAGCTCCTCGAGGATGGGCGCCATCTTCTTGCAGGGGATGCATCGGTCTGCACCAAGATCGACCAAAAGGGGAAGGGGGGTCTCGGTGTGCGGAGTGCTTTCCTCTGCGGGCACCTGTGATTCATTCGGTCGCGGGGCGCTGGAGAAAGGATTGCAGACCTTCAGTGCAACCACCGAACCGACGATCACCGCTAATGTGGCTACCACGCCGATCTTCCATCGATTGCTCATTGGCTACAGCCTCTGCTGCGTTCCGTTGCCTGTGGCGGCTTCACACGCAATCCAGTCGGAGTGCTCCGTAGGGTCTTGTCAAAGCACGACGAGACCGGCTTCGGTGCCCCACGCACATGAACTGCCTCTGCCGCTCATTCTCCGGTTCTGCGAGTGAAAGGGGCGGCCAGGTACTTGCCGTCTTTCAGGCGGCGGAGTTCAGGTGAGGAGAGTCTTCACCTGATCCACGGTCGGTACGCTGCCCGCGACCTTGACCTCCCCGTCTATGACTACCGCTGGCGTGACCATCACTCCGTAACCGGCGATAGATCTGAGGTCCTTGACCTGGGTAATCTCGGCCTCCTTCCCCAGTTCCGAAAGCGCTGTTTCGATGTTCTGTTTGGTCTTGTGGCATTTGGGACATCCGGTCCCCAGGACTTCGATCTTCATACGCCCCTCCTTTGCATTCATGCCTCCGGGATCCCTCACCCTCACAATGGCACTGGAATCACTGGCGGACGGTTCGAGGCATTCGCCTATGATCCAGCCGGGAGTGAGCCGAAGAGGACACCCGAGCAGGTTGCCATTATCACCACGAGGACTGTGTAGACCAGTGTCTTGGTCGTGCCCATCACGCTCCGGACTACGAGCATGTTGGGCAGTGATAGCGCGGGGCCTGCCAGAAGTAGGGCGAGGGCCGGGCCCTTTCCCATTCCCGCACCGAGCAGACCTTGGAGAATAGGAACCTCGGTGAGTGTGGCGAAATACATCAACGCCCCGGCGATCGATGCAAAGAAGTTGGCGGGGACAGAGTTGCCCCCGACAAGATGCGTCACCCACCTGGAGGGGATCACGCCCTCGTGGCCGGGCCGCCCCAGAAGCGCTCCGGCAACCAGGACTCCGACAAAGAGAAGAGGGAGGATTTGTCTCGCAAACGTCCACGTGGATGATGCCCACTCCTTCAACTCGTTTCTCTTGAACCAGAACAGGAGCATGAGAGCCAGAGTCACAAAGAACAGACCGGTAACTAGCCATTTGGCCCTGAAGATGAGACCCCACAGTCCTCCTTCGCCCTTGGCGGCTCCGCTCCAGTTGGCGAAGACCAGTATTCCCACCATAGAAGCCATGTACAGGCCAGTCTTCCAGAGGGGCCGATTCTGCTCTTCGTGAACCACAGCAAGGTCTGTGGCCCCATTCGCTTTCTTCCTCTCCTCGCTGATGAATATGAAGTGCATTGACAGTCCGATGATAATGCTGAAGAGGACAGCTCCTGCGGCCCGAGCTACTCCGAGTTCGAGTCCCAGGACCCGAGCCGTCAGGACTATCGCGAGGACATTGATCGCCGGGCCGGAGTAGAGGAAGGCGGTGGCCGGACCTATGCCTGCGCCGCGCCTGTATATGCCCGAGAAGAGGGGGAGGACCGTGCAGGAGCAGACGGCCAGGACGGTTCCGGAGACCGAGGCTACACCGTAGGCCAAGACCTTGTTCGCCCGAGCTCCGAAGTACTTAATCACTGCCTGTTGGTTGACGAAGACACTGATCGCGCCAGCAATGAAGAAGGCAGGGACCAGACAGAGCAGGACGTGCTGCCGGGCATACTCCTGGAGCATGAGAAGGGCTTCGTTGAGTGGCCCTACAAAGGGGAGGCGATCAAGAGGCAGAAAATACGGAAGCAGGAAACCGAGCAAGATCACGAGGAATATGTACCGTTCATTCATGGCGGGCCTGTATCGCAATATCATAATGTAGCTATCTAGTCGAGCAAAAAGAAGAACGAGACGGCTAGACCGATCGTACTCTGGCGCAAATTCTCTCTCTGTCGGCTCTGGCCGCCTTGTCCCTGTCCTCTCTTATCCGGGGATCTTCGTTGCCCCATCGGCGGAGTCCCGTGAGGATGGTTGCGACCACATCGTCGGTGCTGCCAGAGATAGAGTAGTTCACCCAGAGGCCGTCCTTTTCATCGACTACCAGGCCAGCATCCCGCAGGAGACCCAGGTGGCGGGAAGCGCTTGACTGGGCGATCCCCAGGATCTCGGTTATCTCGCAGACACACATGGGCTTGACCTCGAGCATCTTCAGTATTCTCAGGCGGTTGCGGTCGCCCAGCGCCTTAAAAACTCTTTCCAGTTTTCTCATGCAGGCTGCATCTCCATAGTTAAATCGCAATACGTCTATCTATATAATAGCCCATTCCCGCCCTGTGTCAAATCAAAAACTGAGAATAGTACAATGCCTTCTAGGATGCTTTCCCCAGGGGTACAGGGCCCATCAGGGCCGGGCCCAGTCTACCAAACAGCGAACCACAACCATCTTTGGTTGATCGCTCCCGTGAGCAGGATCCTCGGATCGCAGGGTTCTTCCGATCCCAGGATGCGGGATTCGTCGCCACACCATCAATGGGGACTGCGGTTCGAGCTTCAACGTATTTGCATGCATTGGGGCTTGTCAAGCCAATTGCCACGGCACTCTCGGGATTATCTGAGCCACCGCCGTCCTCGTTTGGGCAGCGTCCAGCGCCTGATGAGCCAGGGTGCTAGGACGTGGTGAATCAGTCCATAGCAGGCCCCCGCTACCAGGAAATGAACGAAGGCTCCGGAATGCGGCAGAGATCACAACCTCTGCAGCGTCGGAGCCTTCTTCGTTCGGTGGCACGTGAATGCTCGTTGCCTACTATTCGACGGATGGGGGCACGATCGCGAACTCGAAGTAATCCTGAACCAACATGCGATTGGGGTGGCGGCCTGCTCGGACGCTGAGCCAGTACGGCTCACCATATGGAGCCTCTTCAGGTATGGTGACATACCGCCGCACTCCGTAGATTCCAGAACCCGACCCTAGAGTGAGACCGACAGGCCCGAGAACCGGGTTCTCGCCGTAGGCGTTGCCGCTTAAGAGATATGCGTCCACCCAGGCGTCGAAGGTCAGCGTGCTATCCGTGGAATTCACGAGATCAACCGTGAACCATAGGTCTTCGCCTCGCTGAACCTGGGTTGTGTCGGGCGTGACCTGGACGCCCACCCCGACGCAGCCCCCAAGATTGAGATAGGTCTGCCCTGCCCCAGTGCCACCCTCATCGTTGCCATAGGCACCGATGAGGATGTCGACATAGTCGTCACCATTCACCTCGCCCGCCGAGGAGACGGAACAGCCAGAGCGATCGTGAAACTCTTCGCCGATGAACGAAGCATCCGCCAAAGAAAGCGGAGTATCGATCCTCCAGCCCGAAGGCTTGCCAAATATCAGATAGCTCCAACCTTTTCCCCAACCCTTATAAGGTGCGCCTATAAGGATGTCGTCATGGTCGTCTCCATTCACATCGCCCGCCGAGGAGACGGAACTGCCAGACTGATCGTCACTCGCTTCGCCGATGAACGAAGCATCGGAGAGGGCCAGGGGAGTATCCATCGACCAGCCAGTCGGCTTTCCCAATATCACATAGGTCTGGCCTGCCCCGTCGCCCCCCTCATCGCTGCCCTGGGCACCGATGAGAATGTCGTTATAGCCGTCTCCATTTACATCGCCCGCTGAGGAGACGGAAATGCCAGACACATCCCCCGCCGCCTCGCCGATGAACGAACCATCGGCTAAAGAAAGCGGAGTATCCGTCGACCAGCCCAAAGGCTTGCCCAATATCAGATAGGTCTGGCCTGCCCCGTCGCCCCCCTCATCGCTGCCATGGGCACCGATGAGAATGTCGTCATAGCCGTCTCCATTTACATCGCCTGCCGAGGAGACGCCTAAGCCAGACTGATCTCCCTCCGCTTCGCCGATGAACGAAGCATCGGAGAGGGCCAGGGGAGCACCCATCGACCAGCCCGTTGGCTTTCCCAATATCAGATAGGTCTGGCCTGCCTCAGAGCCTCCCTCATCGTTCTTAACGGCACCGATGAGGAAGTCGTCGTATCCGTCTCCATTCACATCGCCCGCCGAGGAGACAGGATCGCCGGACCAATCGTTCGCCCATTCGCCAATGAAAGATGCATCGGACGAGTCAAGAGGAGTATCCATCGACCACCCCGAAGGCTTTCCCAAAATCAGATAGGTCTGACCCGCACACTCTCCTCCCTCATCGTTCAGACGGGCACCGATGAGGAAGTCGTCGTATCCGTCTCCATTCACATCGCCCGCCGAGGAGACGGACTTGCCAGACAAATCGTCGTATCCGCCGATGAACGAAGCATCAGCCGAAGAAAGGGGAGTATCCATCGACCAGCCCGTTGGCTTTCCCAATATCAGATAGGTCTGGCCTGCAAACCAACCTCCCTCATCGTTGCTATAGGCACCCATGAGGAAGTCGTCGTATCCGTCTCCATTCACATCGCCCGCCGAGGAGACAGGACGGCCAGACCCATCCCCACCCAGCTCGCCGATGAAGGATGCCTCAGAGAGCGCCAGTGATTTGTCAGGATATAGATGCTGACCCTCTCCCGGTTGAGCTGCAATCAGAACAACCACGCAGGCAAGCCCCACGCTCCAAATCCTCAGACTCTTCATGTTCCCTCTCCTCCTTCCGGTGCACTTCCGCCAAGTTGCTATCGCTTTCACTGTGTTACCCTCGGCCCTGTCAGATATCTCTATCATCACCCGTGTTTTGACCCCACTTGAAGTGCCCATATTCACTTCCTCTCGGCTACTGAAACCACCAGCCCCAAATACTTACGGCTACCTCCTCGAAGCTCTCACTGCCAAGCTCGAGGCACGTAGCCGTTCACCTTCACGATATTCTCTTGATATGGACCGACCGCTCGGCCCGCTCTTAGCAGGCCCCTCACCTTCACCGCAACGACCGCCACCCCATCCCTCACCTCTCGTCGCCCCCTCTCACGTCGCAATAAGGCTTCGTCTGCAACCCACGTAGGTGCATCTCTCGCCCGTCGCCGGGAAAGCGCCGGGTGAGGCCCCATTCGGCCTCGAGCTCAAGCCTATCACTTGGACTCCACGGCGTCAAGGCGTAAACATCGAAGTGCAAAGGCAAATCTTGAGCGTTCAGAAGAACAGTCCTATGCTCCCCGCCACAGAGCATTCCCCTGATCCAGACGATATGCGCCGCCGATGCCCACGGCGGTGTTTCTCATTCCTAGCCGCCACAATCTCCAGTCCACTTCCGCACCGACGAAGTCCGGCAGAATCTCTGGATCCTCTGGATCCGACAACGTCAGAGCTGCCCGGCCGCGGTCGTGGAAGAAGGCAGCCAGGGCCCCCTGGGCTACAGAGGTATTAGAGCTCATAGAATCAGCTTGGCGGTCTGGTAAGATGGCGCCGCCCCTGCCTCGGCAGCGTCCAGCGCCTGACGAGCCATGGTGTCAGAACGTGGTGAATCAGTCCATAGCAGGCCCCCGCTACCACGAAATGAACGAAGGCTCCGGAAGCGAGCACTTGTTGGGGGCTCCTCCGGAGCCGGTTTAGTTGTTCGGGACTAACTGCACATCAAGCCGTGCTGACCTGCTCCGTGCTCATGCACCAACACCAGAGCCTTGGGCGGCGTGGCAATCAGAGGTGGGCAGAAAGGGATCTGACTCCGTGGCATCCGAGAGGGATTTGGGGACCGAGTGCGGTTCCTGTTCGGTGCAGGCGGATCTCCGGGTTGAGGCCTCCATTTCGGGCGTGCGAGGTAACAGGCATCGGTGTGAGGCGACCTACGGCTCGACCACAGTGAAGAACAACGTGTCCGCTGCCAGTATCGGGAGCGGGTAGGAGCTGGAGATGAAACCCATGTAGGTGTACTACCCCGGAGGGGCCGCCGTCAGGAGATGTTGCCACTGATGCGTGGTGAGCGTATCGTTTGATGCGAGCGTTGTCCGCACCGGCCTCAGCATCGCATACAGGAGAAAGGGTTCCGCCCCCGTCACTCAACCACCTGGAACGGAAAGCCATAAAGATCCTCGAGCACATCTGGAGGGAATCCGACCTTCCCCGTATACCAGTACTCACCCTCGGGGGCTGCCGGGGGCACGTAATGGGAGATCGTCTTATGTACAGTCTGGTACGGCCCCAGGCTCACGCGCATGGGACCTATGAGAGGATTGAGCCGCGAGGGGAAGCCAGTCGGCATGAGGAGTTCGGTCAGTCCGAATGTTGTCAACGGGTCCGCGAAGTTGTTGGAGAGTATCGCCTCATAGGTGAGCGTCTGTCCCGGAGCCAGCGAGTCGGCTTCTGGCACTAGCGTGAGATGAACGAGCTTGGCGCCCGGACCACCGAAGGCTCCCATATTGCTTCTCGTCCCGTCCGGGTCAATGATCGAAGGGTCCCCCGCGTCCAGGCACGGGGATGAAGGCATAAGACTGTAGTGACCCCACTCAGACTCCGCGAACTCTGGATCGACAGAGATGTCTCCGTGTCCCGGCTGGCACCCATAGTAGTTGATTCCATTGCTCCATACATCGTTGTAGAAGATGTCCGGAACACAGAAAGTGCTGTCATTGTAAATGCCGTGCCCCCCGAGATTGCTCGATATGATGTTGTTCGTGATCACGAGGAACTCGGGATAAGAGTAGACCCAACAGTAGATCCCTCCTCCATATGGAGCATCATTGTCACTAATGGTGTTATTCACTATGAGAGCCGGCCCCGCCATGATGCCTCCTCCATACGCAAGAAGGGTGTTGTTCTCGACAATGAGGTTGTTGGCAACAATTGCGGTCTCCGAAGTATGACCACGGACGGAGATTCCGCCACCCTCCAGATCGCCGGTATTGCCCCTGATTGTATTTCCAACTATCGTAGGCCCCCGTAGTCTGTGCAGATTCCTCCCCCCAGCCCTCCAAAGTTGTAACGGATGCTATTCGCCTGAATGACCCCCCCCGTCACAATAGATCCCCCCACCGTCCGAGGGTGCGACATTTCTTTCGATAATATTGTGCCGAATATGTGGATCGCTCCATCGGGCCCAGATCCCACCTCCCCTTGCTTGGGCCAGATTGTAGGCCATGTGGTTGCCTTCAATGAGGCCATAGTAGTGGGAGGCGAAGATTCCACCACCGAGGCCGCCCACATTGCCAACGATGGTGTTCCCAACAATAGTCGCGGTGCCCCACTGTATGTGGACACCCCCTCCCCGCCCATGCCCGGTATTACAGTCTGCTATCATATTGCTCTCGAGCCAAGTGTTGGCGTGATAGCAGAAGAGACCACCACCGTGGTCGTCCGCAGTGTTAAGTATGATTACGTTCCCAAGCACTCTCGGATCGGAATAATGACATCCGATGCCTGCGCCGTACGCGCAGACGTTCTCCATGACAATGTTGTCGCTGATCAGTGGGTTTGAGCCTCCCGCACAGAGGATACCTCCGCCACAGTACGCCCAGTACGAGTACGACGGGTAGATCTCCATGTATGTGCCCGAGCCCGAGGTTATGGTGAAACCACTGATGATCGAGTTCGAATCTTCGCCCGATACGAAATAGACCACACTCCCACTATCCGGATGCGCCGGCGCACTCCCATCGATGATCGTGCTCTCAGCCCCGGCTTCGCTTGTCACGACGATGGCTTTCCCCAGGAAGTTGATGTTTTCGACGTAGGTGCCTGGAGCGACTAGAACCGTGTCACCGTCCACGGCCGCATTGATGCCCAACTGGATGGTGGGGTACTCGCTGGGCACGTGAAGAATGGTTGCCGTAGCGTAACTAACGACCGCCACCACCAGAGCCAAGCATACCGAGGTAGTGAATCGCTTCATGGCCCCTGTACCTCGAACTCGAAGCTGTCCTTGTCAAAGAGGTTACCGGGCAGTCCGACCTTCCAGGTGAAGCCCCATCTGCCTAGCGGCCACGCCTCTGGAACCGTGTACTCCCAAACATACTGCCAGTTGAACTCCGGCGGCACAATGCCATAGCCAGGCCCCTCCAACGGATTGCCTGGCCATGGTTCGCCGTTGGGCAGCGTCAGCTCGACAATCCCCCCAGCCGGCACGGAGTGAGCGTGGCAGTTTGCCAAGGTATAGAGTACCCGGCAGTTCTCCCCACGCTCGAGTGTGCGAGTCTCTGGAGTCGCATAAGTCACGAGCATCTTCGACTGATCAAAGGAATACGCTCCCATGTCGCGCCGCGTGCCGTCTGGGTCCAACGAATCGGGATGCCCCGCGTCTATGCAGGGTGACTGCCACAGGAGTCTATAATCGCCCCTCTCACCGAGGACGAACATCGGATCATCGTCGATATTGCCCTCGCCGCAGTACAGAGTGCAGCCTGGGGCAACGTACACTGCTCCCAGACCGCCCTCCGCGTTTGAGTAGCTCACGCTCATCGAACTCACCAGGCCATAGTCGTTGCTCAGATAGACCTCCGGCCCGGTACTCGCGCTATCGCTCCAGAGGACAGAGTTGATGAGAGTGGGTGACGAATCGAGGCAGTAGACGCCGCCGCCTCGCTCTGCTCTGTTCCCTGTGATCGTATTCCCGATAAGCGTCGGGAAAGAGGATGTGCTGCAGTGGATACCTCCCCCGGCGTCCTCAGCCGTATTCGCCCTCACGATGTTGCCGTAGATTGTGGGGGATGCGTTGTGGCAATAGATCCCACCGCCGTTCGTAGTGTGGCCGTTGCTGATGGTGAACCCCCTCAGCACTGCGTTGGGGCCCTCTCCGCTGAAGCAGAACCCTCGCCCTGACTGCTGACAGTCAATGATGGTCCGCCCCGGCCCGTTCTCCGACATCACCACAATGGCCTTGCCCAGGAAGAAGACGT
>Ga0209636_10007113_pt1 | contig 11419 bp, 9 predicted proteins | sample DeeMarSWOR152_54_FD_187464 | JGI IMG/M metagenome (GOLD analysis project Ga0209636, IMG submission 187464) | Marine sediment microbial communities from White Oak River estuary, North Carolina - WOR-1-52-54 (SPAdes) (version 2) | ecosystem: Environmental > Aquatic > Marine > Intertidal zone >... | reverse complement strand
TCGCATTTAACGGGGCAGGGACGGTGGAAAGCAAAAAGCTCGGCCCTGCAAGGGCTAAAGAATCCTGCAACATCATCTATTCACTACATCAAGCCACCAGGCACCTAAACCTGTGTCCGCCTGAGGTGGACCAATGGTTTCCCTTTGCCGTCCTCTCAGCGGCAAAGGGAAAATCATTCACCTCTGTGTCCTCTGCGTCTCTGCGGTGAGCTGCTTTGCTTTTTTTCTTTCTCTTAGTGATGTTCCGCGGAACAGTGATCAACTGCACTTACTTCTTTAATGGAAGGATGGCATTCTCAGGACAGACCTGTGCGCAAACAGTACAGCCAATACAGAGGTTCTCGTCTATCATGGTTCTACCATCGGCAAGATACATTGCCGGACATGCCAGAAGATCAATACAGTCGCGACGCTGCTTACATTTGCCCTGATTAACATAGAATGGCCTGGTCTTTCTGGCCTTCCCAACCACCCTGGCAAACAGGGGGCAGAACTCTTGAGATATGATCACCGAGATGCCATCAAATTCCTCTGATGCCTGTGCTGCCTCAATACTCTTTTTGACCTGAAGGGGATTAACTACCTGGACATGCTCCACACCACAACCTCTTACTACTGACTCGATGGAGATCTGTTTCGTGTCAACACCCATGGGACTTGTGTCTACACCAGGATGAGGTTGGTGGCCCGTCATGGCGGTCGTCCCGTTATCAAGGATGACCAGGGTGAATCTGTGGTTGTTATGAACGGCATTGATCAGAGCGGGAATACCTGCATGGAAAAAGGTTGAATCCCCTATAAAAGAGACGACTTTCTGATCTGTCGCCTTTGCAATACCACAGGAGGAGCCAACAGAGGCACCCATACATATAACGATATCGGCCATAGATAAGGGAGGAAGCAAGCCCAGGGTGTAGCAGCCAATATCTGACGGGTAAATGGCGTCCGGGCCATAAACCTTCTTTATCGCATAGTACATGGCCCTATGGGGGCAACCGGCACAGAGATTAGGCGGCCTGCCCGGAAGATCAGGAATACCCGTTACATCAATTGCCTTTGGGGAGGTGTCAGGCACCTGGAAATAGGAGGCAATGGTCTTCCGGACCAGGCCCGGATCAAACTCGTAGAGTCGTGGAAAAAGGCCATCTCCCTTGCCATTGATCGGGATACCGATCCCCTTGGATTGCGCCAGTGACCTGATGTCATGTTCCATTACCGGCTCAAGCTCCTCAACCACCAGGACCTTCTCTACACCGGTGAGGAATCTCCCAATCAGGTTTTCTGGCATGGGATAAGAAAAACCCAACCTGAGTATGGTCACCCTATCCCCAATTCCAAGATCATCGATAGCATCCTGGACATAGTTCATGCTAACGCCATTAGTAACGATACCCCACTTCCCCTCACCAATAATCTGATTATACTCCGAGATCTCAGATAGCTCTAATGCCTGATCATTTTTTTCTATCAGGATCTTATGGAGATTCCTGGAAACAGCAGGAATTGCCACGTAATGAAATGGATCTTTTTGAAAAAAACCCTTTGATTTGATCGGCTGAATTGTTCCGAATCTGACTACTCCCCTCAGGTGATTCAGCCTGGTTGTGGTCCTCAAGATGACCGGTAACTTCAATTGCTCGGAGAGACCAAATCCGGCAACCGTCATATCCTTCATCTCCTGGGCGGTTGTTGGCTCCAGCAGGGGCAGCCCGGAGAGCCTCGCATAGTACCTGTTATCCTGCTCATTCTGACTCGAAAACAAAGATGGATCATCGGCATTTACAACAACCATACCAGCGGTAACACCAAGATAGGCCAGTGTCATGAGGGAATCAGCGGCAACATTCATCCCCACGTGTTTCATGGTGCACATGCTTCTGACGCCTGAAATGGCAGCACCGGCTGCCACCTCCAATGCTACCTTCTCGTTTGTCGAATATTCAAAGTAGAATCCGCCTTCCTGATACGTGGCAAAAAAAGTATCCGGAATCTCCGAGGATGGGGTACCAGGATAACAGGTGGCAACGCCAACACCCGCCTCAATAGCACCCCTTGCAATGGCCTCATTTCCCAATACAAACATCTCCTTGCCCGGCGAATCTGTGAGTAGTCTATGCATATCTTTCACAAAAAACTCTCCTTTCTCCCTCCATAGATCTCTCTGAGTTTTGGCTTCTCTATCTTGCCGGTGGGATTCCGGGGCACATCACCAAAAAATACCCTTCGAGGCCTCTTGTACCGGGGTAATTGCTGACAGAATCGGGCTACCTCATCCTCACTCATCGCCTTTCCAGGCTTTACCTTAATAATGGCGGCTGGAATCTCACCGAGCCTTTCATCAGGTATACCAATGACGGCGGCATCCTGGATCTTGTCATTACATGCAAGAAAATCCTCAATCTCAACTGGAAAGATATTTTCTCCTCCGGTGATGATAATATCCTTTTTTCTGTCCACCAGCCATATAAAGCCATCTTCATCCATTCTGGCCATGTCCCCTGTTAAGAGCCAACCCTTAAAAAGGGTACTGGCCGTTGCCTCAGGGTTCCTGTAGTACTCCTTCATTACCCCCGGCCCCTTCACCATGAGCTCACCAGTTCTTCCCCGAGGAACAGGGTTCCTGTCCTCATCTACTATCTGACATTCCCAATCAAAACCAGGGGCACCAATGGCCCCAACCTTGTGTATATTTTCTATTCCAAGATGGACGCACCCTGGACCCGTGGTCTCACTTAAGCCATAATTGGTATCATAATCATGACGGGGAAATACCCTTTTCCAGTTCTTTATCAGACTTGGTGGTACTGGCTGGGCACCAATATGCATCAATCTCCATTGATCCAACGTATAATCGGAGAGCCTTACATCTCCATTCTCTATTGCCACAAGAATATCCTGTGCCCAGGGAACCAACAGGAAGACAACAGTCACCTTCTCCTCTGATATAGCCTCCAGGATCCATTCAGGCCTCACCCCTTTAAGGATAACTGCCTTGGCCCCAACGATGAAATTACCAAACCAGTGCATCTTGCCGCCAGTATGGTAAAGGGGCGGGATACACAGGAAATTATCCTCGTGTGTTTGATTGTGATGGCGATTTTCAATTATGCAGGCGGCCTCAAGGTTTCTATGGGTCAAAAGGATCGGCTTTGGCGTACCCGTGGTCCCAGAGGTGAAATAAAGGCCTGCCTCGTCTTCTATGCCTATTTCAACTCCGGGGTTTACCGGAGAACCCCTTTCCAAGACATCCTCATATTTTTCCGCGTAATCAGGCCTGATCTCATCCGGCCCCACAAACATATAATCCTTTATGGTGCTGAGATCTGCCCTTATCTCGTTAACCCTTTCTATAAATTCCTCTCCAAAGATCATGGCCCTGGCTTCAGCAATTCCGGCACATAGCTTTATCTCCTGAGCAGTAAACCTGAAATTCAATGGAACTGCCCAGGCCCCGGTCCTCAAAATCCCGAAATAGACAGGAAGCCACTCCAGACAATTCATCATCAGGTGAATAGCCTTATCGCCCTTTCTTATTCCCCTGGCTGTCAGGGCGTTTGCAAACCTGTTGGCCTGATCATCAAACTCCTTCCACGTTATTTCTGCTCTCCTGTTATGTGCCGGATCCCGTTCAATGAGGGCAACCTCCTCACCATACATCCTGGCATTCCGTGCCAAGATATCACCGATAAGCATCTGTCAGCCTCCTTACCGAATTTTTTACCTTTTCTTCTTGACAAAATTACTTTATATTTATACCTAGGTTAAGATTTTTAGCTATGAAGTAGCTATAACACAATTACCTATAAAAAAGCCAAGGCTATCTTTATGGTAACGCTCTGTGTCTGGTCGAAAAAATACCTTCCGGATGATCTCTTTAACCCAAATGACTCTTCCCAAGTTACCACCCCCACCCCGCCTGCCTCGCCTGAGCGAGAGCGATGGCGGGCAGGCCTTCCCTCCCCCTTCGACTCGGCTGAGCTCGTCGCAGGCAAGGGGGAGGGTTTGGCCCGCCTGCCACTGCGAGGCACGAGCGGGCAGGGAGGGGATGAAAAATCGGATTTCCTATACTATCAAGATAATTTCCTGGGGAAGGATCTTCTCAGAAGCAATATAGTCGCCAATCAACTATGGCTAAGGGGAACAAGGTGTTACCCTTGAGATGTGCCCTTTCAGGCACGGCATTATTAATCATTTAACCTTAAGGAAGGAGGAATTTATCATGCGAAAGATATTTGTTCTGGCACTCATTACAGGCTTTGTTTGTTTTGGCTTAGGGGCTTTTGCATGGGCGAAACCGATAAAGGTCGGGGCGATAATTAACCTGACCGGGTTTGCTTCCACCTGGGGCCAGTTCCATGCTAAGGGTCATCAAGACTACACCAGGTATGTAAACGAGGTAAAGGGCGGTATTGCAGGTAATAAGATAGATCTAACGGTGGTTGATCACGCATACAAGGTTCCTGAGGCGATCAAATATGTCAAGAAGTTTTGCACCTCTGATAAGATGGATATGCTAGCCACGTGGGATGCAGGATCGGGCATAATGTGCAAGCCGATTATCCAGAAATACAAAACTCCTAACATTAATTATTCTACCTTCCAGGCGATTCTCAAGCCTCCAGTCGATTATGCATATTTACCCTTTGGGAGTTATAATATGGATACCCTCGTAGTCTTAGAATATATCCGGACCATTGCTCCAGGAAAAGAGGCCCCCAAGGTTGGGCTCCTGACCTGGAATAACGCCTATGGAAAGGCCGTTCATGCCCCTGCCAAGGAATATGCCGCCCAATATGGCATAAATATCGTAACCATTGAACAATTCCCTAAAGAGACCATTGATCTCAGCACCGAGCTACTCCGGCTTAAGAGAGCCGGAGCAGAATACATCTTCATGCAGTGTCTCCCATCCTCCATCCTCAGGGCCCTCGAATCTGCAGATAGGGTTAACTATGATGTGCTCTTCTTTGGAACCTGGACCTCCACAGATCCGGATTTCTTTACGAGAGGCAAGGGCCTGATCAGGGATCGGATGTATATGGAATTCCCGGGATGCCTCCCAGTCGATGGAACTCCGGGAATGAAACTTTTGGAGACATTGTGGGACAGGTACAAGACGGTAACCAAATTTGATGCCTCTTACTGGGAAGGTGTTGTTATTGCCTCGATTATGGAAAGGGCATTTCAGCGGGCCCATGACAAATTCGGAGAGATAAACAGCGAGACCATCAATCAGGCCCTCGAGACATTTAGAGATGAGGATTTTGGAGGACTCGTGCCAAACGTTACGTATACCAAGACCGATCATGAGGCCTCATTTAAGGGGCGAATCGTGAAGATTAACGAAGATGCTACCTATACACCACTCACCACCTTTTATACTCCCGGAAAAGAAAGGATTAAGCTTCTAAAAAGGAGATAGATGAAGGCCTTCAGGGGTCAGCCAAGTATCTTCACCTCCAAGCAGCCTGAAGAAAAAAGGGCTGAGTTGGAGGTGAAGAATCTATCTTTGCACTTTGGCGGTGTTGTAGCCCTCGACAGCGTCGATCTGTTGCTGCACACAGGAGAACTGTTAGCAATCATCGGTCCGAATGGGGCTGGAAAGACAAGTTTGCTGAATTGCATTACAGGATACTATAGGGCACAAAAGGGAGAAATCATCTTCAATGGGCAGGATATTACCTCCATGTCAACCCACCGCCTTACGGGGCTGGGTATTGGAAGAACATTTCAGAATATTGAACTCTTCCCCGGTATAAGCGTCCTTTCAAACATGCTCTTGGCCAGGCATATCCACACCAACTACGGTGTAGGCTTGGCCTCTGTCTTTTCTCCATCCGTACGGAAAGAAGAGGTGCGTCACCGCCAGGTCTTAGAGGAACTTATTGACTTCCTTGAGATGCAGGCCATCAGAAAGAAGCTGGTCGGATCCCTCCCCTATGGTTTACGGAAAAGGGTTGAGCTGGGCAGGGCCCTGGCCCTGGAACCAAAACTCCTGGTCCTCGATGAACCCTTTGCAGGAATGACCTTGGAGGAAAAGGAAGATATGGTACGATTCCTCATGGAGCTAAACGAGGGGTGGGGCCAGACCATGATCCTGGTAGAACACGACATGTCGGTTGTTATGAGTATATCGAAAAGGATTATGGTCCTGGATTTTGGAAAGAAGATTACCGAGGGTCCGCCAGAGGCTGTCCAAAATCATCCTCAGGTAATCAAGGCCTATCTCGGAGAAGCTGTAGGAATCTAATCATTAAAGTGCCTAAAGTTACAAGTGACTAAAGTGCCTAAAGTTAAAAAGAGAGATAAATAATAATGAATCTGCCAAAGAACTTGAAAAACGCACACGAAAATTTGCGGTACTAATTATTCATTTACTATAACAGCTACCGAATACTCCTAATGGAAATGGAATGATGAATGTAGTGAGCTTCTGGCTATTTTTACCTCTATTACAATCAAATTTTAGGCACTTTAGCTCACTTTAGCTCACTTCTGTGGGGGCTTAGCTTGAAAAAGATAGAACGGTTGGACGAACATACCCTATCCAGTCTTACCAACTATACGCTGCCACAGCTTTTAGCCAAACAGGCCCATGAATTGGGTTCACAAAGCACTGCTATCCGGGAAAAGAACTTTGGCATATGGCAGACCTATAATTGGAATGACTATTTACAGTATGCAAAAAAGGTGGCCTTAGGTTTAGCAGCCCTTGGACTGAAAAGAGGTGAGAATATTGGTATCATTACCAATAATCACCCTGAATGGCTCTTTACTGAACTGGGGGCCCAGGCCCTTGGTGCAGTCACGATGAATTTGTTTACCTCAGCGGTAGCCAAAGAACTTGGCTTTGGTCTTAGTAGGGTGCAAGCAGCCTTTGTGATTGCAGAGGATCAAGAACAGGTGGACAAGCTCCTGGAGGTCAGGGAAGAACTCTCCTTTGTTAAGAAGGTCATATATATTGATCGAACAGGCATGAGGGCCTACACCAGTGATCCATGGCTTATGAGCTTTAAGGAACTCTTAGACCTCGGTGCAGACCTGGATAGAAAGAACCCAGGCCTTTTTGCCGATGAATTGAACAAGGGAAAACCGGATGAGGTGGCCCTCATGATCATGACATCAGGGACTACTGGCCTTCCAAAGCTTGCCATGATCACCCATGAGAATTTCATCGAGATGGCCAGAAAATGGCTTGAGACTGCCCCAATCGGGATTGGTGATAACTGGATCTCGATTACACCGCCAGCATGGATCGTGGACCAGATGTGGGGTATGGGAATAACCCTGTCAGGCGGGATGGTCATGAACTTTCCGGAGACACTAGAGACAGCTGTGGAGGACTTTCGGGAGATAGGGCCAACCGTTATTGTGACTGCCTCAAGGTTCTGGGAAGAGCTTGCCTCAAAGATCAGGGTGAAGATCAGTGATTCCGGCTTTATCAAGCGCTTTCTCTTTAAAATCTGTATGAGGATTGGAGGAGCGGTTGTTGAAAGGGAATCCGAGAAAAAGCAAGTTCCTCTCCATCTTAAATGCCTTTACTGGATAGCATCTCGTATCATGTTCAGGCCTCTCATGGACAGGGTGGGATGTCTCCAGTTCAGGGGCGCCTATACGGGAGGACATCCCATAAGTCCTGATGTCATACGATTCTTCAGGGCCAATGGTTTGAATCTAAAGCAATGTTATGGACTTACTGAAGCAGGTGGCATATTTCAGGTTCAGCCAGATGACGAGGTTAAGTTAGAGACCGTAGGTGTACCGTTGCCGAGGACAGAGGTAAAGATTGGCGAGGATCAGGAGGTCCTTGTTTTCAGCAAATCAAACTTTCCCGGTTATTATCAGGACGAAGAGGAAACAGCGAAGGTCCTCCGCGACAGCTGGCTCCATACAGGGGATGCTGGATATATAGATGAGGACGGGCACCTCCTCATCATAGGGAGGAAGGAAGAGATAATGAGGACGAGGGATGGTGAGGCCTTTTCTCCTGACTTCATTGAGACACGGCTAAAATTCAGCCCTTACATCAAGGAGACCGTAATCTTCGGCGAGGGACAACCGTATATCACTGCCTTCATAAATATTGATTTCGGAAATGTCGGCAGCTGGGCAGAAGAAAGAAAGATACCATATACTACCTATACAGACCTTTCCCAGCAACCGCAGGTAGAAAACCTTATTTCTGGTGAGGTGCAACAGGTCAATACTCAATTGCCCGAGCCAATGAAGATGAGAAAGATTATTCTCCTGTACAAGTTGCTTGACGCCGATGACGAAGAACTCACAAGAACTGGCAAGGTGCGTCGAAAATTTGTCTTTCAACAGTACAAAAACCTGATTGATGCCATGTATTCAGATAAAAGGGAATTGGCGGTGACTGGTCAGGTAAAGTATCGAGATGGACACGTTGGTACTATTGAAACCACGGTTAAAATACTATCTATCGAATAGGGAGTATCTTTCATGGAATTTTTCTTTCAAATAGTGATAAATGGCCTATCGCTCGGTTTTCTCTATGCCCTGGCAGCTCTCGGGTTTGTCATGATTTTTAAGTCCAGCAGTGTGCTCAATTTTGCCCATGGTGGATTAATGGCCATTGGTGCCTTTCTCTTCCTTGTGCTCTCAGCCTGGGCAAAGCTCCCTATTTGGGTAGCCTTTTTGTTGACCCTGATAGGCTCCTTTTCCCTCGGATTTATCATTGAGCGCTTTTTCTTGCGGCCCCTGATCGGTGAGGCCCTCATTGAGGTCATCATGCTGACTTTGGGGCTTTTCATCATGATCAAGGGGCTGCTGCTGTTTATCTTCGGGGGAGATATCCACAGCTACCCGGACTTTCTGCCAGAAGCACTAACCTTTCACTGGGAGGCTGTTGAAATCCCCGGGGTATACGTGGCTTCCTTTATGGTAGGCGTTATTTTCCTGGGGCTCTTTGGATTTTTCTTCAAGTATTCCTCTCAGGGAATATATATGAGATCTGTTGCCGATAACCAGCCCGCTGCCATGGCCTTAGGGGTTCACGTAAGGAGGGTTTTTGCCCTCTCATGGGCCATTGCCGCCTTGGTTGCCGCTATGAGCGGGATTGTTCTTGGTATTATCAACGGAATCAATGTACACGAAATAAGCGGAATAGGCCTCAAGGTCTTTCCGGTGGTCATCCTTGGAGGGCTTGACAGCATCGGCGGTGCAATCCTCGGCGGGATTATTATCGGCCTGCTTGAAAATTTTACAGCTGGATATATCTCACCTGGTCTCAGAGAAGTCATTCCCTATATTGCACTCATCATTATTTTGCTGATCAAACCTTATGGGCTCTTTGGCCTGGTAGAAATCGAGAGGGTGTAGTAATTGAAAATTGGCAATCGACAATTGTCAATTGAAAGGGTTTGAGGGATGCGAAGGCTGCGTTTTCATCCCTGTGGAAATTTTAATGAAACCTATAGGGAGGAGCTTACCATATTTGAGACAGACTTCGGCAGGCTCTCCTTACTCGTTGGGCTCATTCTTCTCTTTGTCGTTGTCCCCTTCATCAGTAATGCCTATATTCTCTATATTGTAAACACTATCGGCATCTTTGCCATCGCCGCCATTGGACTGAACCTCCTGATTGGATATACCGGTCAGATTAGTCTTGGTCACGGAGCATTCTTTGGTGTAGGGGCATATTCTGCTGCAATTCTGTCAACAAAAGCAGGTTTTCCCTTCCTGATCGCCGTTCCTCTTGCTGGCCTGATCACGGCCCTTGTTGGGATGATCTTTGGCACTCCATCGATCAGGCTGAAGCATCTTTATTTGTGTATTGCCACCCTGGCGAGCCAGTTCATTCTTGAGTATATCTTTGTGCAATGGGAAGGTCTCACCGGAGGTGCAGCAGGTATCAGTATCCCTGCGGCAAGCATCTTTGGGATTGATTTGGGATCTGATAGAAACTTTTTCTTTGTCATATTTTTCTGTTTCTCACTCATGACCTGGATTGCCGTGAATCTTATCAGGACGAGATACGGCAGGGCCTTCATCGCCATCAGGGATAACGACCAGGCCGCTGAAGGAATGGGAATTCCCATCTTTATCTATAAGCTACTGGCGTTTGCCATAAGCTCCTTTTACGCTGGGTTTGCTGGCGCACTCTTTGCCTATTACATGATGAGTATAACCCCGGAACCCTTTGGTATATGGCTCTCCATAGAGTATATTGCAATGATCATCATCGGGGGCCTGGGCAGCATTCCTGGGTCTGTGTTTGGCACTGTTTTCATTGTTGTCTTGAGTGAAGTCTTGAGTAATGTTACCCAATATCTCATGAACATCAGCCCATCCATAGGAGGTGCCATCACAATCGCACCCCTCAGGGAGTTCGTATATGGATTGGCTATTGTCCTGTTTATCATCTTTGAGCCAAAGGGTCTGGCGGAGGTATGGAGGATCGGCCGCTCCAGCTTTAGGCTTTGGCCATTTTCATATTAGATCAAGTTATCACCCCCACCCTGCCCTCCCCCTTCAAGGGGGAGGGTTTGGGAGGGGGTGAAAAAAGGAGATTCCTATGCAATCAAGGTAAAGGTAGTCATGGAAAATAATCTACTGTTACAAATCAACAATATCAGCGTTGTATATTCAGATGTAATCCAGATCCTTAAGGCTGTCTCGATGGACGTAAGAAAGAGGCAGATTGTCTCTTTACTCGGGAGCAATGGTGCGGGCAAGACTACGACCTTAAAGGCGATCTCAGGGCTCTTGAAGCCAGAGAATGGCAAGGTTACTGAGGGCACGATAGATTATGGGGGCCATAATATTCAGAATTCAGCACCAGAGACAATCACGAGGCTGGGCATTATTCAGGTCATGGAAGGAAGGCAGGCATTCAAATACCTTACTGTTGAGGAAAATCTCAGGGTAGGTACTGCTACCAGGTGGGGTAAGCCCTATAAGAAAGACCTGGAGATGGTTTACCATTATTTCACTCCTCTCGTTGCCAGAAAAAGCAGCCTTGCAGGATACTGCAGTGGGGGGGAGCTGCAAATGCTGGTAATCGGGAGGGCATTAATGGCACAGCCACGGCTTCTGCTATTAGATGAGCCGTCCCTGGGCCTGGCGCCCCTGCTTGTAAAGGAGATCTTTGAGATAATCAAAAGGATAAACGAAGAGCAAGGTACAACCCTGATGCTGGTGGAACAAAATGCCAATATGGCCCTGCAAATAGCCCACTTTGGATACGTGATGGAAAATGGAAAAATTGTACTCGAAGGTGACGCAAAGGATCTGAGAGAAAATCCTGATGTCAAGGAATTCTACCTGGGTGTTGCGGCATCAGGCACCATCAAATCATACAAAGATGTTAAAGCCTACAAGCGTAGGAAAAGATGGCTCTAGCAATTTTCAATCTTCCATCGACAATAGACAATCTTTTTTCTTGTTAATTTTCAAC
>Ga0209636_10007112_pt1 | contig 11420 bp, 12 predicted proteins | sample DeeMarSWOR152_54_FD_187464 | JGI IMG/M metagenome (GOLD analysis project Ga0209636, IMG submission 187464) | Marine sediment microbial communities from White Oak River estuary, North Carolina - WOR-1-52-54 (SPAdes) (version 2) | ecosystem: Environmental > Aquatic > Marine > Intertidal zone >... | reverse complement strand
GATTTGCTGGTGAAGCTTGAAACCAAGAAAATGCTTTACTCAAAATTCAAAATCTCAAATCTAGAAGAGACCTCTGACGGCTTCAGGATACGAGCAGATGTATGGGGCGAAAAATTCAACGCGGAAAAACACACGCAAAGAGTCGCCGTAAAAGCCGTTACCTATCACCGAATGAAAATAATCGAAGAAACAGACAGGGTTACGTTGGAGTTTATTCTAGACATCTAAGTCATTTTCAGTTTTCTTAATTCCTTCAGGATTGTTTCTACCATAGTTTCGGGTGGCGTATCCAAAGCGTCGCATTTAGCTACGACGAAAGGCACCATTTTTTCTTTAAAGAACTGCAAAATCGGTCTGGTTTTTTTCTCGTAAACTTTGATTCTTTTCTTTACGACTTCTGGCGTGTCGTCTGAACGCTGGTACAAGGGTCCGCCGCATTTGTCGCAAACCATGTCCACTTTGGGCTTCAAGAAGCGTACATTGTATACTGCCCCACAATTCCTACATATTCTCCGGCTGGATAAGCGTTCGATAATAATCCAATCTGGAACCTTTAGTAACAGGATAACGTCTATTTTGGCGATTTTCTCTAAGATCTCAGCCTGTTCAAGCGTTCGCGGGTAACCATCTAAAATGAAGCCTTTCTCTTTGGGAATTTTAGCCAAGCGATTTTTTAACACTTCTATCACAATGTCATCGGGCACAAGCAGTCCCTTTTCAACGTAACCCTTAACCTTCTTTCCCAACTCGGTCTCTTCTTTCATGATTTCTCGAAAGATGTCACCCATGGCAATTACGTCTAAGCCAAGCCTCGCCTGAAGCCTTGACGCGTATGTGCCCTTTCCAGAACCTGGTGCTCCAAAGATGATTGCGTTCACTTTCTCGTTTCTCCTTTTACCATACTTTCCCTTAAAAGGGGGAAAAGCTTAATTAAAATTTGTGCGTACTGTTTCAAGATTTCTGAAAAGTTTATTTGTGTTCAAAACTGTTTTATATAGAGCTTCGTTTTTTGTTTAAGAGGTGAAAATTTATGGGCAAAGGCGAAAGCCGATTCCTGCGGGAAAAGATTCCTCTTGAAAAAATAGACAACTGTATGTGGCGTATCCCGAAGTATAAGTCGGGAATGCGTGTTCCAGGAATGGTTTTTGCAAACGAAAGCCTTTTGGAGAAAATGCGGACTGACCGAACTCTTTGGCAATGCACTAATGTTACACACTTGCCTGGCATTTATCAGTACTCTGTGACCTTGCCGGACGGTCACGAAGGCTATGGTTTTCCCATAGGCGGCGTAGCCGCAACAGATTATGATGAAGGCGTAATCAGCCCAGGCGGCGTTGGCTACGACATCAACTGTGGTGTCCGCCTTTTAACAACAAACCTTTCAGAAAAAGATTTAAAACCAAAACTTGCTCAATTGGCAAGCGCAATCTTTGAAAACGTTCCTTCTGGGCTTGGGAGCCGAAGAAAGGACTTCAAGGTAACTGCTGGCGATTTGAACCAGCTAGTGGTTGAGGGGGTGCAGTATCTCATCGACCGCGGCCTAGGCTGGTCTGACGATGCTGAGCACTGTGAAGAGCACGGGTGCATGAAAAACGCAAACCCTGACAAGGTTTCAACAACCGCCAAAAACAGAGGTCTAACGCAGATAGGCACTCTGGGCTCTGGGAACCATTTCCTAGAAATCCAAAAGGTTGACAAAATTTTCAATCCGCGAACAGCCAAGGTTTTTGGGATCGAGCAGGAAGGACAGGTTATGGTAATGATTCACTGCGGTTCCAGAGGGTACGGGCATCAGGTGTGTTCTGATTACTTGCGGGTTATGGAGCGGGCAGTGCAGAAGTATAACATAGCTTTACCTGACAGGGAACTGGCATGCGCACCCGGAAGCAGCAACGAGGCTAAAGACTATTTTCAGGCGATGGCTTGTGCGGTTAACTACGCTTTCTGCAATAGACACGCGATTATGCATTGGGTCAGGCAGAGTTTTCAGCAAGTTTATCACGAGGACCCCGAAAAGTTCGGGTTGAAGCTTGTCTATGACGTGGCGCATAACATTGCAAAAGTTGAAACTCACCAAATTAACGGCGGGCAGAAGAAAGTCTGGGTTCACAGAAAAGGCGCCACAAGAGCTTTTCCGCCTGGGCACGCAGAGGTTCCCGCTGGTTATCGTAGCGAAGGGCAGCCAGTGCTTATTCCTGGCAGCATGGGAACAAGTTCATGGGTTTTGGTGGGCACAGAGAAAGCCATGGAATTGACTTTTGGTTCAACAGCACATGGTGCGGGCAGGATGATGAGCCGCTCCGCGGCTAAGAGAAAGTACTGGGGCGGCGACGTAAAAACCGCTCTTGAGAAACGCGGGATAGTTGTGCGTGCAGCGAGCGCTGTCGTCTTGGCTGAGGAGGCTGATCCTGCGTACAAGAATGTGGATATAGTTGCGGAAGTCAGCGACCAACTTGGTATTGCCATGAAGGTGGCGAGGCTCGTGCCTATGGCGGTTGCAAAAGGCTAGGCTTTGCTGTTAAGGGTTACTTTCGCTTCTAAAGATAGAACACTGCGATTCATTCAAAGCCTACTTTAAGGCGAACTTTGCAAAACAATAAATAGAACAGAAAAATAAAAAGGGGAAAATTAGGCTTCAGGCAGAGTTTCCGTGCTTCTTACTCCTTCGACGCCATTAATTTGGGTTGTGATTTCTCGCAGCTTTTTGTAATCTTCAGCCTCAACAAAGATGGCTATGTCAAATCTTCCGCATGTGAAGTAAGCCTTTCTTACACCAGCAACTTTCCTAACTGAGTCTAGAATCATATTTGCTTTAGTAGGCACGACCTTCAATAGTACACAAGCATTTAGCACATCTCCTTCCTCCCTAATGTTGTATCTCCACGAGGGTTTCAGTAAAGACTACACCAGCAAAATTTCCCATCCTCAGCACCGTAGCGCCTAGCTCCTTAAGGTCAGAGGCTTCAAGGTCCACTACAACATCGTATCTTCCAAGAGTTGGGAAGACTCGCTTTACAGCTTTCCAATTGCGAAATGAGCTAACAACATCCTCAAATCTGCCATGTACAGTTCTTATCAGAACACAAGCAAATAGCAACGAACAAATCACCTAAACATACAACGCAACCACGAAATATTAATTTGTTGGGAGACAAACCGCCATCACGCGACAAATCCCTTCACCTAAATCTTCGACATTTCAAATATTTTGTATGGCTGGAAAATCTGAAGGGCGTCCAATTGGCGCTTGCTATCTCCTTTGCTTTGCGGTAGGGCGAGTCACGATCTTTACCACATCTTTGTGTCTTAGATTGTAACTCTTAGGGAGCCGTATTCCTGTTTTGGCATCAATCGCAAGAATGTAGTTCTCGGCAAGGTTTGTGTGTATATTTCGGGCGAGGTCGATAGGGTTTGAGCCATCTGGCATCAAGTACACATCGGGAAGCACATTCCCGTGATGATCCATGTACTTGAATTCGTCACTAACGGGGTAAATCATATTGTTTTTCAAAAGTTTGAAAACGACAGTGTTAAGGGCTTGTTGGATACCGGTACTTATCCATTTTGCCATGACTCTTGTTTCAATGTACTTCAAAGCGCCCCGTTGCTTTGCCGTTAGTCTGGCATTTTCCTTTATTCTGAACTTCTCTTGACCGGGCGTATACTGAAGTAACCCCATCTTCTCTGCCCTTCTAAGGACCAGTTCTGCCTCGGCAGAACAGGCTGCAACTAGGCTTCGCCCATAATACTCAGTTAACATGGGAAAGTAGTTCTCAGAGGTGAGAATGTCCATCTTGTTTGCCATAATTAGTGTAGGCTTGATGATTGGAAGTAGGAACGTAGCGAATTTGATGGTTTGATTGAGGTTCCACTTAACGAATGGAACGTTTTTGAGCTCTGACTTCTCCAAAGTCTGAAATACCTGTAACGGATTGGCTTTTACTCCTGACAAGGATTTCGCGATTGCTTCTTCTAGAGATGAAGATGCCGCTTCGCGGATTATGAATTGTCTGTTGCGCTCAATTATTTCCGCGATCCATCTATTAATTTCCATTTCGATGTCAATCGCGTCTTGTACAGGATTACCACTTCCAGGTTGGGTTATCTTGCCGTCAGCATCAATTGAACCTGAAGCGTCTACTACATGGATGAGGGCGTCGGCTTGTCCAATGACGGAAAGAAATTGGTTTCCAAGTCCTCGACCCATCCATGCGTCTTTCACTAATCCAGGTACATCAACGATTTTCACCGGGACATATCTCCAGCCATCTATGCATGTTGAATTCAACGGGTTATCCTTTACGCCTAGCTCCTTGCAGACACAGATATCGCAGACGTACGCAGTACCTACATTTGGCTCCTTTGTGGTGAATGGAAAATTGGATATTTTTGCGTTCAGAAGGGTCGCTGCATTGAATAGGGTTGTTTTACCTGTGTTTGTCTTCCCAACTATACCAATGGTCAACAAGTAAACATCACTCAATTAAATAATATCTTCACTGAAAGATAATAAGATAGCGCGTGCCCTAATTTTGCGGAAGATGTATCCATTGTTTCTCGCAGCAGTTGTGAAGGTTAAGGTTAATATCGTGAGCCTTGCATAAGGGTTGTTAAAGGCGTTTCTGCAGCGCTTTTTGTGTGATTGCGATGGTCAAGGATGAATGTGGAATCTGCGGCAGAGTACTCCGCATTGCTTACATGCGAAAGTGCCAAAGATGTAAGCGCTTGTTCTGTCGGGATTGTATGGTACCTGACGTTTCCACTGGAGACCCAACCATGATGCTTTGCTTGCACTGTGCTCGGCGTGTTGTTTCGCCGCGGTCACGGTCAAAGTACGGCGGACTTACGGCTCATTTAAAGTTCAGAGGCTCTTTTACCCGGCTTGTTCGGCTTTCTTTTGCCCGTATCGACGGTTTGATCGGCAGTAATCTTCCGATGAACGCATATAGAGATGAGGCGTGGTGGAGTAATTCTGCTTCGAGCGCTCATGCCCGAGCGTGGTTGGACGCGGGTTGGGAAGTGCAGGAAGTAGACCTGAAAGAGGGGCATGTGGTGTTCAAGAAAGTGCGTAGTGTGCCTTTCAAAAGATCCAAACGTGCTAAAAGCAAGATAGATAAGCCTTTTACGCCTGTTCCCGTTCGCGTGCCCGCGCGTAAGACACCGTCCAAGACAAAGGTTTCGAAGCTTTACGCACGAATTAAGAATTTGGAGCGCCAACGAGCTGCAGGGCGTGGAAAAATTAGGGGTTTTAAGCCCCGACCATCACATGAGAAAAAGCTTTTCAAGCCCGATGAAAAACCACAATAATCCGTGAAGCGTATACAGTTTCTGAGGTTTATTCTTGCTTGAGTGAACAGCGAGTTTGGGAACCAACGAAGCCTATGCGGACTTGAAAGCTTTCCTGCTTAAGAGAAACTGCAGAACAGTTGCTGAGGAACCGCCAACATTTATTTCAGTCAAGCAGGGTTCGCTGTGGGGCATTTCGCCTAGAACTGCCAAGAAGGTAGTAAGTTACCGCCTTGCTCCTATCGATTCTGGAACGCGAATATCATGTTCTTCCTTGTTGGCTTCGGACTGGAAAAACCTAACCGTAATCGGTAGTGCACTCGCTGTGCTTGTCGCGTCCCTGTGCTTGTGGATTACCATGGACTTGGATGCATTTATGATCAGGCAACAGCCGCGCTACTGGAGTTGGATAGTCACGGTTGACGGTTATATAGACTCCCAGACGGCGCAAATTTTCACCGGTTTGACGAGGATGCTCGCGATTTTCTTGGCTATTATCATAGCCATAGAGTCGGCGATAGCAGTTAACGCTTATTTCAGGGCAAAAGTGTTTGCAGAAGAGTCCTTGAACGACTTGCGCTAGAGAAGCTTAAAATATGCTTTTTTATGAGACTAATGTCTAGCGGTCGTCGTCTAGCTGGTTTAGGACACAAGCCTTAGGGCAAAGTAATTTCTTTTGGTTTTCTTTTTCTTCTTTCATTATTTTTTCTCTCCCTAAAACGGGCATATCTTTCTCAGTTCGGTATGAATATTTAATTTTTTCTCGCCTCACTTTTTGACTTATCATTTTCATCATTCCTTGTTGGGATTGATATGCGCCCCTTCCTTGGTGCCTGTTCCGAGAGAGTAAACTTTGAGCCTCAGCGACTTCTGGCTGAAACAGAAGGAAAAGTTTACCTTGAGGACTGCGAAGGCAGAAGGCACTTTTTGATGTAGCGGAAAAGACGTGGTGTCGGCTGGCGGTCATTCCTATGTTGGTCTTTGACTGCGTTGCCCTTCACTATAAAGAGGGCATAAGTAGTCTATTCACGATGCATCTTCTATTCTCTTTAATCTCCTTCTCTAAAAAATAAGAAAAGCTGTATATTATTTTCAGTGTTTGCGTTTCTTGAAGTAGACAATCAGACCTATACCTAAAATCGCTACCGTGATTACGGAAACAGCAATTAATGTTGTTGGAAAAGGCTCGAGGTTATTGAGTGTTGATTGTTGAGAGTTATTCGAATTGGTGTCAACGTTGAAGTAGACAGTTTCAGAACAATTCATTGTGTAACTCGTATAGTGTGTTATCCACCGCTGAGCAGTGTCCAAATGGCTTTCATATACGTACGTCCATTCAGCCTTCACTTCTACGTGGTTAGACCCCTCTGGAATGTTAGTTAAGGTTATGTTTACATAATCAATGGTCGTACTGTTGATATGCGAGTAATTACTTTGCCAACTCGGTTTATAGTTAATTGAGACACTCATGTATTTTCTAGGTGAACTTGCGTTAAAGATAAGAGAAATCTCGTTTGAAGCGTAGGTTTCGTTAATCGGTGATGAAACCAGAATTTGAGGAGGTTCAATGCCTTCAGGTGTTGGCACTTCTCCTTCCTTTATCCACATCCATCCTTCCCCGTCAACAGTTTCTGGATTTGCATTCCCTAAGACAATAATCGAAAATGGCACTGCTGAGATTAAGGCTATCGAGATAAGTGTTAATGCGGATGCCTTTCTTATGAAGAGCACCAAGTTTTTTCCCTGATTAATACGAACGGTTTCTGCTGTAAAAGCGTTTTTATCAAGGTTTCTTGACCAAATAAGTATCAGTGTTAGTCAATTTTTCTTGACTAATCCTTATCAGTGCGCTGGGTCAGGTCTGTATTTATCAAAAGTACTTTGTCGTTTTGGCTAGAGTTGGTTAGTCTCTGGGTCGGCATTCCAGACATTGGTTAATTCCTCAAGCGTCCTGCTTTCCAGAAGGATAATGCCTAGTAGAGTCTGTTCTTTGATTATGTCAAAATTAATTACACCTTTCTCGATTAGTTGCTTAACCAATTTTGCGAGGTTAGCCCATTCGTTGAAATTGTCAAGGCAAAAACCCAGATGCCTAAATGCGTTATGAAGTTCCTCTTTATCCTTTCCAAACTCTCTTAGAAATGGCTCAGAATATTTTTCTATGATTTCTGCTTTTTTCTCAAAGATTTCTTTCCATTTCTCATTCCACATTCTTGGCTCTGGCTGAATCAGCAAGACTGCAAGGATGCCCTTGAATCGTAAATGCCATTTTTTGTCGTACTTTTGGAGATATTCTTTTTTTTCTAAATCTCTTAGTCGTTTGTTTAGTGTTGCGTGAAGGCTTTGTTTTCCAACTTTTGTCATTTTGGATGTTAGTTCCCACGCTGTCAATGGTCCATTATCGTAAAGAAGGGTTAATGTTGCTTTGTTGTAGTTTTTTTGCTTTCCTGTGAAGATGCCTATTGTTTTCATTATCGCTTTTCTCTCCATATATAGTTGCTATATTGCGATATTGCTATGCCAAAGCTATATCTTCACTCACTAAAATATTTTGTTAAAGGTCGCCTTAAAATGGTTGGAACATTAACGAATGTAAATGAAAACAAAGATAGCCTCGATTATGACAGTGTTTCTGAACCTGTTATTGATTTTGGGCGTTACGGTGACTATTGGCTGGTTGGTCGCGGTGAACAAACCAACGCGGATTGTGGCAGATTTAAGAGTTTTGAGGGGTGCTTGAAAGTTGAAGCGCATAACGCGGTTCGATGGTTTTATCCCGATTTGCCGAAAAATTCGGTTTTCATTAAATCAGTTTATCATTCATGCGACAACCCTCTGTGTCCGAAATGCTACAAGTATGGTTGGGCTGTTCGCGAAGCTGGCAGAATTGAGGCTCGCTTGAAAAAGGCTTCTAATCGGTTTGGATTAATAGAGCACATTGTAGTATCTGTCCCAGATGCCGATTATGGTTTGTCTCTTGAGGACTTGCGTAAAAAGTGTGTGAAGATTCTTTCAGTTCGTGGCGTGATTGGTGGCTGTCTAATTTTTCATGCATTTAGGTATCGTAACCCTGTTGAGTCTCGCAGGAGTAGGTTACCTGTTGGCTGGTTCTGGAGCCCTCACTTTCACGTTCTGGGTTTCATCGGTGGCGAAGGCTACGGTAAATGTCGGGATTGTGCGTTTAATCCTGCTAAGGTGCATAATTGGGATAGGTGCAAGGGTTGCAATGGCTTTGAAGGTTTGACTCGTAGATGTTATGAGAAGGAAGGTGGTCGCGCTGGTTCTGGCTACATAGTGCGTGTTTTAGGTAAGCGCAAGACTGTTGGCGGTGCTGCTTGGTATCAGTTGAATCATGCTTCTGTTAGGCGTGGTGTTAATTCTAAGAAGTCTCATGTTGCTACTTGGTTTGGTGTTTGTTCTTATCGAAAATTGAAGTTGATTAATGGTGAAGATGTCGGTATCAAACATAAGTGTCCTCTTTGTGGTAACGATTTAGTTCGGGTTCGTTATCTCGGTGTTTTTTCTCAGGTTTCTATTTCCCGTCGGGGCGAGATTCTAAGTTTTTATAGTGATGATGGGAAGCCTTTATGGGAAATTGTTACCGAAAGAAGGTTCAAAGGTGGTTAGCGGTAGCTATGAAGCGTCAGCAAAGGCGCAGAATTAAGCGTTTATGGGATAGAGTTCCTTGCTTTAGTGATTGTACGGTCATAGTTGATATTGAGGGGTTGCCCAATACGGCAGTTGATGTTTTTGTTAAGGTTAGTGAAAATTTAATGTTGCAGTTTAATTTGGATATGTTTCAGCGTTGGCGCTTGTATCCGATTGTTATGGTTGATGGCTACCCCTTCAGAGATTTGTTTCTTGCCATTGGCGAGGCTTCTGATGAGTGGATGGATGATTATTTCAATGATGAACGTTTTGAAAATCTGAATAGTTACGCGTAACGTTTGGCTTTGCGCGGAACGTTCGGCGCGTAGCGCGAAGCGCAAGCGCGTGGTTTTTGGAAATTCGGTAACAAATATGCGAAGTTAGAAATAAAGGAATGGCACACATTTTTTTCTTATACGAGTTTTCTCATGTTTTCTTTAGGTAACCCTCTCTATGCTCATAGATTGTGCCTTCACGCAATAGTTGCCAAATCACGCGTTCAGCTTCAACTCTAGGGATTTTATGCTTTGACCCTAACTCACTTATGAGCTCTGTTTTCTTAACAATACCCGTTTCTCTTTCCATCTCAATTAGCACCGACAGAATTGTCTGCATCTTGTCTCTGACGCTTTTGATATTTCCTTCCGTTTCTATCAGCATTGATTGTTCATCGAGCTCAGTTTCGCCGATTATTTCCTTACGTTGTTTCAGAATTTCTCTTAGTCTCTTTTCTTTTTCTTCATACAAAACTGTATTCTTGTATCTTTTTGCCAGCTGTCTTTGCTTAGAACTGATTTCGTCCAAACGTTTCTGTATTTTCTTTCCCATCTCAGAAGGAACCCATACCCAAGGTCTCTATCGACTCTGCTTGACATTATCGTTCAATATCATTTCTCCGAATGGGTATGTCTTTGGTAATCTCAATTTCCTGCGAGTGACTTTTGAGTAACGGCTTCCTTGAGACCTTATGTTGTTAATAGCATTTAGTTTCAGGACGTCCATCGGAATATACTTGCTTATGTCATATTCAGCCTCATCAAAGAAATCTGTCCGTCTTTCAAAATATTCATCTCTCAATTCCGTATCCCAAACAATTAATCCTACGAGCCACGAGTTAAAGTCCGAAGCTGAACCTATATGAAAGATATTGCCTCTTCCATCTATGAACTGAAGATATTTTCTGTTCTTGACTGTTTTGATGTCAAGTCGCGTTAATATCCCTCACCAAAGTTAGTTACTTTTTTTACTAACCATAATTGTTATAACTTAAAATGTTAAGTTTTTTGGTTGAGCCAACCTATAGAATGGGGGAAAATGTAGAATTTTACGCTATTTTGTGTGCTGGCGCCATTAATACGCGCGCATATAGTAAAAGGTTAAGCTAAACAACTACATATTACAGAGTAGCTCAGGTTAGAAGAGCTCACTTGTAGCCTATGTCTCTAGGGCTGCCAACGTGGGGTTGGAGCAAATGCGCGCTGATATGCTATAAGCTAACCTGAGCGTATCCTTTTCGTTATTCCGTCAGAAAAAAGAAAGTGCTATTTACGTTTTCTGAATAGTTTGATGCCATCTATTTCTGTTACGTATTGGAACCCCGCTTCTATTAGTTGTGTTGCTTCTTGGATTGTTTTGGCTGTTTTGCAAATGTATTCTTCTTCTCCGCCTATAGTTATTCCTCTTATGTAGTGCATTGTGGTTTCGAGTTTTTTGTGTCTCAGGTGTCGCATTACTGCGATTGGGTCTTGCGTTTTATAGTATAGTTTTGCGCCTGAGTAGTTACGTAGATTTTTCAATGGTATTTTGTTCAGTTCGGGTTTGCATAGTTTCGTAGCTGCTCGTTCTCTTGTGTCTCTCCAGACTTGCCCCATCATGTAGGATTTCGGGAAAGGGTATTTCTCAGGGTGCCTGTGCATATAGATTCTTAGCATTTCTGCTGTACTGGTTTTGAGTTTGTAACTTCCTGAACCGTGTCCCTTAGTTCCTGTTATGTTTATGATTCCCTGTTCAACATCTATGTGGTCTCGGTCTGTTTTTTCAAGTTCTTTTCCTTCTGCGCCTGTTTCGGCTAAAATTGTGAATATGGTTGCGTATTTTTGGCTGGCGTTGTTGATAATGAGTTCTACGTTTTCTGTCGTGGGTATCAACGGTGTTTTCTCATCTACTTTGTAATAGGGTCTTTTCCAAAAGATTTCGTGTACTTCACAGAACTTAGTGTAGGCATAGGCGAATTTGTTTCTTGTTTCCTGCGAAAGTGGTTCGCCTGTAATTTGGTTCTGGGCTTCCGAAATGTATTCCTTTACTGCTTTTGGGTTGAATATGTCGGTGTTTCTCGCTAACTCTTTGAGCTTGTAATTGATTTGTCTGCATGTGCACTCTTGTATTCCGTTGGCTTTCATCGCGATTAGGGTGTTTATTACGGCTTCTTCTGCTTTAGGTTGGATAGATTTATTTTGTTGTTTTCTGTTTAGGCTTGTATCCAGATG
>Ga0209636_10007111_pt1 | contig 11421 bp, 9 predicted proteins | sample DeeMarSWOR152_54_FD_187464 | JGI IMG/M metagenome (GOLD analysis project Ga0209636, IMG submission 187464) | Marine sediment microbial communities from White Oak River estuary, North Carolina - WOR-1-52-54 (SPAdes) (version 2) | ecosystem: Environmental > Aquatic > Marine > Intertidal zone >... | reverse complement strand
CTTGCTGAACTTGTTTTACCCTTAGTTGGGGATTTCGTTCTACTTCAGCTCTTATGCCATTGTAGGCTTGCTCTATTTCTGCTCTATACCTCTTTTGTAAGTCCTCCATCAGGTTTAAATTTAGTTCAACTATAGAAGTATTCTGTTCTTTCTTGAGGGTCTCTATAGCTAAAATTCCGTCTCTCTTCCTTTGCAGCTCGGCTGGAGTACTCCCAAAACTAAGGGAATCTATCAGTCTCATCTGGGCTTCCCTCAGAAGGGATGGCTTGCCTTCTTCCTTCAACCTCTTCCACAAGCTTTCGGGGGCAATCTGCCCTTGGTAAAATTCCGAGAGCAGAGAGTTCATCTTCTCAGAATCTATCATCCTCTCTTTTTCCTCTTGGGTCAACTCACCAATCCTGGCTAACCTTTCTCTAGCGATTGGTGGAAGGTCTTTCTCCCAGTTTCTCATTGCCTAGCTCCCCATAAATAGGCGACGGCTATTTTTTCACCATACAGGCGAGAAGATAGTATATAATATGAAAGCAGATTTGGGGAGTGCGATGGGAATCAGACTTTATCAGGAGCCGCAGATTGAGAACCCGATTTTGATAGCTGGTTGGCCGGGAATAGGAAATATCGGGATAATCGCTGTTGATACTTTAAGAGGGATATTAGAGGCAGAGGAATTTGGAGAAATTGAACCTTGGGATTTCTTTTATCCCAATCGGGTCTTGATTAGGAAGGGAGTTTTGGAATACCTGGAATTTCCCAGCAGCAAATTTTATTTCAAGGGAACGGGGGACAAAGATATAATATTTTTCATTGGGGAAGAACAGCCCACCGAAGGGGGGAGGATGTATGCTGAGGGAAGAAAGGCCTATCACATGGCTAACCTGGTTTTGGATGTAGCCGAGAAATTTAAATGTCGCAGAGTTTATACTTCAGGAGCGGCTGTGGCTTTGACCCACCATACTACAAAGCCAAGAGTCTGGGCCGTGCCCAATAGTGAAAGTTTAATCCCCGAGATAAGAGGATACGGGAACACTGTACTCATGTCCGAAATCGAAGGAAGGGGAGGGCATGGAAATATCACCGGCTTGAATGGACTCTTGCTGGGAGTTGCCAAAAAAAGAGGTTTTGAGGCTATTTGCCTGATGGGCGAGATACCAGTATATCTTCAAGGATTGCCTCTGTCCTACCCCAAAGCTTCGAAGTCCGTGCTGGAAGTCCTCACCCATAGTCTAAAAATAGAGGTTAACCTGGACAAATTGGATGAATTAGACCAAAAGGTAGAACGAAGAATTGAAGAATTTTACCAGCAAATCCCCCTGGAAATAAGAGGCCAACTGGATAGATTAAAGCATGTGACTTATGCCCAACCGGCTGAGCCTGGGCCGATTACTGAGGAAGAAGAGAAAAGAATTATGGAAGATGTTGAAAAGTTCTTTAAAAAGCGAGGTGGAGGAGGTTGAGCCAGGGATATCCTATTAAAATCTATAAGGAACCAGACCTTCGCCGCGCTTCTTTAATGCTGGGTTGGAGCGAGGATATGAGCAATTTGGGACGGAAAGTTACTGGCTACTTGAATCAAAAGCTGAAAGGGCAAGAATTTGCCGAGATTGAACCGGAGGATTTCTTTCCCCTGGGTGGAGTTGCCATAGAAGGTAATCTGGCTCAATTTCCTGAAAGCAAGTTCTATGCCTGCCGGGAACATGAGCTGGTAGTTTTTCAGAGTGGCTCTCCCGGAGCTGAATGGTATAAATTTCTAAACTCAGTCTTGGATGTAGCTGAGCAGCATTGTCGGGTAAAAGAGCTGTACATCATTGGGGCCATGGTTAGCTTTAGTGCTCATACTACCCCCCGGCAGTTGCTTGCTGTAGTTAACTTGGCAGAAATGAAAGAAGTCTTGGGCCAATATGACTTAGCCAGTGATATGGATTACCAAACTCCACCTAGTGAAAGGCCAACATTGAATTCCTTTCTGTTGTGGATAGCTAAGGAGAGGAATATTCCCGGGGTGAGCCTGTGGGTGCCAATACCTTTCTACCTGGCAGCAGTGGAAGATGCCCAAGCTCAAAAGAAAGTCCTGAGCTTTTTGAATGAAAGATTAGACCTGAAAATTGATTTTAGTGATTTGGACCAGGAGATTCGAGAACAGAATGAACAGCTAGCCCAGGTAAGGTCTCGCTTTCCTCAAATTGATGATTATATTAACAGGCTGGAAAGCAACCTTATGCTATCTGAGGAAGAAAATGGAGAACTAATTAAAAAAATTGAAGACTTCCTAAGGGAAGGAGGCTGAGTCTTACTTAGACGGAGGAAGTTTTATCAAGATGCTGGCCAAAGTAAAAAGTGCTGCTGTGGTGGGTCTGGAGGGAGCCGTAGTGGAAGTAGAGGTGGATTTATCACCAGGCTTACCTTCTTTCATCATTGTTGGACTACCAGACAAGGCAGTCCAGGAGGCAAGAGAAAGAGTAAGGTCAGCCATAAGAAACTCTTACTACAAGTTCCCTAACAGGCGTATTACTGTCAACCTGGCTCCAGCCGACTTAAAAAAGGAAGGTCCTGCTTACGACTTACCCATAGCCATAGGCATACTGATGAGCTCGGGACAGCTAAACGCTGACCTCACCAACAGTATCTTTTTAGGAGAACTCTCTTTGGATGGCAAGTTGCGCCATACCCATGGGGTATTGCCCATGGTAGCTTTAGCTCGTGATAAAGGCTTATTTACTGTATTTGTACCTTGTGATGATGCTAAAGAAGCTTCCCTTATGGACAACATACATATATTCCCTACAGAATCGTTAGCACAACTGGTTGTTCATCTTCAAGGCGAAGTAGGCATCCCGGAGTACCATAGCGAGCTAAATTGGGAGCAGGAATTTCGCCCTAGTTACGCCTCCGATCTCACTTATATTAAGGGTCAGGAGCATGCCAAGAGAGCTCTGGAGATAGCGGCGGCAGGAAGACACAATATCCTCATGTGTGGCCCACCGGGAAGCGGCAAGACTATGTTGGCCCGTGCTTTGCCCTCGATACTTCCCTTGTTGACCATGGAGGAAGCTATCGAGGTAACCAAGATTTACAGCGTTAGTGGATTGTTGCCGCAAGATACTCCCATCATTGTAGAACGCCCTTTTCGCTCTCCTCACTATACTATTTCCCATGCTGGCTTGGTGGGAGGGGGGCAATGGCCAAGGCCCGGGGAGATAAGTCTGGGGCACCAAGGGGTGCTTTTTCTGGATGAATTTCCTGAGTTTGGGCATATCACACTGGAATCGCTGCGCCAACCCATAGAAGATAGAACAATTACCGTCAGCCGTGCTCGTGGCAGTGTTACCTTCCCTGCTAGCTTTATGCTGGTGGCAGCTATGAACCCCTGTCCGTGTGGGTATTATGGCGACCCGTTTAAGGAATGTAAGTGCTCTTCAGGAGAAATCTCTCGCTATCATAAAAGGATAAGCGGACCATTACTGGACCGCATTGATATCTTTGTTGATGTTCCCCATATTGATTATGAAAAACTCACTGAAGAGAAGCCTGGGGAAAGCTCGGATAAAGTCAGGGCCAGGGTCAAGGCAGCACATGAAATACAGCTTAAACGTTTTCAAGGAACGAAGTTAAGATGCAATGCCGATATGACGCCCAAGGAGGTGAAGGAATTCTGCACGGTGGAATCAGCAGCTCAGAGCCTGCTTCGCGCCGCCATGAAGCAGCTTCATCTCACCGGCCGTGCCTTTCACCGCATCCTCAAGCTTTCCCGCACCATCGCCGACTTAGAGCATAGCGAGATCATCAAAACACACCATATGGCTGAAGCTTTACAATACCGGCATAAGGAAATAATTTAAACCTAAAACCTGTTCGGTATTATTTAGGTAACATTCTTAGAAATGTGATGTCTATCGGAGAAATATGTACGGGGGGTTGGGCCAGTGGATATAGGTATATCCATATGCCCCAACGAGTCTTGACAAGGTGATATAATATAATTAAATATAATTAGGCTATCTATTCCCGCGGTGACAAGTTTTGAGCCGAGGTAACGCAGTGCAGGTACCAATGGCTAGTTCTAAAGGGCTACCCTCTCTATCGGTAGTCATACCAGCTTATAATGAGGAGGAATATCTGCCTTTGTGTTTGGAGTCTATAAAAAAGCAGGACTACGCCGCGGAGTATGAGGTTATCGTGGTTGATAATGCCAGCACGGACAATACTGCCAAGATAGCTCTCGATTGGGGAGCAAAGGTTGTCTATGAAAGTAAGCGGAGTCCTGCGTGCGCTCGGCAAAAGGGCGTCGAAGCAGCAACAGGAGAGATTATCGCCTTCATAGATGCCGATACTCAGGCACCAGCTTGCTGGCTTTCAACCATCGTGTCGCGCTTTGTTCTGGAGCCAGAGACGGTGGTGGTAAGCGGACCCTATGCCTATTGCGATGCCGGCAGGATCGCCAAGATTGCCTCTTACAGTAATTTCATCAGCATTATTATAGACCAGCTTTTCCGGAAAGTTCTTAATAAGGGTAGTGCCATATGGGGGTCTAACTTCGCCGTGCGACGGTCAGCGCTATTGGAAGTAGGTGGATTTGATACCAGCATCAGGTTTTATGGCGAAGAGTACGAGCTTTCCTTGAGGCTGAAGAAAGCTGGTAGGGGGAGCATTATCCCCCGGCTCTTTGTCCTTACCTCAGCTCGTCGCTTGAAGAGGATTGGTGTGGTGACTCAATACTGGAACTGGATTGTGGACTACTTTTCGGTCCTTTTCTGGTATGAACCAATTCCCGAAAAGCTGGAAGACTGGCCGGCCAAGGCGTGGGAAACAGTGGTTGCCAGTTTTTCCTGGCAGCAAGTTAAAGCATCCTTGTTGTATGTTGCCCTTTTCTTTGGCTTACTTTGGTTGCATATCAGCCCTGTGATTGAGGCAGTGGGAAGGTTAATTTACGTTTTTGATATTGGTGTTCTGAGTACACTGTTTGCCTACCACGGGATCAACCCTCGCTCCCGGTTCTATGGCAAGGTGTGGTCTAATGGCAACCGGAACCATTCTCGGATTGCGCTGACCTTTGATGACGGCCCGAACGAGCCATACACCTCTCATGTTCTCAGAATATTGGAGCAATATAAAATAAAAGCGACCTTCTTTGTCATTGGGCAAAACGCTCGGCGCTATCCTGAGGTCTGCCGGCGGATAGTGGCAGCAGGAAATGTGATTGGAAATCACTCCTATCACCACTACAAGTCACTATGCCTGAGATGGGGCAAGGCGGTTGCTCGTGACATTAAGCTGGCTCATCAGACAATCTATGAGTGTACCGGATTTGAGCCAAAGCTTTTTCGTCCTCCCTACGGTTTCCGTACCCCCTGGCTGATGCGAACTGTTCGCCACCTCGGGTACACGGTAGTTACCTGGGACAACATGACCGGTGACTGGAAGGCAAATAAGTCTGGCGAGGAGATTGGACGGACTGTTGTTCAGCGGGCAAAGCCAGGGAGCGTAATTGTCCTGCATGATGGTCGCGATAGCAGACCAAACTATGACCGCAGCCAGATGCTCCAAGCTCTGCCCTTTGTCATTGAGACCCTCAAGGAGCGGGGTTTTGATTTTGTCACCATACCTGAGCTTCTTGAGTTAGAAGGAGAGCCTTCAGTCTAGCAAGCCCGGTTTCGGCATACGAGCGAACTCACGGATTTTTGGGGCCGTACCTGGTCAAAAGTGCCGCCTTGGAAAGCCAGACCTCTTTTAGCTCCCAAGGCTTTTCTCTGAGTCCAGACACTTCATCTCCCCGCAAATGATAGACTTGCATTAACCCGGCCATATAGAAGCGGGCTCCTTTTTTCCACAAGCTGTTGGGAAGTTCCTCCACCTGGAATCCTAGCCGTTTCGCCCCTATATGGAGGAAGGTATTGCCATGAAGCGCAGCGACACCTTCGAACATCCCATTAACTACTTGCTGAGCCAGAAAGCAGAGATCCTGTTCAAGGCAACCCATGATTTCACCGACTGAATGTGAGGCTTTCATATTTAGCTTACGCCTTGCCTTAAACCAAGCGTTGTTCAAATGAAGCTCTATGATTGTGTCTCCAGTTTTCACTTTAGAGCCGTCATTTAGTACTCTGGAGGGACCTTTGTAGTGGCGAAGGTCAAGACAAATGATGCTGCTCCCATCGGCTTTCAGAGGCCTGATGTGATAGACTACTTGCAAAAGTTTATCTATTACAGGCCACAACAGTAGGATAAACCGAGGTGGCACCCTGTTTTTCCGCACCAGTTGTCTCCGTAAGCTATATCCCAGTGTGAATATGCGTCAGTAAGCATTCTAGCATATAGGCACTCCGCGCGCCCTGAGTAGCAACTGCACTCTATTGAGCCGATTTATACGAATTAAGATTAAACATTGTCCCAAGCCACATTTTGAGCAATAATAGCTTGAACCTTACTATTGTCTTCGTATCATGATTGCGCAGATAAAGGGTTAATACCAATTAGTCTAGTTTTGTGAAATATTCAAGCCCGAAAAATGAATCGCTTTGTTGAGAGCTGCTTCGCCGCTCTCCAATGCTCAGGAGAAGCTTAAGGCGCAAGAATTCCGCCAATAATCAGCAGTACAATGCCAACGATAAGGGAAATCCTGCCTCCTATTTGCCAGGCGTGTAGCCAGAAACGCTCATGTTCATGGGTTATAGTCTCCTTAATATCTCTTCGGGTTAATAAAATAGAATTGTAATATCGTTTCTTTTCCCTCTTGTTCCAGAGGATAAAAATAATCCCCAGAAGGAGGAAACATCCTCCCATCACCAGGATGACTTGGTAACTAGCCAGAGGCATGTTACTCAACCTCCCCTCAAGAATTCGAAAATTTCGAGATGACCCTACTTAATCTCTACAGTCGCTCCAGCAGCTTCTAACTTCTGCTTTGTTGTTTCGGCCTCTTCCTTGGGGACGCCTTCTTTTACTACTTGTGGAGCAGCTTCTACCAAATCCTTAGCTTGCTTTAATCCTAGAGTGGTTACCTCACGCACTGCCTTGATAACTTCGATTTTCTTTTCGCCGAAGCTCTTTAAGGTGACGGTGAATTCTGTCTTCTCCTCCGTTGAGGGTGCTGCTGCTTGCTCGCTAGGAGCAGCTGCCGGCGCTGCTGCTGCTACAGGGGCAGCACTAACCCCGAATTCATTCTCCAGGGTCTTGACCAAATCAGCCAGATCCATCACTGTCATAGTCTTAATGGCAGCGATGATTTCCTCCTTGGTCAAACCCTTGGCCTCTTTCTTAGCCCTTGGAGCTTCCTTTACCCCCCCTTCCTTAACCTCTTCCTTTGCCATTGGAACTTCCTCTGCTTCCCTTTCCTTAATTTCTTCCTGTGCCGTTGGAACTTCCTTTACCTCTCCTTCCTTAACTTCTTCCTTTGCCATTGGAACTTCCTTTACCTCCCCTTCCTTAACTGCTTTCTTTGCCCTTGAAGCTTTCTTTACCTTCCCTTCCTTAACTTCTTCCTTTGATTCCTCTGGTGACATGATTCCCTCCTTTGTTATGCACTAATGGTTTGAGTCCTGTTTTGTAACACATTCAATAGCCCCTGCAAGGGAAGGTTGAGAATATTATGTAAAGTTCCTACGGGGGCTTGTAATTGCCCAATTAGTTTGGAGATGAGAACTTCCCTCGGTGGCAAATTAGCCAGGCTTACCACTTCTTCTGGAAGCAAAATTCGGTCCCCTAACAGTCCTCCTCTAATTTGTAAAGACAACGCCTCGGATTTGATATATTGGTTAAGAGCTTTAGCTGTATTAACTATGTCATCGTAGCCAAAGGCCAGAGCCACAGGACCCTCGATTATATCCCTCAGTTGTGGCTTGCCTGCCTGGTCAGCGGCACGATAGACCAGAGTGTTTTTGACCACGTGATACTCGACACCTGCCTTTGCCAGAGCATTGCGTAACTCAGCCATTTGTTTAGCAAGCAGGCCCTGATAATTAGTAGCGATGATAATAGTGCTCCGCGACAAATCATTGGCTAGATTGCTTACTATTTGCACCTTCTTTTCCTTTAACATATTCGCCCTCTTTTTAATTCCCTCCCGTCACAGGAGAGGAAGTCTATAACAAAAATCCCTGTGCCAGCGAACACAGGGTTAATTTAAGCCTCGGCAGGCAAGTTATTTAAACCCTCAGGGTACCTGCTGTCACTGGCGCTGGTCTATTATAACACAAGGAATCAATTAGTTAAAGAATACATCGGGGCAGGTAGAAGTTTGGTTGATGGCATTGCCAATAGGGCGCAGCATGAAAAGAGAGCATAAAAAAAGGTGACCCCTGGTTAGGGGCCACCTATATGCTCCTTTATTACGTCACACCCTATAACTTGTACATGCCTGTTTTTCGAGTAGGCTCCCACATATCATAATAGTAGAGGGCATGGGCCGGACAGGCGCTGGCACACGCCGGCTGCTTTCCATTGTCAAGCCCTTCCACGCATGTACCGCAATTTAAGCAACGTCTGGCTTCAGATATAGCCAAATTTTCATCCAGGGTGGCTACGGTTCCCTTCTTAGCGCCTTTCTCCAGGGGTGCGCCGTTAACCAGCCTGAAATTTATTATCCTGTCCTCCCTCGTATCCACACCACGGAGATAACAGTCAATGGAAATAGCTGCTTCCTTGGCAGCAGCAATGGCACCGATAATATCACTCGGGCCAGATACCACATCACCACCGGCAAAGACACCTTCCTTACTCGTTGCAAATGAGAAGCCATCCACTTTGACGGCCCTATCTTTATCTATCTCTTTGAAGGCTTCCTTATCCACTGCCTGTCCAATGGCAACTATGACTGTGTCTGCTTCTATAGTAGCAGCCAGGCCGCCATACTTTGGCAGGAATGTGCCGTCCTCCTCACGGACAGAGGTGCAGACCATAGTCTCGAAGCCGGTAACTTTGCCGTCCTTAACTAAAAATTGCTTGGGGCCCAGGCAGGGATGGATGACCACACCTTCTTTATCCGCTTCTTGAATCTCGTAGTCTTGAGCTGGCATCCTGTCCTTGCTGGTCAGGTCCGTGCATTCCAGGCAGACAAGGTGAACTTCCTTCGCACCCTGGCGCAGAGCGACTCTTGCCGCATCAATAGCCGCGTTACCACCCCCAATAACCGCTACTTGATTGCCCAGTTTGACGTCAGCCCCGGAACTTACCCGCTTCAGGAAGTCGAGGACATAGATTATACCCTCAGCATCCTCGTTGGGAATACCAAGCTTCAGGTTTATCGGGCAACCAGTAGCCAGATATATCGCCTTGTATCCCTGCTTGAAGAGGTCATCCAGGGCCTTCACAGGAGTGTTTGTCTTTATCTCTACCCCCAGCTCTTCAATGTAGCTTATCTCATTATCTACTATTTTCCTGGGCAATCTGAACTCAGGGATACCCCAGCGCATGAGCCCCCCGGCTTTCGAGCTAGCCTCAAACACGGTAACGGGGTAACCCTGTCTTACGAGGTCATAAGCACAGGAAAGCCCTGCCGGCCCCGCCCCAATGATGGCCACCTTATCATTTTTCGTCTTTTTCACTGGCGTTGCCTTCTTTCGACCTCCCTTCATCTCATAGTCAGCCAAGAACGCCTTTATAGAACGGATAGCCACTGGCATATCGATATTGCCCCGTTCACAATTTGCCTCGCAGGGTCTGGTGCAGACATAACCGAGGACTCCGGCAAAAGGTGTGGTTTCTCTAACCACCTCAAGGGCTTCCTCAAACCTGCCGACTGCAGCAAGCTGCATATACTTCCAGATGTTCAACTCGGCTGGACAGGCAACTCTACACGGAGGGGTAGCAGCGCGATGGCACTCGGTAACCAGGTAAGTGAACCGCCACCCCTCACCTACCTGCCTTATATCAGGAAAGACTCTTATCCACCTTGGTCCTACTGGCAGATCATGCTCCTGTTTGCAGGCCACTTCACAAGCGAAGCAACCCATACAATTGTCAGCATAGGTTACGCGTTTATATTCTTTAATCATTATTTTGCCTCCTCTTGCTTCACAGGATAGATTTTACACAGCAGGGTCCTCAGGTTGCTGGCACCGAAAGCTATATCAAGGGTCTTGGGGTCATTATCGGTAAGGATATTGCTGTTGGACTGATCCCAGCCATGGTCCGGTGTTTTTATTTCGGGGAACCACCACCCGTGCTGGATACATACCACCTGAGGGTTAATTCCTGGTAACATCCTGGCTCGCTGTTTAATTCTTCCCCTGGGGCTCTCAATATACACCCAGTCGCCTTCCTTGATGCCGTGTTTTTTAGCTGTATCGGGATGTATGTCAATCATGGGGTCAGGGTGACACTCACGAAGCCAGGGAATCATGCGGTGCTCAGAATGGAAGAAGACAGGTGACCTGGGACCGGTTATCAGGATATACGGATAGTCCTTCGCCACCTTCGGATTGCTTACCGGGCTCTCCGGTACTTCCTTGTATGTTGGTAGCGGGTCGTAACCCCACTTTTCAAAGGTAGTGCAGTAAAGCTCAACCTTGCGAGTGGGAGTGGAGAAACCCTTGTCCAGATATTTTCTATATCTCACCTCGCCTCTCAAGTAGGGCTTATCCCGGATATCGGCCCAGGTAAGTCCACCGGGAGCTAATATCTGGTCAAGGTCACCTATATGGTTGGCTCCCCACTGTTTCTGTCCCATCCTTCTCCCCAGCTCATTCCATATCTCAAAATCAGACTTGCATTCGCCAATCTGGACGATTTTTTTCCTGGGAAATATGAATCCGTGGCGGAAAAAGAATCCACCCGTATAGTCTACTTCCAGCCAGGTAGCCGCTGGCAGGAAGATATCCGCCAGTTCCGCAGTCGGCGTTAGGAAGAAATCAGCCACCGACAGGAATTCAACTTGACTCAATGCCTTATAGGCCATCCTGGCATTAGCCCTGGTGACAACCGGATTGGAAGCTTGCAGAAGAACCGCCCTGACGGGATAAGGTTTGCCGGTAAGAATAGCATTATAAACATAGGTCTCCGGTACCAAACCTATCATATGGCAGAGCTTATGAGCATCCCCAGCTATATACTTGGCGCTCTGCTCCGGAGGGAGCTCTCTGTGATAGGTAAACTGGCTTATTGTTTGCCCTTTCGGCGGCGGGAAGAACATACCTCCACCTTTCACATCCAGGTTACCGGTGATTGCCAGCAGGTCGATGAGAAGGCGGTCACTGTCAATGCAATTAATGTTCTGCTCGATAGATATTCCCCACTGAATTGTAGCTGGCTTCGTCTTGGCGAATAACCTCGCCGCCTCTCTTATCTTCTCCGCCGGCACCCAGGTAATCTCCGCCACCTTCTCCACAGGGTATTGCTTAACCCGCTCTACGAACTTATCCCAGCCGTGGGTATATTTTTCCACGAACTCTTTATCGTAGAGCTCTTCACTGATTATTACATTCAGCATGC